>JAESFP010000082.1_pt1 | contig 145455 bp, 129 predicted proteins | sample 9266181 | NCBI WGS metagenome assembly JAESFP01 (sample SAMN14502547, study PRJNA617102) | algae metagenome | isolation source: Pegethrix bostrychoides GSE-TBD4-15B and co-occurring heterotrophs from... | place: USA: Grand Staircase-escalante National Monument, Utah | collected 2006-08-15 | reverse complement strand
AGGACAGGTAGATCGGGCGCTCGGGCTGTATCAACAGTCGCTGGAGCTGTATGAATCAATCGGGAATGTGCAAGGCAAAGCCACCACGCTGCACAACATGGCCGGTATCTATGCCCAGCAAGGACAGGTAGATCGGGCGCTCGGGCTGTATCAACAGTCGCTGGAGCTGAAAGAATCAATCGGGGATGTGCAAGGCAAAGCCACCACGCTGCACAACATGGCCGGTATCTATGCCGATCAAGGACAGGTAGATCGGGCGCTCGGGCTGTATCAACAGTCGCTGGAGCTGAAAGAATCAATCGGGGATGTGAAAGGCAAAGCCGCCACGCTGAACAATATGTCTTATCTTGCTTTTCAGCAGGGAGATCAAGCTAGAGCTGTTGAGCTTTTAAGGCAAACTGCACAAACGCTGGCTGAAATCTATGCCTATCCCAATTTGATTACAGTTTTAGGAAACTTAGGTGAAGCAATTGAGAATGATAAGCTAAATTATCTGGCTCAGGCGCTGTGGCTGTCGCTGCGTATTCAGGATGGATTCACAAATCGGGTCAGTCTGGTTCACCGCCTTTTCCAAAACGTTCCCCAAGCCGACGCACTAGAGCCACTGCTGGCCGCTCTTGCCCTGCTGCTCTGCAATGGCGCAGACGATCAAACGCCTGATCTTGAGCAGTGGCGAGAACGTGCAGTGAATATGCTGGCATACGCTGCAAAGAGTCAAGGCGTTGACCTTGAAACTGGCGAACAGCTCCAAGCCTGGATGACGCAAAATCAACTCACCGACCCCAATGTATTTCTGCCACCGCTCTATCAGGCGCTAGAAGCAATGGTGGGCGAGCGGTGGCTGTTTAATCGGCAGGCAGTTTGATCGGCGGGCAGTGGTCGTGAGCGCTCAAAATTTGGTTGCAGTTTTTCAAATTTACGCTTGTGCAAACCCTAGTTTTGCCCTATGCTTTTCCAACTGGTGGTCAAACGCCAGTGCAACCTGGGCTTGAGGCGAGGTCGCTGACTAGAAGTGCTTCCAACACAACTAGCCAGCTAACTTAACTCCGTGAGGGCATCACGGGGCTAGGCTGTGTCGATTTTCGCACACCTTGTTCATGAAAGTGGTTGAGTGAATCCCGCTGCTTCAAGCCCTCCAACCTACAAAAATGAGGCCAAATCCATGTCTACAGAGTTCAACGAACTGCTGCAAAATCCGCATAGCGATAGTTTGCAAATCTGGCTAGTCGGCAGCAGAGAGCAGATCATCCACACAATCAACGAGTTTCAGGTCAAGCAAGTCATCCTCGACCGCAGCCAGTTTAGTCCGCTCATTCCCGCACCCCTCGCACCCGGCAAATACATGGCGCTGCTGATGCGGTAAATCCCGATCCCCCTTTTCTTGCTTGCCGCAGGCGCTAATCCCCCTACCCTTCGGGAAGGCTACGCCTAGAAAAAGGGGGACTCCAAACCGCTTCTAACTCCTTCTAACTCCAGTTCCCCCTTTTAAGGGGGCTAGGGGGATCCGCTCAACATAACCCAGCCGCCAAACCGCTCACAGAAGCTAAGGCGCACCCGGATTCAGCCATTGCGTGAAGGTAAAGTTGACGATCAGCAGATCTTCGGGGGCGTTCTGCGGCAGCGGCGCAAAGGGTGCAGCAGCGCGAACCGCCCGAAGCGCCGCCTGATCAGCAACCTCGTTGCCAGAGCGCTCCAGCACTTGCAGCGCAACCAGCTGACCCTGACGATCCACCCGAAACTGAACGCGAGTGCGGCTAGTTGCGCTCACCGACACCTGCGACCAGTTAAGCTCAACCGAGCGATTTAAGATCGCCAAGTACCCACCCCAAACGTCATCCTGCGCTGCGTCTATGCCCGCCCCAATCGCCGTGCGATCAGGGTTAAGCGGCGCTGCACCCCCGCGTTCCAGCGAAACAGAGTGGTTGCCAAGCTGAGTCGCACCGCCTGCCGCAGCCGCATTGGGAGCAGCCGAATTAGAGGCCGAATTAGAGACAGCTCGACGAGGGGCAGGACGAGCCGGACTGGAAGTAGCCGGACTGGAAGTAGCCGGACTGGGAGCAGCCAGACTCGGCAAAGGCTGCGGAACAGGGCGAGTCGAGCGCGCAATGGCTGTAGAGGGCTGAGACTCTGCTGTGGGTGGAGCTGGAGCCGGAGCCGGAGCCGGAGCCGGGACAGGCGATGCAGGCTGAGCCGCCGACTGCGAAGGCGCTGAACGCACCGCAGGCGAGTTTAAGGACGAGTTTGGAGGCGAGTTTAGAGGCAGATTTGAAGGCGAGTCTGGACGCGGCGCAGACTGAACCGGGCGATCTGGATTGCGAGTGCCGCCTGCGGTAGAGTTCGTCTGAGCCTGCCTGGGCGAGTTGGAAGGCGGTTTGCGCGGAGTTTGCGGATCAACGTAGACAAACTCTAACGGCGTAGGATCGGCCACCTGTGGCTTCAGCAGCAACGGCTGCCAGAACGCTACGGTTGCAGCGCCCAGCAAATGCAGCCCGACCGCCAAACCCAAATACCCCCAGAGTCGATGGCTCTGACGGTGGGCAAGCTCAGCGCGGTAGATTTGAACTCGGCTCATGGAATGCGGCTCATGGAATGCGGCTCATGGAATGTTCAGAACTCCGGCGCGGCACTGCGGCGGCCAAAAACAAGCCTCTACAAACAGCCGCCGCTTTGGATTATGATGAAACTTATCACAATTCTCAAGTATGGTCGTTTTTACGAAGTTAGCGAACTATGGATATCTTGACGCTGGGCTGGGTTTCACTGCTGTCGGTTTTCACCTTCTCAATTGCGATGGTCATTTGGGGTCGCAACGGCTTCTAACCGTTCAGTAGCCCCCCAGAAGTTGCTATGGCTGAAAGTACCTACCTGACTATTTTATCGATGCTGGCCGTGGGTCTGCTAATCGCCGTCACTGGCGGTGTGGCCTACCTGACCACCGTTGAATGGCGAGATCGGCGGCGCATCGAGCGCGAAAACCGGGAGAATCGTAAGCGGTAAAGCGCTGGAATTTCTGAAAAAGGCGCAGGGAGCATTCTACCCTGCGCCTTTTTCAAGCTGATTTTTCAGCGAGTTTTTACGGGATTAGATTTACCTGTTGGTTCAATTTACCTGTTGGTTCAATTTACTTAGAGCGGCTCGGCTCTTCCACTAGCTCAGTGCTGACCTCGTTGAGCTGACGGCGCTTTAGCTCAACAGACTCAGAGCGCGGCAGCAGGTCAAAGGCTTCGCGAAACACATCGTCAAGCTGCTCATAGGCAACCGATCCCGTGGCATCCAGCATCACCTTGCCAGCGCGATCCAGAATCACCGTCTGCGGCACGTAGCCTTTGTAGTAGTAGCCCGGTTCATTGGGATCATAGCTGGCCTTTTCTGGAATCATATCGACGCTGACCGCGATAAAATCAGCCGCCCAGCCGTAAGGTTCATCCAGCCGCGAAATGATGGTGGCGTAGCTTTTGCAGTCGCTGCTGTCGTCGATGTAGAAAAACAGCAGCGTTGGGCGTCCTCGCTGGCGCGACTCAGTCATGCTCACCTTAGGCGGCACAAGCGAGCCGTTTCCGGCATAGAGCGGAAAGATATTGCCATCAAAGTGGTCGTCGGTGAGTCCCGCCAGCGCAGGCGATGCGCCCCCCAGCAGAGTGATGCCGAGCAGCAGGGCGAGCAGCAGGCCACTCAGCATTCGGGAAAATCCTTGCTTAATTCGTTTCATCCGATGACTGCCTAGTTCTGTTCGGTTCATTTTCCCTGTTACCTTCCCTGTCACAAATCGCATCACAAATCGCATCGCTACCAGCTATCCACCATAGTTGATTTTTGCTCACCCTGGAAGGCTAGCGCTGGCGGTCGCGTCCGGTGCGGGTATCTTGCCAGACGTTGCCCAGCCCTTTCAAAACGCCTTTGCCCACCAGCCCAATGCCGCGCCCCACCAGCTCTGTCAGCACATAGACAAAGCTGTTGCCCATAAACGACAGCACCGAGCGCAGCCGGGGAGCAACGGCATCACGGGTTTCGAGCACCAGTGTCACGGCATAGGGCAAGCCCGTCAGACTAGAGAGTTCGGTGGTGCGCGGCGCGTAGATCAGCGTCTGGCGAATCCCACGTCCGGTCAGCGTGAACAGCCGATACTGGCTTTCAAAAATGTTTTTAGGTTCGCGGTAGAGCCGCTCTAGCCGATAGCGCCAGGATAGATTGTTGCGAAACCGTTCGATCTCGCGGCTGGAAAGCAAGCGGCGATCGTAGAAGCTGGTTTTAATCGTCTCAACGTTGGCAAAATGGTTCAGCAAGGGTTGCATGACAGCGTTGGCAAGCTGAATCACCAGATTCTCCAGCAGCAGCTCGGCGCGAGCCAAGGACTCAGGATTGCCCGAGGCATAAGCTTGACTGTCAACCGAAAGCGGGATCCGAAACAGCAAATGCTGTAGCACTTCAATCACGCCCGGAATTTTGGTGAGAATCTCAGCCTGCACAACCACCGCATCGCGCAGCAGCACTTCGATGACTTCAACATCCGTCTCGCCGCTGTAGGTTCTCAGCCGCACCGTATAGTACTTGCCAAAAAAATCGATCAGCATCGCCTGCCAGAGATCCAGCAAAATCAGATCGCGTTTGTCGGGCAGCTGGCTGGGTTCAAGCTGCGAGTAACGCAGTTCGCTGAGCAGATCCTCAAGCTTGCGAACGGCCAGGTAGAGCAGCTCACGTTTTTTGTCTTCGCGCAGGATATCAATCTCCAGCGGCAGCTCGGTCAGATTGCTCAGTCCAGCCTGGAGCTTGGTGATCAGCGCATCAAAGGCGAGTTCCTGCACTTTGTCTGGGGACTGCTGGACTTCCACAATCCTGTTGGCGCTAGCGCGGACGAGCTGCCCCGGTTCAGGTAGATCGGTCTGTCTAGGCTGCTGACCAGACTGTTGACCAGACGGCTGACTAGACTGGCGACCCGATGGCTGAGTGACGGGCGCTGAGACGGCAGCAGGCGGACGAACAGACGGCTCAGCTTCCAGACTCGGCGTGGCCAGCAACCCCTGAACCAGCCAGCGGGCGGCGCGTAGCTCTCGCGATTTGCCTGCTAGAACGGCCCGATCCAGCAGCGACAGATCAAGGTTTTGGAGTTCAGCATTCACGTCACTCAGTACTGCTTCAATTTGCTGAATGCCGGACAGTCTCAGCCTGCGACGGAATGGCGCGAGCCGCAGACGGGCAGATTGGCTGAAAACAGGCCGAGCTGCCGTCGATGCAGCCGTCGGTGCCTGAGCATTCTGCCAGCTGATGTCCCAGTCAGATTGTCCCGCTGCAATCCGTCGTATAGCTGCGGCAAGTTCAGCTGGCTCCAGACTTTTAGCGCAGTAGCCATCTGCTCCCGACTGCCGCGCCGCCGCCAAGATCACGGGCTCTGGGGCAGCGCTCAGGCATAGAATTGGCAGAGCCGGATAGCGAGACTTGAGCAGACGGCAGAGGTTCAGCCCCTGAATCTGACTGGGATTCAGCCGCCCTAACCCGACATCCAGCAGAACGAGATTCACTGGCTGGCTGCGTTCCAAAGCAGCCGCGCTCGCCCCAAACTGCCGATCGAGCAGTTCTAGGGCTGCTTCACCGCTTTCCACCTCTGCCACCAGCGAAATGTCGGGCGATTGATTCAGCCAAACGCTCATCCCTAGCCGAAACAGCGGATCTTCGTCAATCAGCAGCAGCCGCAAGTCTGGAGGCAACGAAACACTCATAGCAGTGACAGGGTGCAAAAGAGACGAAAGAACTGTCCTTGACACCCCATAGTATGATGATGAGCCAAAATTGCAGCCCCAAATCTTAGATCAATCTAGGGTCGAGGCGGCAATGGATCAACGGGCGGCAGCGGATCGGCAGATGGCGGCGCGGCAGGCTGATCGCGCTCCGAATCTGGTGGCGGGCTGTAGGGCGGATCGTAAGGCGGGTTGATCGGCTGATAGGTGCCCGGTGCAGGCACGGTTTGAATTTCAGTTGGCAGCCAGGGGTTAGAGCTGGGCTGAGATTGCGGCGAGACTCTCGTCTCAGGCGAGGGCGAAGCAGGCAGCGGATCGCTGTAGCCGCGCTCTGATTGGCTGTCGCTGCCTGCACCACTATCTGCACCACTGCCTGCACCATTAGGCGAAAGGTAGCTCTCAAACGGATCTATAGACGGATCTGTAGGGAGTCCAGTCGGTTCTCCAAACAGGCTGTTGTCGGACGGTTCAGGCTGGGGCGAGGGCTGGGGCGGATTCAGCTGGGTTTCCCACTGCCGGATCGAACTCTGGGCGCGGCTGGAAAGAGCGCGCCCGGAGCCAATTCGAGATGCCGTGCGAATCGCCGCGCTGAGCTGACCTGAGGCCGCCTGCGCCATCGCCTGATCCAAGATGGGCTGGTCTTGGGCCGTCTGGATGTCCACCACCTGCTGGTAGCGCCAGTCGGCAATTGCGTTTTGGGCGTTCCGGTAGAGGGCGCGGCCTGCACCAATCTGGCTGGCGGTCTGGATGGCTTGCTCCAGCTTGCCCTGCTGCGCCAAGTCGGTAGCCTGCTCTAGCTTAGGCCGATCTTCGAGCGTCTGAATTTGAACACGCCAGCTGGCAATCAAAGTCTGGGACTGCTGACGCAGGGCGCGGCCTAGCGGAATCTGGCTGGCTGCTGCAATAGCGGCCTTAAACGACTCGATCGTGCCGCCTTTAGCCAGCCGCATGGCTCGATTGACAATCGGCTGATCCTCAACGCGCTGGGCTTCCTGCTGCCAGTGAGCAATCAGCGTTTGAGCCTGCAAGCGGCGAGGTGCTTGGGCAGAGATCTGCTGAGCCTGCTGCACGGCTAGCCCCAGCATGGCCGGATGCTCAAATCTCGCCGTGGCGCTGGCATATTTGAGCTGGATCAAATTATCCATCTGCGCTTGCCAGCTCTTTTTAAGCAGCTGTGCCTGATTGCGAAATGGGCTATCTGGCTTGACATGATCCATAGCTGCAATCGCTTCAGCTAGATTAATCATGTTGCCTGCTGTCGGCAGCCAGCGGTCTGAGAGTGCCGGATTGGCAAGCCTGTAAGCATGGCTAAATCGGTAGAGATCTTCGATTTCCGGCTGACTGACCACCTTTGGATCAAGGCGCAGCGTCGCAATTGCTCCCAAGCGATCGCCCTTGATCCACTTTTGATTGCCCGCTTCTACCAGCTTCCGGCTCCATTGCCTGAGGCTATCTTTGGCTGCTGCTGCCGCATAAGTCTGGCTGGGTATCTGCTGAGCTAGCGAAATGGCTGCTCCCATCTGCTGAGCGTTGATGGCCATTTTTTGGACGCGGCTGAGCGTTTGCCAAGCCTGCTTCTCAACGCCGAGCCGCTGCGCCAAAGCATCAGCCCCGTGCTCCAGTTCCCAATAGTCCCGCTCGAAGGCAGCCAGCAGCACGATATAGTCTGAGACAGCGTTCCAGTCTTTTTGCTTCAGGGCCTCCTGTGCCTTGGCGTTCAGGTTGGTTGCCCGCTGTGAATATTTACGCCAGCGCCCCAGCGCCTTCTGGGCATCTTGATAGATTGGGGTTGTGCTGGGAAGGTGACTGAGGGCCGCCTCTGCGCCTTTGAGATCGCCTCGCACCACGCGCTGGGTCGAAATCGTCAAGACTTGATCTGACCACTCTGTGATCAGGCGCTGTGCTTCGCCATGCAGCGGGTGGTCGTCTGGCCACTGCTTCAGCAGATCGATTCCAGCAATCAGCTTGGCCATCTCACCAGACTGGGCTGCCTCCTGAGCGCAGTAGAGTCGCTCCATATCCAGAGATAGCTGTTCTGGATGCTTGCAGTTGACCTGGGGCGGCAGACTCACCAGCCAGACGAGCGCAGCGGTGCCCATGCCGCCTAAAACAGCAAAAGCGGAGAACCAAACCAGCGGCCAGTGCCAACGCTGATTGGCTAGGGGATTGGCAGCTGGCTGGGCGGCTGGGGGATTGGCCGCTGGCGGATTGACTGGCGGCTTGAGCACGGGATCGCGCTCGACGGCTGACGCTGCTGATTCGCTGAAGCCTTCCACCTGCATATTGGGCTGGAGATTGGACTGCATCTTAGCCGTAGGCTGCCGCATGGGCAGCTTCAGCCAGCGTTTAGCAGGCTTTGATTGGGTAGGTTCAAGCTGGTTATCTCGCAGGGATGGTTTCGCCATAACACCTTTGCTTATGCAATGCTGAAAATCATTCGCTCAAAATTGCGTTTAAAACTGGAACAGCAGTTCTATGGGACAGCTTCTGCTGGACATTATGGCGCAGATAAGCGGTGTAAACGATATACGCCTGACAGTCTTACCCGGAACCTGACCTAACAGTCTGAGCAGCCGGCAAGCGTTCAAGATGCTGTGATTAGTTTATCGGATCAATTTCCTCTCAGGCTTTCTCTAGCTTTGTACAGAATTCTAAGGATTGACTCTAGGCCGAGCTAGATGAAAACCCATAGGATACTCAAACCCAGAAACTTTGACCAAAAGTCATGTGAGGAGACTGCGACCTGCGACCAAATCGTCCTGCGAACTAGACAGGAAACCTAAAAAGCAAGGTTATGTAGTTTAAATAGCAGCAAATCGCCGAAAACTCAACTCTTTGCCCCAACTCACCCAACTTCGGCTTGCAGCTACCTCTGATCTAGACCAGAGTCAGGGCAAGGGATCTGCTGAGTCAACAGGGCTTTCAGAATCCACCGAATTATCGCCCGAACTATCGCCCGAATCGCCACCCGAACTATCGCCCAGATCGACAGCTTCGGGGCTAGAGTCTGGAGCACTGGTTTCTGGTACAGGCAGCTTTGGATCGCCGTCGCGCTCACGCAGCCAAGCCCCAATCAAAGACTGAGCCTCTAGATAAAGCGGTCGTCCCGGCGAGATCTGATCCGCCGCCGCGATGCCACCCGTCAGGTCGCCGCTGCCTGCCGCATTTCGCGCCTGATCTAAAATCGCTTGATCCTCGGCCAGCAGTGCCGCTCGAATTTTCTCCTTCCAGGTTTCAATGGCCGCCTGCGCTGAGGCATAGAGCGCTCGCTCTGGCCGAATCTCAGCAGCTTTGCCAATCGCCTCGTCCAGCTTGTTGGCCTTGGCTAGCCGCTGCGCCTGATCCAAAATTGGCTGGTCTTCTAGGCGCTCAATCTGCTGCTGCCAGCTCACGACCTGCTGCTGCGCCTGCAACCAGATGGCTCGACCGCTTGGGATGACTTTGGCTTGCTCAATCGCCAGCTGGAGCGCCGATACGGTTTGCGGGGCGGCAAACTGCTGCGCCAGCCGTAGATAGGGCATGTCTTCGAGCTGCTCAATCTGCTGCTGCCAGAGCGCAGCAAGCTGCTCTGCCTGCTGAGAGCGCGGTCGGTCGGCTGGAATCCGACCCGCCTGCTGAATCGCAAATTCCAGCGCGGGCTTCTGCCCCAGATCTGCGGTCATCTGGGCAATTTGCAGCTGCTGCATGTCTTGGAGCTGTCCCTGCCAGTCTTGCAACTTCAGCTGAGCGGCGACGTAAACCGGACTGTCTGGCGTGATTTGCTGCACTGCGGTGGTCGCCTCCATCAGGCTCCAGATCTGCCGCCAGCCCAGCTTGCCGATGATGGCGCTCTCTGGGCTATTTTCTGCTACGAGCTTGTGAGCATGACTGAGCTTGACGAGATCAACGGCTTCTGCGGCCAGATCCAAGTTCATCGGCACCTGAGCCGCCATCTGCATTGCCCCAGCCTGATCGCCGTCCTGCCAGTGCTGAAGCGCAATCTTGAGCAGATCTTGGCTCCAGCTTGTGATCAGAGTCTGAGCCTCTTCCCAGGCAGCAGTTTTGGGGGAGACGTTTTGCAGCAGGATAATCGCATCTCCCATTTCGTAGGGCACGAGCTTGGTAGCCAGCTTTTTGGCCTGCTTCAGCGACTCCTGCGAGGATTTCTGCATCGAAATCTGCTTTGAGAGGCTGTCGGCTTGGGTGAGCCGCCAATAGTCGTGATCGAGATAGCCCAGCTCGGTGACTTGATCAAATGCCGCCTTCCAGTTCTGCTGGTTCATGGCCTCAATGGCTTTGGCTGAGATAGCTTCGCCTTGCTGCCACTGGCTCTGCCATTCGCTCAGGGTTTTCTGGGCTTCGGCATAGGCAGGGCTGGAGGCTGGGATTTTGCTGATGGCTTCGGCTGCGCCTTTGAAGTCATTGTGATCCATCATCTTGTCGCGCGCTGCTAGCGTCACCAGCCGAGACCATTTGGCTAGCGCCTGCTGTGAGTTGTGGTAGAGCGGATGGCTGGGCGACCAGTCTTTGACCAGATTCATGCCGCTGACCAGATCGTCTAGCTTGCCAGAACGCGCCATTTCCTGAGCGCAGTAGAGCCGATTGGCATCGGGTGAAAGCGGCGTAATGCTCTGGCAGTCGGGCAGCGGCGGCAGTCCAGCCAGCCAGAGATAAGCTCCCAGTCCAGTTCCAGCAAACAGCCCCATCGTGCCGATCCAGACAAAGTGCCATCGCCAGTTCTCTTTAAATTGCCGCAGCGCTTGAGCTGAGACGGTTCTGGTGATCTGTCTGACCGCTCTATTCGCCGCTCGGCGGCTGGCGGGTTGCGGCAGCGGCGGACTGGCGGGAGGCCGAGCAGGTTTGACGACTGGGACAAAGGCATCTGCTGGAGCAGCTGCTTCTGGCTGTTCGACCTGTCCTCGACGCGCTAGACGACGCTGAGCCAGATCATCAGGAGGTTCAAACGCTGGACTGGCGCTGGATGAGTTGATTTGTCTGACCATAGGCTCCGCCTGTATCTCTCTTCAGGGTAAATGTCCTGATCTGGCTCGACCGTTTGCAAGGCAAACTCGCAAAGCAAATTCGCGAAACAAAATAGCCTGACCCTTTGGATAGTCAAGCTTAGTCGCAAATCAAAAATCCGCACCAAATCATCTCGGCAAAAATTGGGGATCAAAAAAGCAGGCGCTCAGACCTGCTTTCGTGGCTTATTTGATGTGGATTGCCTAGTTCTTAAAGCGCAGCCTCCGGTGCTTCTGTCGCTCGATGCCCGTAGAAATTGATCGAGTAGCTGGTGACTTTGATGCCCGTCTGCTGTTCGATTTGGTGCAGCAGCTCTGCGGGTAGCTCAATATGCACGTCCATGATCTTGTGGGTGTCGAGGCAGTTGACGTGGCTATGCGGATCGCTGATGTTGCCATAGAGCCGCCCGTCGGCGCGATCGACGCATTCAATCACGCCCTGAGCCGAGAGCGCCTCTAAGTTTTGGTAAACCGAGGTATGGCCAATTTCTTTGCCCTGCTGGTTCAGCCGATCGTAGATTTCGCGGGCTGAGAGGTGGTCTTGTTCCTGCCAGAGCAGCTCCAAAATGAAGCGCCGCTGCTTGCTCAGACGCATTCCGAGCATCTGACAATGTTCGATCGCATCTTCGAGGGATTGAATGGGCTTTCTGGCCGCAGCTTCCGTAACCATTGCTGCCTTCCTTCCTGAACTTAGGGGTCACAAACGTGAAATCGATCTTTTCTTTATCTTAGCGATTGCGCTGGCTCTGCGTTTGATACAGCAGCCCTTCGCTAAAACAAACTCACTACAACTTTAACTTAGTTGTTTTTAGAATGTCTAGATTTTGCTGCTTTGCAGGGCTGATCGGCAAAAATTCACTATTTTTAATAACTCCAGTAGATTGCGTTGGTTTGGGGAGCTGCGTCCGCTGCAATTCTGGATCAGCGCCTATTCTGCGTCAAACTCAGCTGGTTTTACGGCGCGAAGGCTAACGAATCATAGTTTTGTCTTTTGTTCGCAATTAATGTAACCACTAACTCAAAACCGCAGATTTGAGGATTATTCGGCTTGGGCGCTATTCTGAACTAATTATTTTGTTTCTTTTAGCGTTTCTTAACTAGCAGCATTGCTTTACAACCTATTTGATTGTTTCAATCCTGCCCGTTTTACGCGAAATTCCACAATAATGCTGTTAGAGAACGAGCTTTGACAGAATCAACAGAATCATTTGTCCGGCGCTGGCTCAAACAGCCCAACCGAGACAACATTACCGGAGAGGTTTTAACGTGAAATTAGCCGTTTATGGAAAAGGTGGCATTGGCAAGTCCACCACTAGCTGCAACATTTCAGTGGCGCTCGCCCGACGCGGCAAGAAGGTTTTGCAAATCGGCTGTGACCCGAAGCATGACAGCACCTTTACCCTGACGGGCTTTTTGATCCCGACGATCATCGACACGCTGCAAGAGAAAAACTATCACTACGAAGATGTTTGGCCGGAAGACGTGATCTATAAAGGCTACGGCGGCGTGGATTGCGTGGAGGCCGGTGGCCCGCCCGCAGGCGCTGGCTGCGGTGGCTACGTGGTGGGCGAAACCGTGAAGCTGCTCAAAGAGCTGAATGCTTTTGATGAGTACGACGTGATTTTGTTTGACGTGCTGGGCGATGTGGTCTGCGGGGGCTTTGCGGCTCCGCTCAACTATGCCGACTACTGCATGATTGTCACCGACAACGGCTTTGACGCGCTGTTTGCGGCCAACCGGATTGCGGCCTCGGTACGCGAGAAGGCGCGGACGCATCCGCTGCGGCTGGCGGGCTTGATTGGCAACCGCACCTCGAAGCGCGACCTAATCGACAAATATATTGAGTCGGTGCCGATGCCGGTGCTGGAAATCCTGCCGCTGATTGAAGATATTCGTGTCTCGCGGGTCAAGGGCAAAACGCTGTTTGAAATGGCCGAAACTGATCCGTCGCTGGCCTACGTCTGCGACTACTATCTGAACATCGCCGACCAGATCTTGGCGCGTCCCGAAGGCGTGGTGCCCAATGACTCGCCCGACCGCGAGCTGTTCAGCCTGCTGTCTGACTTCTACCTCAACCCGCCGGAAGTCCAGCCCCGCGCCGAAACGCAGGATCTAATGATGGTCTAGCCTGATGGTCTAGCCTGATGGTCTGGATTAGCAGTGAGTGACTTTCGAGACGGCTGTTTGAGCCATTTGAGTGCATGATTGAACTCGGACTCAAAGACTCACTCAAGACTCACTGCCCTCATGGACGTTGAACATCTGCGTAAAGCGCTCAAACTCACCTGGCTCAACTACTACCGCGCCAATCGCGCATGGCTGGTGCGGTTGGGGATCTGGGTGAACTACGAAGAAGCCCGTCGGCCTTCGGCTAGTTTTATTCTCGGCACGCTGTCGGTGGCAGAACCAGATCTGATTCAGCTCTTGCCGCTGGTTGTCGATCTCAATTCCAACCCCGATCGAATTGTGATGGCGTTGGGACTCAACTTTAATCCCGAAGATGAACTGGAGGCGCTGGAAAAATCGATGCGAGCCGAGCAAAGAGCCATGCCATCCCCGCCCAAAATGTTGCCTAGCACTCAGCAATCGCCGTTTGAACCAGAGCTGATTCCGGTTGCTCAGCCTGCCATGCAGCCCATTACTCAGCCCGTTACCCAGCCCGTTACCCAGCCAATTGTTCAAGGTGCTGAACCCGTAAAATCCAGCAAGTCAGCCAATCGGCACTCAACCCGCTCGACCACTCAGCAACCTAAACAGCCCGCCAAACAGCCCGCCAAGCAGCCCACCAAACCTGATCGCCGGACGCTCGATACCGCTCAACTCGGCTCCCAAGAGCTACCTGATCGAATTTAAGAGGAACTTAACCGATGACACTCGCTGAAAGCCAGCCCTCCGCGCTCAACTTTGAATGCGAAACAGGCAACTACCACACCTTTTGCCCAATTAGCTGTGTCGCATGGCTCTATCAAAAAATTGAAGACAGCTTTTTCCTCGTGATTGGCACTAAGACCTGCGGCTACTTCCTGCAAAACGCCATGGGCGTGATGATCTTTGCTGAGCCGCGCTATGCGATGGCCGAACTCGAAGAAGGTGATATCTCCGCCCAGCTCAACGACTACGCCGAGCTGAAGCGCCTCTGCGACCAGATTAAGCGCGACCGCAACCCCTCAGTTATTGTCTGGATTGGCACCTGCACCACCGAAATCATCAAAATGGATCTCGAAGGGCTGGCTCCGCGCCTAGAGTCCGAAATCGGCATCCCGATTGTGGTCGCCCGCGCCAACGGACTCGACTATGCCTTTACGCAGGGCGAAGATACCGTGCTGGCAGCAATGGCTGGACGTTGCCCGACCAAAGCCCCCGAAGCCGAAACGGCTCAAGCTAAAGAAGACCGCAGCGGCATCCAAAAACTGCTCAACTTTGGCCGCAAAAAAGAAGAGATTCAGCAAGAAGCCTCCGAGTACGCCGAGCATCCGCCGCTGGTGCTGTTTGGCTCATTGCCCGATCCGGTTGTGACCAACCTGACGCTAGAGCTGAAAAAGCAGGGTATCAAAATCGACGGCTGGCTGCCCGCCAAGCGCTTTACCGAGCTGCCGGTCTTGGAAGAAGGCTACTACGTGTCGGGCGTGAATCCGTTCTTGTCGCGCACAGCCAGCACCCTGATGCGCCGCCGTAAGTGTAAGCTGATTGGCGCACCTTTCCCGATTGGCCCCGACGGCACCCGCGCCTGGATTGAAAAAATCTGTTCCGTGTTCAACATTGAACCCCAAGGGTTAGCCGAGCGCGAAGCCCAGATTTGGGAGAGCATGGAAGACTACGTGAAGCTGGTGCGCGGCAAGTCGGCCTTCTTCATGGGCGACAACCTGCTGGAAATCTCGCTGGCACGCTTCTTGATCCGCTGCGGCATGACTGTTCCCGAAATCGGCATTCCCTACATGGACAAGCGCTATCAGGCCGCCGAACTCGCCTTCCTGGAAAAAACCTGCCAGGAGATGAACGTGCCGCTGCCCACCATTGTCGAAAAGCCCGATAACTACAATCAGCTTCAGCGCATCTACGACCTGAAGCCTGATCTGGTGATTACCGGCATGGCGCACGCTAACCCACTGGAGGCGCGCGGCATCAACACCAAATGGTCGGTCGAATTTACCTTCGCCCAGATTCACGGCTTTACCAACGCTCGCGATATTTTGGAGCTGGTAACGCGCCCGCTGCGCCGCAACAACTCGCTCAAAGATTTGGGCTGGGATAAGCTAGTGCGCGAAGAAGCGCAGGTCTAGGCTGCGCACTCCTTCAGATCACTTCTCAGGTCATTTCAAATTTAGTTGACTAGAGGCTAATTGAAGCATAGGGGTGGGCATTGGCTCACCCTTTTTTGTTTTGGCCTCACCCAAGGGTCAGAAAACAAACTGCCCTAAGACTTCGCCAAATCGGGCGATTTCTGGGCAAAATGGCATACAGGCTAAAATCTGCGCTTCAGCTATCTTTTGCGCCACCCGGCAGCTTTTTGAATGACCCTCAGCTATTTTGGATTGATTACTCTCATGGTGCTTTCACCCATTCCGCCAGAGCTATTTATGCCGTGGGCGGGGTTCATGGTGGCGCAGGGCAAGCTCGATTTTTTTAGCGTTGTAGCGGCTGGGCTATTGGGCTTTTTGCTCAGCGTTGTGCCCTGGTACTTTGCAGGCAGGCTATTGGGCGAGGAGCGGTTGAAGCAGCTCGCCGAAAAGCCTTGGATGCCAGCCTCTAGTCGCGGCATTTACAAAACGATCTATCAGGGCAACCGCTGGTTCAGAAAGCATGGCGGCAAGGCGGTTGTGCTAGGGCTATTTTTGCCTGGGACTCGCAATGTTTTGGCGCTGCCAGCAGGCTTGAGCCAGATGCCGATTCCCACTTACCTGAGCTACACGACGCTAGGTGCGTTTATTTGGCTAACCAGCCTGACTGCGCTGGGTTATTTTCTAGGCGACCGCTATCACCTGGTTGAGCAAAATATGGATACGGTAGCAACAGCGATTTGGCTCATGCTGGCTGTTGTGGGCAGTATCTGGCTGACCTACCATCTGTTCCAGCGGCGGAAGCGGCGCATCGCTGGGAAATAGGAATCAGGTGTGCCGAAGGCAAGCGAATACTTGAAAAATATTTAGACTGATATCAAACTAAAATTTGCTATGGATTAGCTTGATATCAGTTAGGGAAGCCTTGCGTAGATGCAGACGAATCTACTCTAGCTGAGGCTGAGGGACAAGTTAACGACACTATCGAGTCCGCAAAAATAGTTTCAACCACATAGTTTCAACTATACGAACTCACTCTAGACTTCAACAGGGTTTGAGCAGGGAACATTCAACGACTTGCCATATCCCCAATTCTATAGCGGTGTTTGAGAGATTCCAACCGCTGGCTCTGTAACTTTGCACAAACCTTAACTAAAATCAAGGCTGGATACTGTCTCAGTCAAACTCAGTCAAACTGCTGATTGTAAACTGATTGCAGCAATTGAGTTAGGCTTAGCGTCGCTCAATCTAAGCGGCAACTAGTGAAAAATACGCATATCTACGGCCATACTGAAGTTAAATCAGCTTCACTCAAACTAGTGCTTCAGACTTATTGAGTCTTGGCATCAGCCAATCAGTGTAGATTTGGCAAGAGCCGAGGTCAGATCTATCGCGTCTAAGTCACAGTTTTTAGCTGTCTCAGATCACAGCGTCTTTACAAATACTTTGCAAACCAAACTGCGGCACTTCGCAAATATGTATCGCTTGATGCTATTTACTAGAGTCTCAGTCCGGGCTAGCAGTATCTAAATAGGCAAAATGCTCGCCCGGTTTTTTGTATTCTGGATTTCACTTGATATTTCACTTGATCTAATCAAGATTACTTATCACCAGACTACCTACTGCCAGACTATAGATGCCAAACTCAGATTTTTCGGATGCCTTCTTCCGCCGCAGCGCCTCCAGTCGGCGACGGTTTCTTCAGCTTTCCGCTGCCGCTTTTTCCGCTGTCGCGCTCTCTAACTGCGCTCCAACCAGCTCTGAGAACTCTGACAGCGCAGATTCTGCTCCGGCTAGCGACAAAACGCTCTATCTCTATACCTGGGGCGACTACTCCAGCGAAGCGATCTATCAGCAGTTTCAGCAGCAAACCGGCATCAAAATCGTGGCCGATGTCTATGACTCGAACGAAACCATGCTGGCTAAATTGCAGGCAGGCGGTGGCGATCAATATAGCCTGATCTATCCCTCTGACTACATGGTGCGGCAGATGATCGACAGCGACCTGCTGCTGAAGCTAGATCCAGCTAAGCTCGAAGGCTTTGAGAACGTGATGGATCGCTGGAAAAACCCCGTCTATGATCCTCAAGCCGCTCACAGCGTTCCGTTTAACTGGGGCACGACGGGCTTAATTTACAACAGCAAGCTGATTACAGCCGAGCCTGAAGACTGGAACTTTCTCTGGGAGAATCGGAAAGAGCTATCCGGCAAGATCACGCTGGTTGACGACGTGCGCGAAACGCTAGGCATGGTGCTGAAGTCAATCGGGCACTCCTACAACAGCACCGATCCGGCTCAAATTGAGGCTGCATACCAGAAGCTGCTGGAACTCAAGCCGGATCTGGCTGGCTTCAAGACCTATGGCTTCGAGGATCAGCTGATTGGTGGCGATTTGGCAGTTAGCATGACCTATTCGGCGCTGGGCAATCTGCTGCCCGTCGAGAACTCGCACCTGAAATATGTGATTCCCAAGAGTGGCACTTCGGTTTGGACAGATGCAATGGCCATCCCCGCTAAAGCGCCCGATCCTGACCTCGCCTATGCCTGGATTAACTTTATCCTAGAACCCGAAAACGCGGCTCTGGCTGCTCAAGAGCTAAAGCTGAGCACGCCCAACAAGGCCGCATTCGAGCTGCTGCCCGCCGAAATTAAATCCAAAGAAACGCTCTACCCGACTGCCGAAATGCTCAAAAACGGCGAAGGCATTCAGCCCGTCGGCAAGGCGCTAGATCTCTACGATAAATACTGGACGGAGGCCAAGAGCGCCTGATTCTAGCTGAGTCTATCGGTAGGGTTTTCCACCGTGGTAACCGCTCGTCGCTGGGTCGGTCGAGACGTTAAATTGTGGAGATAGACGAACATGAGCGTCGGCAGATTAAAGCTAGCAGCGAGGAGCAGATCATGACAGGGCAGCCCAACGACTATCCCAACGACTATTCTGAGCCAGATTTGTGGCAGAAGCTGAGCCAGTTTGCCAAGCAGGCTGGGCAAAACGTGGTTGAGAAGGCGCTGACACTCTACTATGCGGCGCAGCGACCTGAAACGCCGCTCTGGGCAAAGGCCGTCATCTATTCCTCGCTGGCCTATTTTGTGCTGCCAGCTGATGCAATTCCAGACTTCACGCCAATTGTGGGCTACACGGACGACCTCAGCGCGATTGCCAGCGCCATGACAGCCGTTGCCTTCTCGATCACGCCGGAGGTCAAAGCTGCTGCCAAGCAGCAAGCCGCCGCCTGGTTTGGGGCTAATGCGACATCAGATTCGTCTCCAGAATCGCCGAACGCTCATCCCATCCGCGAAATCTCGATTGAGTAACAGGCTCGTAGATTAGTCTTAGCAGCCAGATGCACAGGGGGCATGGTGGGATTCGCAGCGCAATCGGCACAATTAGTCAGATTCCAGTGTATTGTGCTGGTTGTATTTGATTAAACAGCGCGACGCAGAGTAAATGGCGAACGTTTGGTTAATTCGACATGGCGAAAGCGAGGCAAACGCGGGATTGCCAACTGAAAGTCCGACTAAAACGCCGCTGACTGAGCTAGGGCATCGTCAGGCCGAGCAGGTGGCGCAAGCCTTCAACCAAGCTCCTGATTTGATCATCACTTCTCCTTACTGGCGCACCCAGCAAACCGCCGCTCCTACCCGCGTCCGCTTCCCGCAGGTGCCGCATCAGGTGTGGCATGTCCAAGAGTTTACTTATCTGGCTCCGGATCGCTATGTCGGCAGCACGATTGCGGAGCGCCTGCCGCACAGCGATCGCTACTGGCAGCACAATGATCCGCTGTTTGTAGATGGCGCAGGAGCCGAGTCGTTTGCGGATCTCGTCAGGCGGGCGCAGGCGGCGCAGGCACAGATTCAGAGCTTGAAGACTGAGCTTACGGCAATTTTTAGTCACGGGCGGTTTATTCGCGTTCTGCTATGGGTGATGCTAACCAGGCTGGCGACTGGATCGCAGATTAGCGCCCGCCAAATGCGGCAGTTTCAGAATTTCATCAACGCGATTTCTGTCCCCAACGGCTCAATTTTAAAGCTGCAAGTTGATGCCCAGACGATCTGGTTGGGCAGCATTGAAGTCGATCATTTGCAGAGCCACAGCTCTGATATAGCCAAGCTAGATTGAGTTTTATCTAAGCCGATGCGGCTAGCCAGATTTCGCTTATTCTGAGAACAGGATCGAGAACAGAAAGCTGAAGAGAAAAAGACTATGCCCCAGGCTGTCGGTGTGATTGAAACGCTAGGATTTCCAGCGGTGCTAGCTGCGGCGGATGCAATGGTCAAAGCAGGCCGCGTCACGATTGTCTACTACGACATTGCCGAGAGCGGCGAGCAGGTTGTGGCCATTCGGGGCCCAATTTCAGAAGTGCGTCCGGCAATGGAGGCAGGCATTGAAGCCGCCGAAACCGCGCCCCCGAACGGCAAGCTAGTGACCTACTACATCGTCCCCAACCCGCCTGAAAACGTCGAGGCCGTGCTGCCGATTCACTATACCGAGACCGTGGAGCAGTTTCGCACGATGTAGAGATTTCTATTTCCCAGCAGTTTGATAGGGCTAGGGTGGTGCAGTCCGGTAAGATAGATGGGGTTCACGCCCAATGATAGTCACCCCCAATGACAGCCGCTGTCATTTCACAGGTTTATCACTTCACACTTTAAGGAGAAAGCGATGCCGATCGCAGTTGGCGCACTTGAGACAAAAGGATTTCCCGGCATTTTGGCCGCCGCAGATGCGATGGTAAAGGCAGGCCGCGTTACGCTGGTCGGCTATCAGCGCTGCGGTAGCGCCCGCTTTTGTGTGATGATTCGCGGCGATGTTTCGGAAGTCAAGACCTCGATGGCAGCGGGAGTCGAGGCAGCTGGCAGCTGCTACGGCGGCACGCTCGAATCCTGGGTCATCATTCCGCGCCCGCACGAAAACGTGGAGGCGGTGCTGCCGATTGCCTTCACCGAAGACGTGATGCGCTTCCACGATTCAGTCGAAACTCCGCTGATGCCCGGTCGCTCGGCCTAGCGGTAGCGCATCAGCGTTACGGCCAGCAACCTCTCGCTAAACTTCGTCAAGTTCGTCAGGATTGACCCCCATCGCCCGCAGCCGTTCAGCCAGTCGTTCGGCGCGCTGCTGTTCAGTGTCTGCTCGCTCTGCTCCGGTCAGAATCACTTGTCCCTGCTGATTACACCAGCGCATCCAGAGGCGCATCACGGGTTCTTCAAACTCACCTTCCCAGAGAGTCAAGCCAAGTCCAACTCTAGCCAGCCAAACCGACTCCCCAACTTCAGTGATGCCCTGCTCTAGCGTGAGTTCGCTGTAGCCCAAGGGCGAGATTCTCCAAACCCGCAGTAGCGCATCATCCTCAATCACAAGATGGCTGATGTCAAGCTCTGTGTCTACTTCTTGTCCGTTGACAATCCTGACCATAAGCGGCAACCAAAACCCAATAGCTTGATTATCTGCTTTCACCCGCTGATTTGGGCTGTTCCAGGGCGGCTATTGATCTAGACTACTTTACTCAAGCGCTTACCCAAGCTACTGACCCAACTGCCGCTGTGCACTCTTAAAGCGAATATATTCTGACAGAAACGCCAGCGCCCCAGAAAACAGAATCAGCAGGACGCTGAGCGCGTTGATATCGGGCTTCACGCCCGTTCGCACCCGGCTAAAGATTTCCATCGGCAGCGTATTTGCGCCGCCCCCTGCCGTAAAGCTAGAGATCAGCAGATCATCCATACTCAGCACAAACGCTAGCAGACAGCCTGACAGGATCGCTGGCGTAAGTTCCGGCAGCAGCACTTTCATAAACGCCTGAAACGGATTCGCTCCCAGATCGAGCGCTGCCTCTTCCAAGGACGGATTGAGGCCAGCCAGCCGCGTTGAAACCACCACTGCGATATAGGCCAGACAAAACACAATATGCGCTGCAATAATCGTCCAGAGGCTGAGCGGCACGCTGACGGAAGCCAAAAACACCAGTGTCGCCACCGCCACGGCAATATCTGGCACAATCAGCGGCAGGTATGAAATCCCCAGATACAGCCCTTTCCCCGGAAAGCTATATTTGGCCAGTCCCACTGCCATCATGGTGCCGAGAATGGCCGACAGTCCCACCGCAATCAAGGCTACCTTGAGACTGTCGCCCAGCGCCGAGAGAATCCGCCCGTCGTTGAAGAGGCTGTCGTACCAGCGCAGACTAAACCCGCCCCAAGTTGAGCTGAAGCGCGAATCGTTGAAGCTATAAAACCCCAGCACCAAAATCGGCACATACATAAAGGCATACATCAGCGCAGTGAGCATGCCCTGCCAGGAGAACGGCAGCTTGGGTTTTGCGGGGGCAGAATTCATGTTCAGGCTCCTTAGGGCATCGAGTTGGGTCACAGGCTCAGTCAAAGCTCTAAATCGCGTCTCGGTCGCCGTACTTCAGCAACAGCGCAATCGAGATGCTCACGCCCAAAATCAAAATCATGCTGATGCTGGAGCCTAAGCCCCAGTTGCGGGTTGCGCCCAAAAACTGGTTGTAGATCAGCCGGGATACCGTCATGCTGGATGCGCCGCCCAGTAGCTCCGGCACCGCAAAATCGCCCAGCGTCGCAATCAGCACCAGCAGGCCACCTGCCGCAATTCCCGGCATCGTCTGGGGCACCGTAACGCGCCAAAACGATTGCTGCTGCGTTGCGCCCAAATCTGATGCCGCCTCCAGCAGCCTTCGATCCAGCTTCTCCAGCGAGGCGTAAAGAATCAGCACCATATAAGGCAGATAGCTATAGGTCATGCCGATAAACACCGCAGGGGTGCGGTTGAGCCATTCCTGTCCCGGTAGCCCGAAGAAGCCCAAGAGCGAGTTTAGCAAGCCGCTAGGGCGCAGAATCGTGATCCAGGCGTAGGCACGCAGCAGTGAAGAGGTCCAGAGCGGCAAAATGAAGCCAACCAAGAGCAGGTTGCGCCAGCGACTCGGAGCCTTGAGCGCAATCCAGTAGGCGACTGGAAAGCCCAGCAGCAGGCAGAACAGCGTTGTGCCCAGCGCAAAATAGAGCGAGCGCCAGATCACCTGAAGATAGACTGGCTTAAAAATTTCGATGTAGTTGCCGATGCCGTAAGGGCCAGGAGGATTGCCCAGCCGCGCGCCCGGAATCAGGCTCAGCTCCAGAATCAGCAGCGTCGGAAAAACCAGCAGCAGCAGCAGCCAGAGTCCCGATGGTCCCAGCAATATCACAGGCTGAAGCAGCTTTCTCAAGGTTCGCTGCCAGCCTGGAATAGCTGGCTCGGCCAGATTGGGATTGGGAGAGGTCAGCGTCATAGGGGCAGCAGGGAATTAAGAGCCAGAAATTAAGAACCAGAAATTAAGAGCTAGTCAGGCGAGTCCAGAACTGGTCATACAGATTAGAAATTTCTTCTTTTACGGGCACAATGCCTTCGCACTTGGCCAGCACGGCTTTGGAGGGAAACAGGTTCTCGTTTTGCTGTAGCTTCGGGGGCAGCTTGTCGAAGGCGGCAGCGTTGGGGGTCGAGATTTTAAGGCGCTCCACCAGACGAGCCGCGTTTTCTGGCTCCAGCATGAAGTTGAGCCAAGCATAGGCGGCTTCAGAATTGGGGGCGGTCTTGGGAATTACCATTGTGTCTGTCCAGAGCGATGAGCCGCTTTCAGGCACAATATATTGCAGCTCCGGCTTTTCGGCAATCAGCGAAATTGCATCCTGCGAGTAGGCCATCGATATCATCAGATCACCTCCAGCCAGCTGATCTTCCCAGCCATTAGTGACAAACGAGGCAATAGCGGGCTTAATTTCCAGCAGTTTTTCGTAGGCTTCCTTGATTTGAGCCGGGTCGGTCGAGTTGATCGAATAGCCTAAATACTGCAAGGTCGCGCCCAAAACCTCTCGCACATCGCTGATCATTGTGATCTGCCGCGTCAGGTCTTCGGTGTTGTCCCAAATATAGTCCCAGCCCTTCACCTCAGCCTGGATCACGTCAGGGTTGAAAATTAGCCCTGTTGTGCCCCAGACGGCTGGAATACTGTGGGCGTTGTTCTTGTCGTAGGCGGGGTTCTGCCACTTGTCCATCAGCTGATTGATGCCGTCGAGCTTGGAGCGATCGAGCAGCGACAGTAGCCCTTGCCCAGACATTTGATCCACCATGTAGTCAGATGGATAGATGATGCTGTAGTCTTTGCCGCCCCCCGCCTGCACCTTGGCCAGCATGGTTTCGTTGGAGTCGTAGGTGTCTGCAATCACCTGGATGCCGGTTCTGTCTTTGAAGTTGCTCAGCAGTTCGTCGTCAGTGTAGTTAGCCCAGGTATAAATTCGCAGGGTTTGATTGCCCGATCCGGCTCGCCCATCGCTCTGAACCGTTGTGCCGCCGCTGGCATTATTCAGCAGTGCCCGCGCGCAGTTGGAGAGCATCACGCCTGAGGTGGCGGCAGCGGCGACCTGTAAAAAACGGCGGCGCGAGTGAGGCGGCAGCGAATTGAAATTTGAATTGCGAACGGGAGGCATATACTCAGTCCTTGTTGCTCAGTCTTGCTCAGGCAGACAGCGTTACTAGCGGCAGTGTTCAAATTGGTAGGTTGAACCAATCGCTCAAATTAATCGCTCAGATCAATCACTCAAACCGGCAGCGCCAAACTGTCTGAAGCTGACCAGTAAATCTGGATCGGCATCCCAGGTTTGAGCTGCTCACTAGAGCGATTGGTCTGAAAGACCGTGATCACGTCGCCGCTCGGTAGCTCAACCTGATAGTGCGTATGGTTGCCCAAATACATAACGTGCTTCAGCGTCCCATCATAGCGATTCGCGATCTCTGAGGAGTCTGTGCTGCCCAGCTGAATCTTTTCAGGTCGGATGCTAACCAGCACTTCGCGCGTCGGATTCTCTTTGAACAACGCCTGCGGCTTGACCCAGATCTTCAGGCCACTGCGCGTGGTGGCCTCAACGGTTTCGCCCTGCAGGGTGGCCAACTCGGCAGGCATCAGGTTGGTATCGCCAATAAAGTCAGCGATAAAGGCAGTGCACGGCTGCTCGTAGATTTCAGTCGGCGTGCCGATTTGCTCGATCTTGCCAATATTCATGACGGCAATTCGATCAGAGAGGCTGAGCGCTTCTTCTTGGTCATGCGTCACCATCACAAACGTCACGCCCAAATCGCGGTGTAGCGTCGTCAGCTCTAGCTGCATTTCTTTGCGGAGCTTCAGGTCAAGTGCTCCTAGCGGCTCGTCTAGCAGCACCACCGTTGGACGATTCACCAGCGCTCTCGCCAGCGCCACCCGCTGCTGCTGCCCGCCGGAAAGCTGAGCCGGAAAGCGCCGCGCCAAGCTGTCCATTTTGACCAGCTCCAGCGACTCTCCCACCCGCTGCTGGAGTTCAGACTTGGGACAGTCTTTTAGCCGCAGCCCAAAGGCCACATTGTCCCAGACACTCATATGGCCAAACAGGGCATAGCTCTGAAACACCGTGTTGACCGGACGCTTGTAGGGCGGTACGTTAGCCATCGACTGGCCGCGAATCAGCACTTCGCCGCCGGTTGGCTCTTCAAATCCGGCAATCATCCGCAGCGTTGTGGTTTTGCCGCAGCCGCTCGGCCCCAAGATACTAAAGAATTCGCCTTGACGAATATTCAGGTCAATGTTGCGAACTGCCGTTTCTCCGTTGTAAACCTTAAATACTTTCCGCAGCTCAACGTCAAACATCGTGTCAGTTTCGGCAACATCTTGTTGGATGACAGTCTGAGACATGGTCGGCAAATTCCCTGTGAGTTGAGTGGGCGGGTGAAGGGCAAGTAGCTTTAGACCTAATGTAGGCGCAGCTGAATTTTTGTCCTTAAGCATACCCTTGATTAAATCTGGCTGCAATTCAAGCTTGATACAATAGCTCAATACAATTGCCCTATAGTGGAAGCTGGCTGTTTTGGTGCGTTGCGACCTTGTTACTGCCTGTTTGTTCTAAACCTGTTTGTTCTAAACGGTTCATCAACACCAATCGTCTATCCCCATTCCCCTGATGGCTCTGACTCAAAATTCCCCCCTGCAACCCTCGACGCGCAACAATGCCCGCAGCGTTGGGCGGCAGTCCCAGTCGATTATACTGATGTTGCTTGTGACGCTAGTGATGCTGGGCGGCATTGGGACGCGGCTTGCCTATTTGCAGTTATTTCAGGGAGATCGCAACCGTCAGCTGGCCGACAACAACCGGATTCGACTGATTCCGCGTCAGCCTGAGCGGGGCAATATCCTAGATCGCAAAGGCCGAATTCTGGTCGGCAATCGGCTCTCCTACGCCGTCTTTCTCTGGCCAATCTCCAACTCGAAGCAGGACTGGAACAGCATCTTGCCGCGCCTAGCCAAAACGCTGAATATTCCGGCCAAGACGATTCAAGACAGGCTAGAGCAGGCAGGCTACAGCTCGCCGGTTTTGGTGCGGATTGCGCGCGGACTCAGCCCCGCTCAGGTGACGGCGCTCGCTGAATTTAGCCAGGAACTTAACGGCGTGCAGGTGCAGGCAGAGGCCGTCCGCAACTATCCCTACGGCGATCTGGCAGCGCATGTGCTGGGCTACACGGGTGAGATGAACGACGAAGACCTGAAAACTCATCAGGGTGAAGGCTATCGATTGGGGGATGTGATTGGTCAGATGGGCGTTGAGTCGGCGTTTGAGCAGCAGCTGCGCGGCGAGTGGGGCGGGCAGCAGGTGGAGGTCGATGGCTCCGGTCGAGTGCTGCGGGTGCTAGGCGAACAGCAGGCTCGATCGGGCAACGACGTGCAGCTAACAATTGACCTCGATATTCAGCGAGCTGCCGAGCGCGCCTTGGGCAACCGCAAAGGCGCAATTGTGGCGCTCGATCCGCGTAATGGCTCTGTGCTGGCCATGGTCAGCCGTCCCGCCTTTGATCCCAATCTGTTCTCCACCTACATCACTGACGCACAGTGGAAGCAGCTGCAAAGCAAAGAGTTTCCGTTTGTCAACCGCGCCTTGCAGGGCTATCCACCCGCCAGCACCTTTAAGATCGTTACCACAACTGCGGCGTTGGAAACTGGCAAATATGCGACTAGCGATGTACTCAGCACATTCCCCTATCTAGAAGTGGGCGGCATTCAGTTCTGGGATTGGAACCGCGCCGGATTTGGGCCACTGGGCTTTCCGGGAGCGATGGCCTGGAGCAGCGACACGTTTTTCTATCAAGTGGCGCTGCGAGTCGGCGATCAAAACCTGATTCAGTGGACGCGGCGCTATGGCTTTGGCCAGAAAACCGGCATTGAAATTGGCAAAGAAGAGGCGGCTGGGCTGGTACCGGATGAAGCTTGGAAGCAGGCTGAGCTGAAAGAACCCTGGTATGCCGGAGATACGGTCAATATGTCGATTGGTCAGGGCTACCTACAAACCTCGCCACTTCAGGTGGCCGTGATGTTTGCTGTGGCCGCCAACGATGGCTACCGCGTCCATCCGCACCTGATGTTTGACAATGCTGATGCCCGCAACTGGCGCGAATCGCTCAACCTCAAGCCCTCAACGCTCGAAATCCTCAAGGAAGGGCTGCGGATGGTTGTGACCAGCGGTACAGGACAGGCCGTGACGGCTCCGGGGCTTCCGGCTCTCTCTGGTAAAAGCGGCACTGCTGAAGACCCGCCTCGTGAATCGCACGTCTGGTTTGGCGGCTTTGGCCCGACGGACAAGCCGGAAATCGTGGTGGTGGCCTTCGGCGAGAATTCAGGTGGCGGCGGCGGCAAGATTGCGGCTCCAATGGTGCGACAGGTGCTCGAAGCCTACTTCATTGGCAAACAAGCTCCCAGCGCGGCTCAGCCTGCTGATGTAACCAGCGATTGAGCTAGCGCTGGCCTCCCAGCCTAGATTTCCGGCCTAGATTTCCAGCCTAGATTCTCAGAGCCTAGATTCTAGCCGACGCTGGCCACTGGCGCTAGCCCTAGCTTGTCCAGCAGCCGATTGATCTTGACGTGGGTTTGCGCCATCTGAAAGACCGACTGAATTTTGATCGGCTCATGCAGCCGCACTTGCCCAAAGGCTCGGTCGATGATTTCTACCGTGGTGAGCGTATCTAGATCGACTGAGAGCACCGGAATTTCCAGATCTTCAGCGCGGCTCAAAATGGTTGCTGAGGGAGGCAGGTGACCCGTCAAAATCAAACATTGAGTTGAAGTTTCAAAGGCCGCGAGCTGAATATCGGTGCGGTCACCGCCTGTGACAATCGCCATGTTGCGCCCTTTGCGAAAATACTCTAGGGCTGAATTGACGTTCATTGCCCCAATTTTGAGGCTTTCAACCATCAGATCGAGTCGATCAGGCCGACAGAGAATTTCTGCCCCTAGCTGCTGCGCCAGCACGCCGACGCTGACACTCCGCAGCAGGTCGTTACGCGGCAAGATCCCCAACACCTCAATGCCCTGACGCTCTAGAAATGGCTGGATCTGAGTTTGGACGGTTTCCATCTGGTCCAGTAGCACATCGTTGATCACGACCCCCACCAAGGCATCGCCGAGCTGCTGTTGGGCGGTGAGCAGGCTATCGACAATCAGAGCGGAATGAAAGCGGCTAACTAGCACAACTGCGGCATCCAGCTGCTCTGTCATCTGCGCCAGCGATAGGTCAAACAGCTTGCCTTCATCCAGCGTCCCTGCACCTTCTAACAGCACTAGATCGCTGTCTGCATAGTCGGCATAGCGCTGGAGCTTCTGCTGATAATTGGTTTGATCTGTACCCGCGAGCCGCTGGGCAACTGTGGTTTGATCTAACGGCAGCAGCATAGGCAGCAGTCGATGCTCTGGCAGCTTCAGCGTCTGCGCCATAAATTGCAGGTCTTCTTCCACCACCTCCGCCTGCGTATGGTCTAGGCAAGTGCCCACGGGCTTGCCATAGGCAATATCTAACCCCGTGGACTGAAGCTGATGTGCCATCCCCAGTACAATTGCCGACTTGCCGCTGTAGGCTTCTGATGACCCAATGAGGAGAAACTTAGCGGTTTTTGGCACATCCCTGCTCCTAAATTCAATAAACATTCAATACACTAAACTGCGGCTGGCTCACCTGTCTTTGTAACTGACAAGGCAGCTTGCCGGAGAACACTCGCGTCCAAGACTATCTTTCATTCTATGGGGCTTTACTGTATGAATCTTTACTGATTTGTAAATCTGATTTGTAAATCGGAACAGGCCAGAGCCAGCTCTATTGCCTTGCATCAGATGAGTCGCAATCCTGAGGATCCCTGGTTTCTAAAGGCTTTTGGCGCTTTCTAATGAAGGGATGATATTGTGAAAGACAATGCATCCGCAGCTGATCCAGATCGCTTCTAGATCTTGCCTTTATTCCCCCTACCGCACACCATTGTGAATCAGTTTTTAGATCAGCAACCGACCCATCAGCCTTCAAATCAGCAGGCCAATCAACAGGCCAATTGGGAACTCGCTAAAAAGCTGGCTGTACAGACTGCGGCTGAGCAGATAGCCCGCCTGAAAAGCGGTGTCGCTCACTGGAATCAGTGGCGTAAAGCTCATCCGAATATCGGGATTGAGCTGCTGGGCGCTGCGTTGAGCGAGATAAACCTGAGCGGAGCCGATCTGAGCGAGGCCGATCTGCGGCAGGCTAACCTCAGCCGCGCCAACTTGGGCGGAGCCGATTTGGTTAGCAGCTATCTGATTGGCGCGACCCTCTGCGATGCCAATCTCAGCGGAGCCGACCTGCGCGGCGCAGATCTCAGCCTGACGCATCTGGCGGGAGCCGACCTGCGGGGAGCCGACTTGCGGCTGGCCAACCTGAATGGAGCTGACCTGCGCGAAGCTGACCTCAGAGGCGCCGATTTGAGTCTGGCGGATCTAAGCTTAGCCAGCCTCGATTTCGCCAATCTAGTTGGGGCTGATCTGGGCGAAGCAATTTTGAGCGAAACGAGCCTCCGCACCGCCAATGTCAAAGAGGCGCTGTTTTCAGAAAATCCTGGCCTCAGCGCCCATGACAAAGCCTATCTGATCTCGCGCGGCGCAGTTGTTCCAGGCAATTCTCAAAAGGTCGTGGCGAATCGGCCGCCCAACATTCGCCCTGAAACAACCTTGACCTAAATTTTCGGCTCTGACTCAGGCTGCCACATCGCCTGAGGGAACGCTGATTGTCACTGCATTAGACATCGCTTCGTTCGGGTGCGCCTGCAGGTTTGGCCTTGCCTGAGCGTTTAAGCCAGATGAGGTGACATCATAAAACAGCTCCTCGTATCGGCTGAGTGCCTTCTCAAACGCATAGTTTTGCAGCGCATAAGCCCGACCTTGCTGAGCCAGTCGATGAGCCTGTTCGGGATTGCGATAGAGTTCCTCGACAGCCGCCGCCAGCAGGTTAGGCTGTTCGGGTTCGACCACGATTCCCCCAGCACTCTGGCGAATCGCCCGCGCCGCAGTGCCTTCTGAGGCAACCGAGGCGATAATCGGTCGCCCGCTCGCCATCAGCACCTGAATTTTGGAGGGCATGTTAAACCCAATCACGTTACGCTTCTGCACCACTAGCCCCACGTCAGCCGCCGCTAGCATCTCTGGAAGTTGCTCCCTGGGCTGAAATGGCAGCAGCAGCACGTTGGTTGCGCCGTATTGCTCGCAGGCTTGACGCAGCTTTTCCAGCGCTTTTTTCTCACCCACAATCACAAACCGGATTTCCGGCAAGTGGCACAGCTGAGCCGCAGCCCAAATCACGGTTTCCAGCCCTTGGGTCAGGGCAATATTGCCGGAATACATGACGACGAATTTATCTTCGAGACCATAGGCTTGCCGGAAAGAGTTGTTGGTGTCCATAGGCCGAATGAATTGCGTATCGACCCAGTTGGGGATGCAGCGAATTTTTTGTTTAGCGACTCCTTTGCCCACGAGGTTTTCGGTAAACCCATCGCTAATCACGCTGATCACGCTGGCGGTGCGGTAAGCAAACTTTTCTAGCGCTTCAAAGACTCGAATGGCCTGCTTGTTTTTAATCAACCCAACATGCACGGCGGCCTCTGGCAAAATATCCTGCAAGTTCAGCACGACCGGACAGTTGTAAACAAACCCCAGCAAGGCCGCAGGTACTGAAACAGGCAGGGGCGGTACGGTCAGCAAAATCACGTCAGGTCGCCAGCCTCTAAAGGCCTGCACCAAACTCGAGGCCACAAAGCTACCATCTAGCAGCATCCGGGTCAGCAGACCGGGCTTGGGACGAATCCAAATACAGCTGCGCTGAATGATCACGCCGTTGCACTCTTCGGTGCAGTAGAGCTTACCCTGATAGTCGTCGTAGATTTGCCGCTGCGGGTAGTTGGGCATTCCTGTCACAACGCGCACTTCATGACCTCGGCTGACTAGACCTTCAGCAAGTTCAGTCATCAGGGGTGCAATACCAATTGGTTCAGGATGATAGTTGTAGGAATAGATCAAGATTCGCATAGGTCAGACTCTCAAAAGGGCAGGCTGCTCAAATTTCCATCGAAATTAGCTGCACAAAACTTCCGCAAACTGCATCTAGGCAGCTGCGCCGCAGGCTCTATTGCTCTGAACAAAAAGCTTATTTTTGGCAGCTAATCTCTAGAGAAAATTCTTAATTGGATTAGCTATTTTCGATTAACTGTTTTCAATAGATTCCGTCTTAGTCTTCCCAGTAGACTGTTACAAAGCAAGCTGCTTGCGAACTAATTTATACCTCTAAAATCTCGCTACTACAGGTGTAATAATTTTGCTCTTATCCAGTCCACCGTGGGAATACGGCATTCAAAAATAAGTCAAAAGGCTAGCGAAATATTGCTGAGATATTGTTAAAAACAGCGGTGCATATGGGTTTAAAATCTCGTGAAAAACTAAAGCGATATTCTTTAACGCTGAATTTTATTTATTACTATTAGATAGCTGGATTTCTTGACAGAAATAACATTCTTAAAATCGCATTTTTACCGATGTTTATTTCTCCAAACATCTCAAACTACAAATTCATTAAATGCTTTACTAAGCAGAGATAAATCAACTCATTTCTGGATGAATTTAAGCAGAGTTATCTGGATAATTGCTCAGACAGCTGCTCTACTCGCTGAGCTAGCTGCATCTTCAATAGCTTAGAGAATCAGCTTTACAGCGCTCACCGTGTTAGTACGGCAGTTCAGAGCATGACAAAATCAGCCTCACAGAGAATACGGAGAGGCTCAGGCAAGCTGATTGACTCAAATATTGCGCCCCTATTGCTCAGCCGCTCAGCAGCGCTTCCACAAACTCATAGCTGGAGAACGGGCGCAGATCCTCAATTCCCTCACCTGCGCCGATGAACCGAATCGGCAGGCCGAGCTGCTGCACAATGGCCAGCGCAATTCCGCCTTTGGCCGTCCCGTCCAGCTTGGTCAGCACCACGCCGCTGAGCTGAGCCGCCGCTGAGAAGACTTCAGCCTGCCGCAGTCCGTTTTGCCCCAGAGTCGAGTCCAGCACCAGCAGCGACTCGACGTGAGCACCTGGCGCTTTTTTGTCGATAATCCGACGGATTTTGCTCAGCTCTTCCATCAGGTTTTTCTTGTTTTGCAGCCTGCCTGCCGTGTCCACCAGCAGCAGTTCAACGTTGCGGGACTGAGCTGCCGCAATCGCATCGAATACGACGGCAGCTGGGTCGGTATTCTTGCCAGGATTGGCAATCACCTCGACATCACTCCGCTCTCCCCAGACTTTGACCTGCTGAACGGCAGCAGCCCGAAAGGTATCGGCAGCCGCAATTAGGCAACGGTAGCCCGACTTGTGAGCAATATGAGCCAGTTTGCCAATCGTGGTGGTTTTCCCCGCACCGTTGACCCCGGTAATTAACCAGACGTTGAGCTGGTCTTTTTCGGGCACGAAAGAGAGACTATGTGACTCGCCCAGCGGTCTGTCTAGCATGTCGCGCAGCAGGCTTTTGAGATAGGCGATGGCCTCTTGAGGCGGCAGCGTCTCTTCTCGCAGCTTGGCTTGCAGCGATTCAATAATGTAGTCTGTGGCAGCAATGCCCACGTCAGCTTGCAGCAGCAGCGCTTCAATTTCAGCGACAGCATCCTGGTTGAGCGGCCCCTGTCCGACAATTGCCCGGAGTTGATTGACCAGACTGCGTCGCGTTTTATCTAGACCTTGGCGCAGGCGCTTCAGCCAGGTAATTTCTTCAATGGAGACTTGATCAGCGCGCCGCCCCTGCCCAGCCAGCACCTCAGCTGACCAGAGAAAGGCTTCGTCCAACACAAAGTCAGGAATTAGCTCGACAGCTGGCGCGAGGGTGGTGGGGACAACCTCAGCTTCAGCGGCAGCCGCAATTTCTTCCTGCTGAGCTTCAGCTCGGAGCCGTTCTAGACGTGCAAGGCGTTCAGCCTCAGCCTGCATCCAAAAGGGGCGGGGCGACTCTGGCGGATCAGAAGGGCTGGCTGCTGTCTCTGCTGCCTCTGGTGCTCCTACTGCCTCTGGTTCCCCTACTGCCTCAGAACTTTTCAGACTGTCAGGAGCGGCGACCACAGTCTCGGCGGGTTCTGTCGTCAGTTCCTGACTCGAAGACGGCTCCGGTTCAACTTCAGGGTTAGCTGGCGCTTGCTGCTGGCGAATATTCGCATAGGCAGCTTTTGCCCAAGTCAGATAGTCTTGATCAACTGCTTCAGGAACTGTGGCAGCTGGCTCAGCTTTGGCCAAGACTTCTGTTTCTGGAGCCTCCGGTTCTGCTGCCTCTGACTCCAGGGTGATCTCTGTTTCAGGCTCTGAGCTAGTTTCGGCAGTTGGCCTGTTGTTAAACTGACGGTTGAACCAATTAAAAGCAGCCATAAACCTACCCAGCCATTAAATATCCATCTCAACTCTAGAGAAAAACTGAGACATTCTGCTAAAAGTTCGCTATGACCTTGCAGGGATTATGACCTTGCGGGGATTTAGACACTGTAGCCAGCTCCTAGAACTCAGACCTGAGCGTCGGGCTAGATTGCTGCTGGTCAAGCGCAGTCTTAGCGGAGCTATTGAGAGGCTCAGATAAGGAGTCAGATAGCGGTTCAGATGGATGATCAGCCTGACTCAACTGACTGCTGACCCGTCGCAAAACGCCATTCAAAAACCGAAAGCCTTCCTCGCCACTATACCGTTTGGCTAGCTCTACGGCTTCATTAATCACAACCTGCTGCGGCGTGCCGAGTAGCCACATTTCGGCAACCGCCAGCCTCAAAATATCTTGATCGATCCGGGCAAGACGATGCATCTGCCAGTCCACCATCGACTGATTGAGTAGAGCATCAATTTCGCTGCGATGCGCCTGCGTCTGAGTAAGCAGCTCCATCACGTAGGCACGCACTTCTTTTTGATTGGCAAGCTGAATAAACTCTGGCAGCTCCAACGCTGCGCCGACTCGGTTAATGGCAGTCTGGGTGCGCTCAATTGCCTCACTGACCATTGCACGAGCGCTGTCGAGGCTGTCGGCGCGAGTCTCGCTGTTCAGCAGGCGGTCGCTGCTGCGGTTCAGCTCTGCCGAGGCCGTTTCGAGCGTATCCTGAACTTCGGTGGTCAGGGTACGTACTGCTGCAAGCACAACATCTTGCAGCAGCTGAGCCTGTAGCTTTTCAGGCTTATTCGGAAGCTGACCAATGCTGAGAAGTGCGAGTTCGCGGGCAATGCGGCGGGCTTGCATGGAGTTAACCGGGTGAGAGGCTTGGCTATTGTAGCAGGCTTCCCGGAACAGTCGCCGTAGAGTACGCCAACGCTGGCTGTACGGGTGGACTGCCCAAATGATCGACAGATAGGGAAAGTGAAAACACGGATTTTTGAATTGCGATGGCGGCAGTCACCCTAGAAGTTCCGTGAATTCTGCGACGTGATCGGGGGTGACAAAAGCCAGAATGAACTCACTTCTGGAGAACGCAATTCGGAAGATTCGCAGCAGAGCTAGGGGGCAATTGAGTTCTGCTGTAGGTCTTCCACTCGGAGAGCGTCCTTACAGGTGGACTGCCTGACCTCGGGGGCTTATGAGGTCAGGCAATTTTTTTGCTTTTTTGAATGGGCTAGTTTGGCCAGCAACGGCCAGCAAAAAGGGAGCCTCTAAGACTCCCCGTTTGAAATCAATCGGCTGCGAAAGTCAGCCAGCTAGTTTGCAGGCAGGTAGGCCATTGGGTTAACCGCACCGGATGCCACAGGATGCACCTCAAAATGCAGGTGAGGCCCAGTGCTGTAGCCAGTGCTGCCCATTTCACCAATCTGCTCAGACTGACCAATGCGCTGACCTTTCTGAACATAGAGTGCGTTCATATGGGCGTAGCGGGTCATGCTGCCATCGGTATGCCGAATCTCAACCATGTTACCGTAGCCGCCTGAATTCCAGCCTGAATATTCGACAACACCCGAAGCAGCCGCATAGATAGGTGTCCCGACATCTGCCGCAATATCGATGCCTGAGTGCATCCGTCCCCAACGCCAGCCGTATCCAGATGTCAGCAAACCCTTGGCAGGCCAGATGTACCCCGTCTGCGTTCCGTCAGGCAGAAACCGATCGGCACCGGGCAGCGCGGGTAGATCAGGAGAAACCATCCGCCCCGGAATCTGCTCGGTCAGCGGCGCATAACTCTCAGGATTGAGCGGCGCTACAGCGACCACTGCTGGCTCTTTCTGAGCTTGTACTGTTGGCACCATTGGCACTGTTGGCACCGTCGGTGACTCTAGCCTTGCACGACTCAAAACAGCCGCAGTCCGGCTAGCAGAAGGGCTAGCTGCAACTGTTTCTGGAGCCACCTGCTCGCTTGCGGACAGTTCGCGGTTCGGCTGAACCCTAGCCTGCTGCGAGCGGCGTTCCCTCAGCGCTCTAACCTCAGAGAGCAGATTTTGCACATAGGGGTTGCGTCCTGACGGCTCATCTACCGTGGGAGCAGCGGGCATTAATGCTTCAGAACCCGTAGAGGGCAGCGTAGAAGGAACGACTGCAAGCCGCGTCGGGCTAGCCGCCTGGAGCTGGTCTTGCCGCATCTGAGCTGGAACAGCAGGTAAAACCGTGGACACTGTCCCATTGCTGCTGAGACTAGCTGCTGGCAACCTCAGCGTCTGCCCGACAAAAATCACGTCAGGATTGCTGAGGCGATTGGCAGAAATCAGCTCCGAGGGAGAAACATTGTGGGCACGCGCAATCCGAGCTACAGTATCGCCTAGACTCACTTGATAAGCCTGCTCGCTAGCAGCGCTTAGGCCCATTGCCGTCACGGCTGGACTGGGGCTGGACGAATTGGGCAGCGTTACTGATGGCCTTGAAGCTGATTCACCTGTCTCCGGATGACTTGGCAAACTTACGGGGCTGGAGCTGAAGCCAGACGGAATGTTCAGCGACCGATTTGCCTGCATCCAGTCCAGTTCGGGCGTAGGGGTGACGCTCGGCACAGTCGCCGAGGGCACAGTTGGCGTCAGTGCCAGCACAGAGGCAGCCGGACTAGCAGCAGGAGCCTGCTTGTTCATCACGGCTGGTGCTAACGCTGCTGAATCGGCTAAGGCAACCCTTTCACTCTGCTGATCCTGGCGGCGTAGCTCGGACAGGCGCTCTTTCAGCTTGCTCTGTTCCTGCATGAGGCGACTCAGAGCCTGATCGCGTGCCTGCACCTGACCGGTGGAATCGGGGGCGGGCAAGCGGCTTAACTCAGATAGTGCCAGCATTTGCGAAGACTGAGCCACAGGTACAGCCCCGGGAACCCGCAGCACTTGCCCGGGTCGAACCACAGCCGTGGTCGAAATCCGATTGGCGGCGGCGAGCTCGGCAACGCTGATTTGATAGCGCTGGGCGATCTGCTGTAGAGTTTGTCCCTGCCCCACTACATAGTCAGCAGAGGTCAGACTAGGACGACCTGCGGCTTTAGCGGCTGGGGGTGGAGCTGTAATTAGCCCCTGCAAATCTGAGGTGAGCGTAGCCACCTGAGAGGCAGGCTGTGAACTCGAAGCAGCAGTTTCGTTTGATTCAGCTGCTGATGCACCATCGCCGTGACGAGGCATCAACAGACCAGTTGCGCCCATCGAGATTGCCAGACCCACCATCGCAGCGGAGGTTCTTAATCTCCGCCTTGCCCCAGACTGAGTCTGCTCGGCTGCTTCCGCTTCAACATCCGCTGATTGATTCAGAGAACAGAGAACAGAAGAGACAGGCTTAACTTCCTTGAGAAATGCTCGCTTCAAAAGACCAACCTCCTAGAGAGCAGCGCTTAACGTTACGTTGAGTCAAATACGTTGAATCAGATCTAAAACCCGCACCTGCCGATTGGCAATCAAATCGATTAACAATCAACCAAATGCTGTCAGTGACAAAACTCATGCAAACCGAAGATCCAAATCACTTGACTTACCGAACAACTCGGTAAGATCACCCCTGGCCTTTTAGCTTAGATAAGCTTACACCAGTCGGCAAAAAATTCAAGCGGTAACCCTAAAGAATCGAAAAAAATCGCAAACCGTTCATACATTACAGGTAGTTTCACAACCAGACTGAATGAAATCGCTCAAAGATTAGCCAGTCTGGACGCTGAAAAAACAAGTTTGAACCGAGGTTGAGGAAATGTCAATCGACATTAATGTTTAACGTATCGCCGCATTTCCGTCAAGTTTGTCTCTATTTTGATAGAGACTGAGATAATTAGCGCGAAATAACCTGAGACAGCGGCTTTGACCAATACGATAGCGCCAAAACGCGATCGCTGTATTCATTAAACAAATATTAAATAACTTAATTGTTTGTCCAGATTTAGCAATAAATTAAGCGAAGTTCCGTAGAGCTGACGGTTGACAAGACTGGCAGATTCCCAACTTAAAGACAGGTTTTTCTAAATTTTTTGGCTCTAACTCTACTTCCACCGCAGGATGACAGAATATTTTAGTTATAACCAGCGATTGCCCTATATGAATTCTTTATGGAAGCATCGATAGCCATATTTAAGCAAACGCAGAACCCGATTAGCCCTAAAGTTAGGGGCAAGATCGCGCGGTTGGTACTGATCCATATCCAAATAGATATATATGGATGTAACCGTCAGGTCATAAGCAGGATTAATCGGCTGATGGCTGATTGAACTCGGCGATCTCCAGAAGCTTGAGCTGTCGCTGCGCCTCGAACAGACCGACCGCAACGCTCACGGATAGGTTGAGGCTCCGGACATGTGCTTGACTCATCGGAATATATAGAACTGCATCGCAGCTTTGTAGCACCTCAGGCGGGAGTCCCTGCGTTTCACAGCCAAACAGCAGCCAATCATCCTGCCGATATTCAAATTTGATATGGCTGCATTTGCCCGACGTGCTGAAGCCAATCCGGCGTCCAAACTGCTGCTGGCTGTAAAAAGCTGCCAGCGACTCGTGGTAGTGCAGGTCGACATAGGGCCAATAGTCTAGGCCAGCCCGCTTCAGCTGACGGTCGCTGATTTCAAATCCGAGCGGACCCACCAGATGCAGCGGCGTTTGGGTTGCGGCACAAGTACGGGCGACATTGCCAGTATTGGGCGGAATTTGAGGCTGAACAAGCACCACTTGAGGCATAGATCAAAAATTTGGAACTGGCCTGCTTCAGCAGGGTGTGCCAAAAGGCTAGCTCAGATTTTGCACTTCCAAGCAAACATGCGCCCGTGGATTGACTACGGGCGCATAGACTTCGATTGGCTGCTCTGAAGAATTTTGGCTAACGCGCCTTGTCTGTATTTATCTCATCTATATATAGACAGCATATAGACAGCTACGTGAGACCTAAATATGAAACCTGGAAGGAGTTTAATATGGGTAGTCCCAGACAGATCAGTCAATTAAGCTGTCACTGCGGACTGAGCCAGCAGAACACACGAAATTGAGTTTCAAAAATGGCGTTAAATAAAGTAGAGTTCAGTCGCTTCACGCAGAGTGCCGCCTAGCGAGCTTCGACGGCGGCCAGCGGTTCAGCTGGATGTTGATTTGGGGCTGCTTCTAGACCAAAGTCGGCCTCTAGCTCAGACTCAATTCGCAAACGGTCACAAAGAATCGTGTCCGCGAGAATTGCACTGGCCATCATGCCGCAGTGTACTTCAAGCTGAGCCTGTGGCAGCGCTTCAAAAACTAAACGCTGGCCTGGAAACACGACGCGCTCAAAGTACCAGTTTGGGATGTTCGAGATTCGTACCACCTGGATTTTGCTCGTAGCGTTGACATAACAGCAGAGGACATACTGTTCGGCTGTCGTCGGGAGCGGATCAATGATTTGAGCCATGATTAAGTTGACGTATGACTAATAAGATTTACTCCTAAACCTTAACACTGCCCGATCCCCGCCGCTGTAAATCCGACTACAGCTCTGATGATATCTAGAGGGCTTGCCCAGAGCTTGCCCAAAGCTTGGCTAATGCGGGCTGGCTATCATTCGGGTGCCCGATCCCAACGCCTCCCGCCGTCAGACGGCGGGAGGCAACCTGCGCCATGCAGCTCTGGGGAGTCAGTGGTATCGTGAAGTTATATGAATAAAGATTAGCTCCCGCTTCACTTTGGCGGCTTGGTTCTTGGTGGCTTAATATCTAGTGGCTTAATTCAATGGCAGATCGCATTCTCTACGTTCGACTCCCCTGCAACCCGATCTTTCCAATTGGCGTCGTCTATTTGTCAGATCACGTTCATAAGCTGTTTCCGCAGCTTGAACAGCAGATTTTTGACCTGGGTACAGTGCCCCCCCTTGACTACGGCAAAGCGTTAGATCTCTGCATTGACCAATTCAAGCCAACGCTGCTGGTCTTTTCCTGGCGAGATATTCAGATCTATGCGCCGGTCGGTGGGCGTGGCGGCAATCCGCTGCAATATACTTTTGAGTTTTTCTATGCGGCTAACCCGCTGACCAAGATCCGGGGCGCATTTGGGCTGCTGGGAATTGCTCAGGGCTACTATGGCGAGCTATGGCGCAATTTGGGCTTGATCCGACGCGGCTTTGAGCGGGCGCGGCTTTACCAGCCAGCAGTCAGGCTCGTGCTGGGCGGCGGTGCTGTCAGCGTTTTCTACGAGCAGATTGCCGGGTCGCTGCCGCAGGGCACAATTGTCTCGGTTGGCGAAGGCGAGTTGCTGCTAGAGCGGTTGCTGAGATACGAAGATTTCTCTGACCAGCGCTGCTATGTGGTGGGTGAAACGGCCCCACGCGATCGGATGATTCATGAGCAGCCAATCGCAATCGAGAAATCGGCCTGCGACTATGACTATATTGCTCAGATCTGGCCGGATTTTGACTATTACCTGCAAGAAAGCGACTTTTATATTGGGGTGCAGACTAAGCGCGGCTGTCCGCATAACTGCTGCTACTGCATCTATACCGTGGTGGAAGGCAAGCAGGTACGGATCAACCCAGCTGAAGAAGTGGTGGCTGAGATGCGGCAGCTCTATGACCGGGGAATCCGCAACTTCTGGTTTACCGACGCGCAGTTTATCCCAGCTCGCCGATTTATGGACGATGCAGCAGAGCTGCTGAAGAAAATTATCGCCGCAGGCATGACTGATATTCACTGGGCTGCCTATATTCGAGCAGACAATCTCAACCCCGAACTCTGTGAGCTGATGGTCAAGACGGGGATGAACTATTTTGAAATCGGCATCACCAGCGGTTCGCAGGAGCTAGTCCGTAAGATGCGGATGGGCTACAACCTGCGGACGGTGCTACAAAACTGTCGCGACCTGAAGGCAGCAGGCTTCAACGATCTGGTTTCGGTCAACTACTCGTTCAACGTGATTGACGAAACCTACGAAACCATCCGGCAGACGATTGCCTACCACCGCGAGCTAGAGCGAATTTTTGGAGTTGATAAGGTCGAGCCGGCAATTTTCTTCATTGGCCTACAGCCTCACACGCATCTAGAGCAGTTTGCCTTCAAGCAAAATATCCTCAAACCGGGCTACGACCCGATGAACCTGACCCCCTGGACGGTTCGCAAAATGCTCTGGAACCCGGAGCCGCTGGGCGCTTTCTTTGGCAGAGTTTGTCTGGAAGCCTGGAAGCGCAACCCCGATGACTTTGGCCGTGAGGTGCTGAATATTTTGGAAGAGCGGCTGGGTGTAGCTTCGCTAGAATCTGCCCTGAGTGCGCCAATCGACGCGACCAAAGAGCTAGCGCTGATGGGATCTTAAGCTCGGCGCTCGTTTTTGGCACTCGTTTTCAGTCGCGCTTTAACCTGCTTCAACCGCAGTCGGTTCAGGCTCGGTAAGATAGAGAAGATTCAAAAAGCGTTAATCTATGTCTTCTCTTTCTTTCGAGCCAGTGGTTAAGCCAGCAGGTGATTCGGCGGGCGAGCCATCTACAGAACTGGCATCTGCTCAAAGACCGCTGCTGGGGCAGTCGCTGGGGGAACTCACCGCTTGGGTGCAGCAGCAGGGACAGCCCGCTTACCGAGGCAAGCAGCTACACCAGTGGATCTATCAGCAGGCGGCTCGATCGATCGATCAGATTTCGGTATTCCCAAAGCAGTGGCGCACCGATCTCGCAGATACACCCATGGGCCGCTCGACGCTGCACCATCGCTCTGAAGCTCCAGACGGCACCGTCAAATTTTTGCTGAAGCTGGCAGATGGCCAAATTATCGAGACGGTGGGCATCCCGACCTTTCGGCGCGGCGGTGAAGATCTAGAGGCGATCTGGGCGCAGACTGGTTCGGAGACGGGGGTAGGTTCAGGCAACTCTGCCGCTCAGCTCGACCGCCTCACGGTTTGCGTCTCAGCTCAGGTGGGTTGCCCCATGGCCTGCGACTTTTGCGCGACAGGCAAGGGCGGCTTTCAGCGGAATCTAGCGCTGCACGAAATTGTTGACCAGGTGCTGACGGTTCAGGCGGACTTTGGGCAGCGGGTCAGCAATATTGTTTTTATGGGAATGGGTGAGCCGCTGCTGAACAGCGAAGCCGTGGTCGAGTCAGTGCGCGTCTTGAATCAAGATGTCGGGATCGGGCAGCGGCTGATCACTATCTCAACAGTCGGGATTCCGGGGCGCATCCGGCGGCTGGCCGAGCATCAGCTGCAAGTCACATTAGCGGTCAGCCTCCATGCCTCCAATCAGGCGCTGCGTGAACAGCTGATCCCCAGCGCTCGTCAATACCCACTAGAGGCGCTGCTGCAAGAATGCCGTGACTACGTGCAGATCACCGGGCGGCGGATCAGCTTCGAATATATTTTGCTGGCTGGCCTTAACGATCAGCTTCAACATGCGCGCGAGCTGGCTCAGCATTTGCGCGGATTCCAAAGCCATGTCAATCTAATTCCCTACAACCCGATTAGTGAAGTAGACTATCAGCGCCCCGACGCGCAGCAGATTCAAGCATTTGTGCGAGCCTTAAAGCAGCAGCAAATCGCGGTCAGCGTCCGGCGCTCTAGAGGGCTAGCTGCCGATGCAGCTTGCGGTCAGCTGCGGGCAAAGCAACCGACTGCAAGCTAGGTGTTAGGTGAGCTAAGTATCAGGCGAGCAATGTTCAGTCCCGGCGCGTAGGCTTCAATGACACGCCCCGTTTGAGCGCAGGTCGTCATTAAGTAGTCACAGTGGTCGCACTGCAACTTATGCTGAGTGGATAAATAGTAACGCTCAGCTAGGCTGCCGCAGTTAGGGCAGCGCACAATTTCCAAAGTGAGAATACCCAGGTTTTCCCAAGTAGCTGCGTTTTTTTGAATAGCTTGCATCTTAAACTCCTCAATCTGATTGGTATAAATTTGGTGTGAATTGACCGCCGTCTGCCCCAAGGAACCCCCCTGAGAAAAAAGTTTACACAACTAGATCATGACCCATGCTAGATGAAAACCAGCAAAGAAACTATGAATTCTCTATAGGGATCAAGATCAAGATGGGGATCACGGCAGAACCATATCTCCATAACCTAAGCTTTTCCTAAGGTGATTTCCTCTGTCTAGAGGTTGGTCTAAAGATGGGGTGTGCGCTGGCTGCGACTTAGATAAAGAATTAGCCCAGTGAGCAGTCCTATACCCGTGAAATATTTCACAGCAGCCGGGACAGCTGGGTTGGGCGAGAAGAAGCCTTCGATGAGTCCCGAGATCACCAGCATCGGCACCAGCCCAAAGGTCAGATGTGCCGCCTGCTGACCATAAAGCTGGAGAGCATCTCGGCGCGAGTAAATTCCCGGCCAGAGCAACGCCCTAGCAATTAAAAAGCCCGCGCCGCCCGCTAAAAAAATTGCGGGTAGCTCTAGCGCCCCATGCGGAAACACGAACGCCCAAAATGGCCAGGCCAAGTTGCCCTGCCCGACCAGCGCCCCAATCGCCCCTAGCAGCGCTCCGTTGAACAGCAAAATATAGACGGTTCGCAAGCCCAGCAGTCCGCCGCCCGCTATCGTCTCAAACGCCACCCGCATGTTGTTGACCATGATCGAGCTAGAGGCGAATGGCTCAATGCCGACAATCGAACCCATCCACAGCTCTTGGCGGTCGCGTACCTGCTCAATCAGATTTTCGGGTACCAGCAGCGCCAAAAACGCTGAATCCCGCCAAGCCATCCACCAGCTTGCCACCGCCGCTAGCCCAAATAGCGCTACCGCCAGCGCAATTGCCCCGCGCGCCTGCTGAACTGCCGTCGGAAAGCCCCAAAGATAAAACTGCCGCACTGCTGCCCAGTCTTGCCGTCGCGACCCCTGATAGATTTGGCTGTAGCCCCGCGCCACCAGTGCTTGTAGCTTTTGGCCAATCAAATCTCCGGCCTGCTGCGTGCGGGCGCGAGCTAAGTCGGCGGCAGTCGAGCGATAGAGGCTAGCCAGCGTCCGAATCTCGTCAGCTTGCAGCGACTTTAGCCCCTGCTTTTCGGCTCTGGTCAACAACGCCTCTAGCTGCTTCCAGCTCTGTTCTCGCCGCGCCACCCAGCGCTGAATATTCATATTCCGTGATGTTTCGCAGAAATTTTGGTTGCTGAGGCTAGAGTGAGGGTATCAATAAGACAGTAAATAGCTCCATTCACCAGATAGCTCCATTCACTCTAATCAGCCGAGTTTAACCGATGTCTCGCAGCTTTGACTCCGCTAATCCGACTCGACCGTTGAGCGTTGGCGATATCGTTAGTGTCGCTCTTGCCCTCTATCGCGCTCACCTGAAGCAATATCTAGGCATTGCCCTGCGTGCTACAGCTTGGCTGCTGCTGCCAATCTTGGGGCTGGCGCTGATTTTTGGGCTGGCGGTACTGGCAGCCAGCGGTCAAACCAATCCAACCAATCTGCTTGGCCTGCTGCTGCTGCTGATTCCGGCTGTGATTGCGCTCTTCTTCTACTGCGGAGCCAAATCTCAGATGAACTGGGCGATCATTTCCTGGCTGGCCTACCACAATCTCATTCAGCAGCCAGAAACGACGCAGGTCGGACGCAGGCTGCTCGCCCCCCGATTCTGGCGATTCTTCTGGGCATCGCTGCTGGTGACGCTGCTGCTTAGCGTCGTGAACTTTGGGCTTTCGGTTGTCCAGCAGGTTGCCTTAGTGTCAATCTCAGCCATTCTGGGCGGCGAATCGGTGCTGACTGGCCTGCTGCTGGGGACTATAGCGCTGATTACGACCGCAATCTACGCCTGGTTTACAGCTCGCTGGGCGCTGCCTGAGCTGCCGATAGCGGTCGAGAACATTACCGCAGCCAACAGCGTCACCCGCAGCTGGGATTTAACCAAAGGTCAGGCTGTCCGGGTGTTGACGGCCTTATTTATTGCGCTGCTCGTCACGCTGCCCCTCTATGTCCTGGCTTTTTTGCCGCTGCTGCTGAGCCTGCTGGCAACCGCTGCGAGTTTTTCCAATGGCGATACGAGCGCCGTGATTGCCGTGATGGCGGCATTTCTGCTGTCGATGCTGCTGCTGCTGTCGATGAGCCTGCTCGTCACGCCCTTCTGGCAGACGCTCAAAGCCGTGCTGTACTACGATCTTCGCAATCGTCGAGAAGGGCTGGATCTGAAGCTACATTCACGGCGTGAAGCTACTCCTGAGGATACTGCCCCAGAAGATGCTGGTCTAGAAGATGCTGGATTCGACCCCTAACCCGATCTAGGAGTCGCTGGGCATGGCACTTTTCAAGCAAATCAAGCTGACAACGCCCGAAAGCGTCGAGCTGGAACTCACTCTAGCCGGAATTGGCAGTCGGGCACTAGCGCTGACGATTGACTACTGCCTGCTGCTGCTGGCTCAAACACTCTTACTATTTTTGCTGGGGCTGTTTTCAGAGCAGTTGCTTAACTATCTAGAGCAACTTCAGGTCAACTCTAATGGTCTAGAGCTTTGGGTGGTATCAATCGCCCTGCTGGGCTTTTTTGGGCTGTATGCTGGATATTTTGTGGTATTTGAAACCATCTGGCAGGGGCAGAGTCCCGGTAAGCGGCTCGCCCAGATCCGGGTGATTCGAGATAACGGTCAGCCAGTGCGTCTGAGCCAGTCAGCGCTGCGTGCCCTGCTGCGCCCTGTAGATGATTTTCTGTTTATCGGCATGTTTTTGATTAGCCTCAGCCAACAGGAAAAGCGCTTGGGGGACTGGCTGGCTGGCACGCTGGTGGTGCGTGAAGCTCGCCCTCAAGCTCAGCGGCCAGCGACGCTGTCTGACGTTGCTCAAACGCTAGCTGCCGAGCTGCCCAGCCTCACGGATTTGAGTCAACTCCAGCCCGACGATTTTGCGGTGGTGAGTGAATATTTGCAGCGACGGCAAGCCATGTCATCTCAAGCTCGCAGGGAGCTTAGCCTGAAGCTGGCTCGCGAAATTCGCTCCATCATCAAACTCGCTGAGATTCCAACAGGACTGACCTCCGATCAGTTTTTGGAGGCGGTCTATATGGCCTATCAGCAGCAGTTTTCGATTGAGTGATTTGTTCAGCGATTTGCCCCTCTATTTCTCCAGCCGCACCACAAACCACTGAAGATAGAGTCCGGGCCCCACATCAAACTCGCAGGCAGTTTCCATCAGGTACTGCGCCTGCTGGCTCAGATCGTCATAGCGGTGGAGATCTAACGGCAGATCCGTCTGGCGGCTGGCCAAAACGCCCTGGAGCTTTTCGAGCAGTTCGGCGGCGCTCAAAATCTGCTCTGGCTGGTTTGGCTCCAGCACCACATAGGCATCTTCCTGGTACATGATCGAATTTGACATTAGCCGCTGCTCCTTGGGAATCACCCAGCTTAGCTATCTTCGGCAAACACAAAGCGATGTAGCTCGCTGGCATCAGGTTCGGGGCTGGTCTGAGCAAACTGCACGGCTTCGTCAATCACAGCCTGGATGCGCTGTTCAATTTGCTTTAGCTCTTCAGCCTTGACTAGCTCTTGCGCCGTCAGATGTGCCGCCAACTTTTTGAGCGGATCACGAGCCAGCCAAGCCTCTTTCTCGTCTTTGGAACGCAGTTCGTCTGGATCAGCCAGCGAATGCCCCCGGAAACGGTAGGTGAGGCATTCAATCAGGGTAGGGCCTTCTCCGGCGCGAGCGCGAGCCACGGCCTCTTGCGCCACGGTGCGAACCGCCAACACGTCCATGCCGTCAACTTCGATTCCCGGCATCCCAAAGACGCTGGCTTTTTTAAAGATTTCTGGCTGGGAGGTGGCGCGCTCATGCGCCATCCCAATCGCCCACTTGTTGTTTTCGACTACAAACAAGATCGGCAGTTTCCAGAGCGCTGCCATGTTGAGGCATTCAAAAAACTGGCCGTTGTTGGTGGTGCCGTCCCCAAAAAAAGCTGCCGTGACATGATCAGAACTCGCGTCGCCCAGTGCCTCACGCCGATATTTACTCTGAAAGGCTGCGCCCAGCGCCACCGGAATTCCTTCACCAATAAAGGCATAGCCGCCCAGCAGATGGTGTTCTGCCGAAAACAGGTGCATCGAGCCGCCCCGACCTTTGCTGCATCCGGTAGCTTTGCCAAACAGCTCGGCCATGACGTTGCGGGCAGGCACTCCGGCGCTCAAGGCATGGACATGATCGCGATAGGTGCTGCATACGTAGTCTTCGCCCTGACGCATAGCGCGAATTACGCCCGTGGAGACTGCCTCCTGACCGTTATAGAGATGCACGAAGCCAAACATCTTGCCGCGATAGTACATCTCGGCGCATTTATCTTCAAAGTAGCGCCCTAGCACCATGTCTTCATAGAGCATTAGCCCCTCCTCACGCGAGACGGGGGCAATCGCAGCTAGCTTGGGGATGGTTCGTTCCTGGGTCATGGAGGGAGAGTATCCTAAGGGGAAGGGGTCAACGAGAGGGGCGAGTCCCGCGCCGCGGGTGTGGGCTTTAGCTGTCTAGATGGCCATCTGGCAGCGCAAATTAACGCAAGTCTAAATAGTATCAAGTTTTAGGGCTGCGAATCTACGGCTGATAGGGGGCTAATGGGAGGCTGATAGGGCTGCTACAGCGACTGGCTCAGAAGGCTCGGTAGGGATTTAATGCCGACTAGCTGCTGACTAGCCTTACCTAGCGTGAATAACTTGGCGTAATATCTATGGCTTAAAATTTTTAGGACGAAAATAAGTTTGATAACAGGTTTGGTTACAGACGCAGCCGGTTTCAAGTCAGGAGATTCCTAGAACAAGCGCTTCTCCCCGACTTTTCCACCTGATTTTCGCATAGTTCACCAATCTAGAGAGGAATCAGAATTCTCCACCGCCTTTTTTTTGTTGAGAAAAGATTCTATTTTATTGGGTATTAGGTGGAATCTATCCCGTTACGGACAGTTAGCTGTTACATTCCTGACATACCGCTGTCGCTAAGCATCGGCATCTTCCGTCAGTATGCTTCTTCTGAAAAAGTATGCTTCTGAAAAATTGTCGAATCGTGAAAATTGTCGAAATCATGCATCGAATTTCTGTTCTGGCTAACTTGCAACCTCATCTACCTCATCTAACTAAACTGTGCGAATCAGGCAGATTCAGTTAAAATTGACAGGCTTCTCTGAGAACGGATGCGTTTAGGTACTCGAAAACCGCGCCAGACGATGGTTTTAGCCATAGGTTTGTAGCCATAGAGCTATAGCCCCGGCGATGCGTTGAATGGGTCGAAAAATTGACTCGCTAAAGCAGCGGGTTACCGTAAGTAACAGGGCAAGTAACAAGGGGTTGCGCTTCTGCTGCGTCCAGCGTATAAAGCAGTGTAAGTTTCGAGTCGTGGGTCTGTCAGCAAATCGTCTGAAGTAAGGCAAGTCTAGAATTGGCGCAGAAATCGGTCGTGTTGGCCATTGAGCAAGTGAGTTTCTGGCTCAAATCAACTGATTCCAGGTTTTGGAAGCCAGATAAAAAGCGGGCTTAACGGGCATTTCAACTGCATTTTTCAATGTCAGCTACTTCAAAGTCAGTCATTTCAAAGTCAGTATCGTTTGCAGGGGATGGGGTCGTGCGAATTCCGCTGGATTACTATCGGGTTCTAGGTTTACCAATTCAGGCAACTGCTGAGCAGCTCCAGCAGGCGCATCGCGATCGAACGCAGCAGCTTCCCCGGCGCGAATTTTCTGAGGCGGCAATTTTGGCGCGTCGGGCGCTGATTGATCAAGCCTACGGCCTGCTGTCCGATCCCTCGCAGCGACAGGACTATGACGCCAGCTTTCTCGCCAAGTCCTACGACCTGTCGGACGCAGAAGCGGAGAATTTCTCGGAAGATCTGGGCTATCGCTCGACGGAAGGCTCTGACTCCTACAGCCCCAGCATTGAGCTAGAAGAGCCGCAGCTGGTAGGAGCGCTGCTGATTTTGCTAGAGCTAGGCGAGTATGAGCTAGTGCTGCGGCTAGGTCGCCCCTATCTGAACAACGGCTCACCTGAGCTGAAGAGCGGCAGATTTGGCGAGCCAGAGATTGTCCTAGCCGATGTTGTGCTGACTGTCGCCTTAGCTCATCTTGAGCTAGGCCGCGAGCAGTGGCAGCAAGGACAGTACGAAAACGCGGCCAGCTCGCTGGAGAGCGGTCAAGAGCTGCTGCTGCGCGAAGGGCTATATGCCAACATTCGGGGCGAAATGCAGTCAGATCTGTTCAAGCTGCGTCCCTACCGCATCCTGGAGCTAATTTTGCTGCCAGACGGTCAAGAAGAGCAGCGCCGTCACGGGATTGGCCTGCTGGAAGATATGCTGCATGACCGAGGCGGCATCGACGGCAATGGCGACGATTCGTCGGGGCTGAGCGTCGATGACTTCTTGAGATTTATCCAGCAGCTCCGCAGCTACCTTACCTCAGCCGAGCAGCAGGTACTGTTTGAAGCCGAGGCGCGACGACCTTCAGCAGTGGCCACCTACCTGGCCGTCTATGCGCTGCTGGCACGCGGCTTTGCCCAGAGACAGCCCGCGCTAATCCGGCGAGCGAAGCTGCTGCTGCTGCGCTTGGGTGGCTATCAAGATGTGCATCTAGAGCAGGCAGTCTGCTCCCTGCTGCTGGGACAGACTGAAGAAGCCAGCCGCGCCCTAGAACTCAGTCAAGAGTTTGAATCACTGGCCTTTATTCGCGAGCATTCTCAAACCTCGCCCGATCTGCTGCCGGGGCTTTGCCTCTACAGCGAACGCTGGTTTCAAAACGAGGTCTTCCCGCATTTTCGCGACCTCCAGCAGCGGCAGGTTTCGCTGACAGACTACTTTGCCGACGAAGATGTGCAGATCTATCTAGAAGAGTTGCCCGCCGAACCTGAAGCTGCACCCGCCTTTCCAAAAACTGCTCGTGCTGCAACACGTGCCGCTTCCCGCCCCGACGTTCAGGCAGCTCCTGCTCCCAGATTGGAGTCACGAGAGCTGTCGCGTGCCGCAACCGAGCGCTCCTACGCCGTCGGCGCGGGTCAGGCCAATAGCCAAGCCAACGGTCAGGGCAACCTCGCCGGAACCGTGACGCTCGATCCTAGACTGAGCGCCCGCACCGCTGATCCGACTGGAATGCCGCCTGCCGATGGGGGCAGTTTGCCGCCTGAGAATGGCCAGAGACTCAGTGGTCAAGCAGTTGGCAATCCGCCCGCTCACCGCTCGGCTGAGCCAGCTGAGCGCGATGCTCATCACCTGCCGGAAGCCCAGCGTCAGGCGGTTCCGCGCTCGCCCGTTCGCCGTCCCAGCATCCCGTCCAATCTGCGGCTTGATCGAATTTTACTGCTGGCAGCGCTGGGTCTGCTGGGTGTAATGCTGCTGGGCTTCCTGTTTGGCAAGTTGCTCAACCGCCCCACCCCTGCTCCCTCAGCTGATACAGGTGGTTCGTCTGGCTCTAGTGGAGCAGCTGGATCGGGCACTGAACTCGGCAACAGAGCCATTGAGCCAGCCTTCTCTGAGTTTGCCAACCGCCAATTACAAGGCGTAAGCGTCAGTTCGGCCATTACCGAAGCGAACGCACCCGAAGTTGTGCAAGCCTGGTTAGAGGCTAAAGCGGCTGCGCTGGGTGAGAACCACGAGATTGATCGACTGGATCAAATTTTGGTGGAGCCGCTTCTCTCGGTGCAGAGAACCAGAGCTGAAGATCTTAAAGCCGAGAACTCCTATTTGAAACTCAGCCATTCCCAAGTTGAAATTGTCTCAGTCGAATCTAGTCAAGATATAGCTAGCTCTGGCTCAGCTTCTGATAGCCCCGACTCCGACTCGCTCGGCGTGGATCTGAGCAGCCCAGAGGCAGACAGCGAGACGGCCACAGGCGATGACGCAGAGAACCCGACATCTGGCGAAGCCGCTCAAGCCAGCATCGAAGCCGTAGTGAGTGAAAAAGCTGACTTCTACAATGCGGGCGAGCTAGACAGCAACGCCTCCTATGACTCAACCGTGCGGGTCAGATATGAGCTGGTGCAGCAGGACAGCCAGTGGCGGATTCAAAGCATGAACGTTCTAGAATAGGGGTTGATTCAGTCTATTTCAGCCTGTTTCAGCAGCCCTTACGAGAACGCTACGCATGGTTTGGCCGCTTAAGCCTCGATTCCGCAAACAGATCGCCCGCATTGAAGTGACGGGCGCAATTGCCGGGGGAACCCGCAAGCATTTATTAGAAGCCCTCAAAACCGTAGAGGAGCGCAAGTTTCCGGCGCTGCTGCTGCGAATCGACAGTCCCGGCGGTACGGTGGGCGACTCGCAGGAAATCTACAGCGCGCTGAAGCGACTGCGCGACAAGGTGAAAATTGTCGCGAGTTTCGGCAATATTTCAGCTTCTGGCGGTGTTTACATTGGTATGGGAGCCGAGCATATCGTGGCGAATCCCGGCACGATTACCGGCAGCATCGGCGTAATTCTACGTGGCAACAACCTGGAGCGGCTGCTGGATAAAGTCGGCGTCTCGTTTAAGGTAATCAAGTCTGGCCCTTACAAAGACATTTTGGCCTTCGACCGCGAGCTGACCGAGCCAGAGCAAGAGATTTTGCAGGCGCTGATTGACACCAGCTACCAGCAGTTTGTCGAGACCGTGGCGGAAGCGCGTCACCTGTCGGTCGAAACCGTCAAGACGTTTGCTGACGGGCGGGTATTTACCGGGCAGCAGGCGCTGACGCTGGGGCTAATCGACCGCTTGGGCACCGAAGAAGATGCTAGGCGCTGGGCAGCTGAGCTAGCTGGGCTTGACCCAGAGAAAACCCAGTGCTTCACCCTGGAAGAGCGCAAAGGCTTGGTTAATCGCCTGCTGCCGGGGCGCGGACAGGCAAGCTGGAGTCAGTCTCCTATTGCTGCGGCTGGCCTGAGCTGGCTGGAATTTGAGATGGGCACCAGCGGTTTGCCTCTGTGGCTGTATCGGCCTTAAAATCTAGCCTCCCGGATGGCAATCACCGATTTTTGAGCTATGAGTGAAGAGGGAATTTCAGAACTCATTTTTAGAGCTGCTTTAAATCTTCAGATCAAAACTCAAACTTAACCAGGAGGCCATGCAAGTGGGTTGGAAAGTAAAGGCGATTCGGGGGGCAACAACCGCATCAGAGAATTCGGTTGAGGCGATTCGAGAGGCGGTGACGGAATTGCTGAACGAACTCGAACGCCACAACGCAATTGACCCGGATGAGATCGTCAGCGTCACGTTTTCGGCGACGCGCGACCTAGATGCCGTCTTTCCTGCCGCGATTGCCCGTGAGCGTCCACACTGGCAAAATGTGCCGCTGCTCGACTTACAGCAGATGTATGTCGAAGGTAGTCTCGCCCGCTGCATCCGCTGCCTGATTCACATCAACGTGCCTGACCCCGACGTCAAGATATACCACCCCTATCTGCGCCAAGCTCGCCAGCTCCGGCCTGATTTGAGCATGGTGACGGCTGGGGAATAGAGCCTCTTAGAGTTCGGCTTAACTTTTGTAATCGTCCTGCGTGCCTTTGGCCTCGATTGCTTCTGCTAGACGTTTGAGCGCATGGACATAGGCGGCGGTTCGCATTGAGCAGGACAGCTCTTGGGCAGTCGCCCAGATGCGCTCAGTCTCTTGGGTCATCTTGGTCTCTAAGCGCTGGTTGACTTCTTCTAGGCTCCAGTAGAAGCCGCTGCGGTTTTGCACCCACTCAAAATAGCTGACGGTAACGCCGCCCGCATTCACCAGAATATCCGGGAAAACCTGGATGCCGTTGGCCTCCAAAATTGCGTCTGCCGCCGAATTGACCGGGCCATTGGCCACCTCAAAAATGAACGGAGCCTGGATGCGAGCGGCGTTTTCAGCCGTGATCTGGTTTTCCAGCGCCGCCGGAATCAAAATATCAACCTTGAGTTCGAGCAGTTCGGCGTTGCTGATCACCTGATGCTCGATACGGTTGCAGAGGCTGCCCTCGCAGTAGACTGCCTGGATGCCGCGCCGCGCCTCCTTAGTGCGGCGGATGCTGGGAATATCTAGCCCCTGCGTCGCATAGACTCCGCCCTGCGAGTCGCTAACCGCCACCACCCGATAGCCCGCATGAAACAGCAGCTCGGCAATGACCGCTCCAGCATTGCCAAAGCCCTGAATTGCGACGGTTGTTGAGCTGGGCTGGCGATTAAACTTGGGCATCAGCGTTTGAATCGTAAAAAAAGCGCCCATCGCCGTGGCCGTTTCGCGTCCCAAGCTGCCGCCCATCGGAATGGGCTTGCCCGTTACGACTGCGGGCGTAATCTGGCGGCAAATCGTGCTGTATTGATCCATCATCCAGCCCATGATCATCGGGTTGGTATAGAGATCAGGGGCAGGAATATCGATATCAGGGCCGATGAAGTCAGCAATCAGGTCAATGTAGCCCCGACTGAGGCGCTCTAGCTCAAACTTGGAGAGGGTTTTGGGGTTGAGCGTGATGCCGCCCTTAGCTCCTCCAAACGGTAGGTTGAGCGCCGCGCATTTAAATGTCATCCAGAAGGCTAGTGACTGCACCTCGTCCAGCGTAACGCTGGGGTGATAGCGCACGCCGCCTTTGGTGGGGCCACGGCTGTCGTCGTAGCGGACGCGATAGCCTTGAAAGACTCGCAGCGAGCCGTCGTCCATCCGGACTGGAATTGAAACCGTCAGGCTGGCTTTGGGGGTTTTGAGTCGCTCAATCGCATCGGGATGAAGCGTTACATATTGCAGGGCTTTGTCGAGGCGTTGGTTGGCATCTGAGAGTAAGCTGGTCATCTATGATCCTCTGCTGGAGAAGTAGTGAAGAGAGTCCGGCTGGCTTAATTTCTATTAAACTGTATCAAAAATGTATCAAAAAATACAAAAACAGGCTTGAACGAAAGTAGTAATTATTTATAAAAATTTACATATTCGGGCAAGAATTGAGGCCAAATTCTCAGAAATCTCTGCAAGCTTCGACTAAGCTTTGAATCTTGCGCTCGCTTGGCAACCTGTGCTGCTGGGTGTTTCGCTAGATTTCTCAATTTATGTCAATTCTGAGAAACTCTCCTAAGCCGTCCATGGCTTCAGGTTAGGATTGAATTCTGTATTGATTTTTACGCTGTTAAACTTTCTTTTCATTACCCATGATTAAGGCAATCTCTCCCGCCACCTGGCATACGGCTGATTCGGCGGAGGCGCTAGTGCGCTTGGGTAGCGATCCCCAGACTGGTCTGACCGCTCAGCAAGTGAAGCAGCGGCAGCAGCAATATGGGCTGAATGAGCTAGTCGAAACCGGAGGACGCAGCGCCTGGACGATTTTGCTGGATCAGTTCAAAAACATCATGCTGATCATGCTGATCGCGGTTGCCGTGATCTCAGGCTGGCTAGATTTTCTGGACTGGCAGGCCGGAGAGATGGCGGCTGGCGATATTCCCTTCAAAGATACCGTCGCCATTTTAGCGATTGTCATCCTCAACGGCGTATTGGGCTATCTGCAAGAAAGTAAGGCTGAGAAGGCACTAGCGGCGCTGAAGAGCATGGCTTCGCCGCGCGTTCGGGTGATGCGCGACGGTAAGCTAAGCGAAATTGATGCCAAATTGCTCGTGCCGGGCGACCTGATGTTCTTGGAAGCGGGGGTGCAGGTGGCTGCCGATGGCCGTCTGCTGGAGGAGTCTAATCTCCAGATTCGCGAGGCGGCGCTGACTGGCGAAGCCCATGCCGTTAGTAAGCAGGTGCAGACTCAGCTCGCTCAGGATGCGCTGCTGGGCGACCGTACCAATATGGTGTTTCAGGGCACGGAAGTCGTACAGGGACGCGGTACGGTGCTGGTGACAGGAACGGGCATGCAGACTGAGCTGGGAAAAATCGCCACGTTGCTTCAGTCGGTCGAATCAGAGCCAACGCCTTTGCAGCAGCGGATGGATCAGCTCAGCCAGGTATTGGTCTACGGTTCGCTGGCGCTGGTGGCGCTGGTGGTCGTGATTGGCGTGATTGCCTCCGGGTTTGGACGGTTCCGCGAGCTGCTGGAAGTTTCGCTGAGTATGGCCGTGGCGGTGGTGCCGGAGGGCTTGCCTGCTGTGATTACGGTGACGCTGGCCCTAGGCACACAGCGCATGGTGCGGCGACAGGCGCTAATTCGCCGACTGCCAGCGGTGGAGACGCTCGGCTCGGTGACGACCATCTGCTCTGACAAAACCGGGACGCTGACCCAAAATAAAATGGTGGTGCAGTCGCTACATCCGGGTCTGGCTGAAACGGGCTGTCGCATCACGGGATCCGGCTATGATCCCACGGGCGAGTTTTTAATGGGCGATTCTCACCAGGCGATTCAGGCCACCGAGCAGCCCGATCTACGCGCTCTGCTGCTGGCGGCGACGCTCTGCAACGATGCGGCTCTGCAAAAAGAAAACGGTAACTGGGCGATTTTGGGCGACCCAACCGAAGGTTCGCTGCTGGTGGCTGCGGCGAAAGCAGGTCTCGATCAAAACCACTGGTCTTACACGCTGCCTCGGCTGAGCGAGATCCCATTCTCGTCGGAGCGTAAGCGGATGAGCGTGATTCTGAAGCGCGAGTTGGCCAGCAGCGATTTGCCGTTCGCCATTGACGCGCCCTATCTGCTCTGCTGCAAAGGCTCACCGGAACTGGTGCTAGAGCTGGCTGAGCGGGTGCAGGACAACGGCATTCATCGCCTTACGCCTCAGCAGCGGCAGCAGATTTTGGCGCAGAATGATCGGCTGGCCGCAGGTGGGCTGCGGGTGCTGGGGTTTGCCTACCGTCCGCTTGAGACTCAGTCTGATATAGCCACAAATCAAATAGCTACACAAGCAGCCGAACGAGATCTGATCTGGCTGGGGCTGATGGCCATGCTGGATGCACCTCGCCCCGAAGTCCGTGAAGCTGTGGCGTGCTGTCGAAATGCTGGCATTCGCCCCGTGATGATTACTGGCGATCATCAGCTCACTGCTCAAGCCGTGGCCGAAGATCTAGGGATTGCCCGTCCCGGCGACGAATTGCTGAGCGGACGCGAGCTGGAGCAAATGGATCTTGAGGAGCTGCAGCGCCATGTGAATCGGGTCAGCATCTATGCCCGCGTTTCGCCAGAGCATAAGCTGCGGATTGTGCAGGCCTTGCAAAAGCAGAACAACATCGCGGCCATGACCGGAGACGGCGTGAACGATGCGCCCGCCCTGAAGCAGGCCGACATTGGCATCGCGATGGGAATTACCGGCACGGATGTCAGCAAAGAATCCAGCGATATGGTGTTGCTGGATGACAACTTCGCCACGATTGTCGCTGCCGTCGAAGAAGGGCGCGTCGTCTACACCAACATTCGCCGCTTCATTAAATATATTTTGGGTTCCAATATCGGCGAAGTGATCACGATTGCCCTATCGCCCTTGTTGCTGGGGGCAGGCGGCGTGCCGTTATCGCCTTTGCAAATTCTCTGGATGAACCTAGTGACAGACGGTGTACCCGCGCTGGCTTTGGCCGTTGAGCCTGCCGAACCCAACGTGATGAACCGCCCGCCGCACGATCCCAGCGAGAGCATTTTTGCGCGAGGGTTGGGCTGGTACATGCTGCGGGTTGGAGTCGTACTGGCCATCATCAGCGTCTCGCTGATGGTCTGGAGCTACGGCTACAGCCAAAACACTCCTGGCGATCCGGATCGCTGGAAAACAATGGTGTTCACCACGCTCTGTTTGGCGCAGATGGGACATGCAATCGCCTGCCGCTCCAATAGCCGCCTGACGATTCAGCTTAACCCGTTCTCAAATCCGTTCCTGCTCTGGGCGGTTGGCGTGACGACGCTGCTTCAACTGATGCTGATCTACCTGCCACCGCTGCGAAGCTTCTTCGGAATGCATCGGCTTAGTTTTGGCGAGCTGGCGATCTGCGTCGGGGCCAGCCTGCTCATGTTTGTCTGGGTGGAGCTGGAGAAGCTAGTGCGCCAGCGCTTGAAGTCTAAGCCCTGAGCAGAAATCTAGGCAGCATGTACCTAAAGTCCCTGCATTTGAAGCGGTTTCGCAACTACCAGGATCAGCAGGTTGAGTTTTCGGCTCCCAAAACAATATTGGTGGGAGACAACGCCCAGGGCAAATCAAATCTGCTGGAAGCGGTCGAGCTATTGGCGACGCTGCGCTCTCACCGGGCCCTGCGGGATCGCGATTTGGTGCTGGAGGGCGAGCCACTGGGGCAGGTGCAGGCCGTACTGGAGCGCAATAGCGTCCCCGTGGATCTAACTCTGACGCTTCGCAGCAATGGCAGGCGCACCGTCAGCTTAAATGGCGAAACACTGCGCCGCCAGCTCGACTTTCTAGGTGTGCTCAACGCCGTGCAGTTTTCTAGCCTCGATCTGGAGCTGGTGCGCGGCAGTCCGGGCGAGCGGCGCAACTGGCTGGATCTACTGCTTACCCAGCTTGAGCCAGTTTATGCCTACATTTTGCAGCAGTACAACACCGTGCTGCGGCAGCGTAACGCCCTGCTTAAACAGGGCTTTCCCCCAGCCGGATCTGAGCATTTGCCAGCCGAACGTGACTCAACCCAGCTCGCCGTTTGGGACGCGCAGCTCGCCGCAATTGGAGCACGAGTGATTCGGCGGCGGGCGCGGGTAATTGAGCGATTAGCGCCACTGGCACAGGCTTGGCATCAGGCAATTAGCAATCAGGCAGAGCAGCTAGAGATCCGCTATGCGCCCAACGTAGCTGCGGCTACTGACGATCCGGGGCTAATTCAAGCAGCGTTTTTAGAAAAAATTCAGCGGCGTGCTGTCGCAGAACAGCAGCAGAAAACGACGCTGGTAGGGCCACATCGCGACGAGATCGAGTTCATTATCAACCAAACTCCCGCCCGTCAATATGGCTCGCAGGGACAGCAGCGGACGCTGGTTTTAGCCCTGAAGCTAGCCGAACTCAAGCTCATTGAAGCCGTGATTGGCGAACCGCCGCTGCTGCTGCTAGATGATGTCCTAGCCGAGCTGGATCTGACTCGTCAAAACAAGCTGCTCGAAACAATCCAAGATCACTTTCAAACTCTGATCACCACGACGCATCTTGGCTCATTTGACGCGCAGTGGCTGAAGTCTTCACAGATTCTCACCGTACAATCGGGGCAGGTCCAGTTTGGCTAGACTTAATCCCTTATTTTGCAAACCCCATGCGATTTAAAACCAATCGGCAAGATCAAGATGGCGTTCCCGAAGTCAATCTTGTCCCGATGATGGATGTCTTGATGACGGTATTGACGTTTTTTATTATTGTTTCGATGACGCTGACGGGCACGCCGATTGCAGGACTACTGCTGCCCAAAACCGACGGCGCAGGCACAGGCGAGAGTGACGACAAGGCGGTTCTGGTGGTGGGGCTGAACGCCAAAGCGGAAGTTGTGCTGGACGATGAGCCTGCCGATACCGCCCAGCTCGCCGCCGCCATGCAGAAATTTTATGAGCAGCATCCTCAGGGCGTGGTGTCGCTGAAAGCTGACAAAAGCCTCACCTACAGCCAGGTCGTGAAGCTGCTGAAAACCATGCGCGATATTGGTGGCGATCGGGTGTCATTGGCGATTGACCAGAAGGCCGGAGCGAATTAACCTAGCCATAACCCAAACTTAAAGTCTTGAACATTCTCCGCATCATCAGTTCTTAATCCACAGCCTGTAGGGTGAGGGGTATAAAAAAGATTCATCTGTTAGGAGTGTGACTTATGTTGGCGAACGGAATGAGAAGCAGATGGGGACGCTTTACCCTACTCGGCATGATTGGAGCATTAGCGGTTACTCTGACTTCTGTTCCTGCGCTCTCCCAGGGAGCTTCTACGATCAAGATTGACGGCTCTAGTACAGTTTTTCCAATCACCGAAGCTGTCGCTGAAGACTTTCAGGCTGCCAATCGCGGCACGAACGTTACGGTCGGGATTTCGGGGACAGGCGGTGGTTTTGAAAAGTTTTGCAACGGCGAAACCGACATTTCAAATGCTTCTCGCCCCATCAAGCAGGCGGAAATCGATGCCTGCAAAGCTTCTGGTATTGGCTTCATTGAACTGCCGGTTGCCTACGACGCACTGACCGTAGTGGTTAACCCCGGCAATACCTGGGCTTCCAGCCTGACAGTAGAAGAGCTGAAGAAAATGTGGGAGCCTGCGGCACAGGGCAAAATCACCAACTGGAATCAAATTCGCTCTAGCTTCCCCAACGCGCCGCTGAAGCTGTTTGGCCCCGGTACAGACTCCGGCACCTTTGACTACTTCACCGAAGCAATCATGGGCAAGTCAGGAGAGAGTCGCGCTGACTTTACCGCCAGCGAAGATGACAACGTGCTGGTGCAGGGTGTCTCGCGGGATGCCAACGCGCTGGGCTACTTTGGCCTCGCATATTTTGAGCAAAACCAGCAGCGGCTGAAGGCGGTCGGCATTGATGGCGGCGACGGCTCTGTCATGCCCAATCCAGCAAACGTTGAAAACGGCACCTACACGCCGCTGTCGCGCCCGCTGTTTATTTATGTCAGCACCAAGTCGGCTGAGCGCCCAGAAGTGCAAAACTTCGTCAACTACTATATGAGCAACACTGATTTGGTCAGCGAAGTTGGCTATGTGCCGCTACCCGCTACTGCCTACACTGCTGCGCGCTCCAACTTTGAAGCTCGCAAGCTGGGCAGCGTGTTCGCCGGTCGTGACACCATCGGGGTCAAGATTGAAGAGCTGCTGCGTCTAGAAGGCGTTCGCTAGAAATCGCTCATTGGCAATCGTTCGGCTCTTGGGGTGTGTTGCCTCAAGAGCTTTCTACTGACAGCGCGCCCTATCTTGATATATGAATTCGCTATTAAAATTTTTCTACAGCCCAATGGTGATGATCTCACTGTTTTTGCATGGGCTGTTGCTGATAATGCCGCTGCCAGCCCGACCCCCTGCTGAGCCACCACCCGAAGCAGAGAAGCCCAAAGAGGAAGAAGTCCGGCTCTCCAGCCTCCAATCGCTGACTAAGCCTTCTGCAACTCCCAAGCCGATTCCTAAAGCAAGCCCCAAACCACCACCGCCTGCCCCCAAACCGATTGTCAGACCCGTTGCCAGGGTCGCCCCTCCAGCGCCGCCCCGCCGCCCGCCGCCCGCACCTTCCCCAGTCCCGTTAGCTGCTGCGCCAGTGCCCGCTAGTCCAACGGTCGAGCCTTCCCCTGTGGCGATTGCCCCGTCACCAGAACCTCAGGCTGAGCAGCAGCTTCAGGACTATCTGGGGCAGTTTCAAACCAGTTTGGGAGCGGTCGGAGCATCAGAAACCGCTGGGTTGGGCATTCCTTACTATCTGTTTCCCCAAGCAGAACTCTACTTTACAGCGGAGAGCATCGCCGCCGCAGACAGCAGCCCAGATGCTCAGCCTGTCCAAGTTGAGGGAATTGAGGATATTCTATGGGCATCGCGCAAACGTCCGGATGCTGCGCTGGAGGAACTCCGAACTTTGTTCCAAGGATTTACATTTGCCGAAGCAGGAGAGTTTGGGGGCGGTGCCGTTTATCAAGTCAGTCAAGGCAGCACTGTTCGATATGTGAACCTCGTGCAGTCCACAGATAAAACTGCTACTTTCGTGGTGATTTGGAACCGCGATCCCAATTCGACTCAGGCGGCGGCTCCATAGCGGGCAGTTTTTGCCTAAAATTGCTGAGTCTGACTCAAATTATTTGATAAGGTGCAAAGGTCTGTTGCAGCCCTGTCTCTGTTGATTTTTCTGTGTTGATTTTCTCGCTCCCTGTTGCTGTCTATTCTGTGTTATCTGTCCTATCTGCGATCGCTTCGGCTATTGAGTTTGAGGTTGATCTGGGTGCCAACATCAGCCGAATAGTCGCAATTGTGGGAGACAGGTCATGGATCGAACGGTTATGTGGATGCAGTGGAACAGCCTAGGGATGGAGCAGCTGCATATTGAAAATGAGCCTCAGAGCAGCAGTTCAGGCAGCAATTCAGCAGGCAGCAGTTCAGCAGGCAGCATTGTTGCAAACAGCGTAGTGATGGGCATCAAAGATGGTCGCCCCTTCAGAATCCGCTATCAAATTGAAACTACGCCTGACTGGCAGGTGCAAACGCTGCGGCTTGAACGCTTGGATGCAGTCGGCACGACGCTCTGGCTGCGCTCAGACGGCGCAGGGCAATGGTGGGGGCAGGATGATTCACCTTGCCCTGAGCTGAATGGCTCTGTCGATCTCGATTTGTCGATCACCCCCTTCACCAACACATTAGCCATTCGCAGACTAGCGCTCCAGCCCGGTGAAGTCCGCAATATTTCGGCAGTCTGCATCACCATACCCGAAATGGAGATTAGAGCGATGCCGCAGCGCTATACCTGTCTAGAGGTCAGCTCTCAGGGCGGCATCTATCGCTATGAAGGGCTAGTTCGCAATTTCTCAGTCGAGCTGTTGGTAGATCGAGACGGGCTGGTCATTGAGTATCCTAAGAGCTTCCGCCGCATCTGGTCAGTGGAGGAGCCGAGATAAGCACAGCGCCATCCGCAGCAGGCTTCAAGTTCACCTCAGCGCCAAATCTGAATATAGCCAACCGTGCTCTGCCACAAGACAACCTGATTTTTCAGCCGCAAAAAGCCTTCCCGCACTGTCTTGAGTTCAGCCGCACTGAGCTGAGCGGCCAGTCGATCGCAATAGCTGGGGCGTTCCTGGCCTGGGCTAAACCAGCGTTCGAGAATCGCTGAAGTGACTGTTAGCTCTGTTTGAATTGTTTCACTCGTCAGCTTGATTCTATGAGATGCTAGCGCCTGTTCTAGATCGCTCAAATTCCAGTTCACCTTTGCATCTGTCGGATCCGCATAGATCGCTTCTTCTGCATTCACAAGACGTTTATAAAGCTGCTTTCCCAAAGTCTCTGCATTGAGAAGCTGATACAGACGCTGAGTCCGCTGTGGAATGGTTTCAGCCAGCAGGATCTGCCCTTGCGGATGCAGCAGGTTAAGCCACTGGTTGACTAGCGCTACTTGATCGGGCTGAGCGGCCAGCGCGTTGCGACCCATGATGCAGTCAAACTGCATTTCGGGAAACCGCTGGGCTAGCTGCTGCGGCAAGTCTTGAGCCTGCGCTGGCAGTAAGAGCGGACGGCTGAGTTCGGGCAGGCGGGCAATTTGCTCGCGCAGCGCCTCAGCATCAGCTGAAGTCTGCACAGCAGCATAGACACCGCCCTCCGGAACTTGCCGTAGCGCCTCCCAGGTCAGCAAACCGCTACCTGCGTTCAGATCCAAGACGAGATGATGCCGCTGCAAGTTGGCCAACTCAAACAAATGGTCGCGTAGCTGAGCGAGCCGCTGTCCAGCCTGAGTGAGACTGCGCTGAAGCCAGCGGTCAGTCGCGCTATCAGCAGGGCTGAAGGTGAGCATCTCAGGTGCAGCCAGCCCGAAGCCTTCCAGCATGGCGGCGAGCTGTGCCTCACGCTGACGAGCCACCTGCTGCTGCACCTGCCGCTCCTGCCCCTGACTCGAAGGCTGATAGAACACCTGCCCTTGCAGGCTGCTGGGCAAGTACTGCTGCGCCACCCAATGCTCGCGGTAGGAATGCGGGTAGAGGTAGCCCGCCCCATGCCCAAAGCCCTGCTTGTCGCGGTTAGAGTCGCGCAGATGAGTGGGGACTTCGGCCTCGCGCTCTTGCTCCACTGCGGTCAGCGCGTCAAAAAAGCCCATGACGCTATTAGATTTGGGTGCGGTGGCCAGGTAGAGCGTCGCCTGAGAGAGCGGATAGCGGCCTTCTGGCATTCCCACTCGGTCAAAGGCAGCGACGCAGGCATTCACGATCACCACAGCATTCGGATCGGCTAGCCCCACATCTTCGCTCGCCAAAATCAGCAGGCGGCGAAAAATAAAGCGCGGATCTTCGCCAGCATAAACCATCCGCGCCAGCCAGTAGAGGGCAGCATCGGGATCGGAGCCACGAATACTTTTGATAAAGGCACTAATCGTGTCGAAATGGGCATCGCCTTCTTTGTCGTAGAGCACAGCCCGATGCTGAATTGACTCTTCGGCCACCGCCAGCGTAATCTCTACCGTGCCCTCAGCGTTCTCAGGAGTCGTCTCAACCGCCAGCTCTAGGGCATTCAGCAGCGTCCGCGCATCGCCATTCGCCACGTTGATCAGATGCTCGGCGGCGGCTGGCTCAATCTGCACGGTTTTGTGGCCGTAGCCGCGTGGATCTTGCAGCGCCTGAGCTATCACCTGACGCAGATCTGCGGCCTCCAGCGGCTTCAGCTGAAACAGCCTCGATCGACTAACCAGCGCTTTGTTCACTTCAAAATACGGGTTTTCGGTCGTGGCTCCAATCAAAATCACCGTGCCGTTTTCCACCCAGGGCAGCAGCGCATCCTGCTGAGATTTGTTGAACCGATGCACCTCATCGATAAACAAAATTGTCTTCTGACTCTGCCTGCCGCGCTTTTCTTGAGCCGTGGCAATCGCCTCGCGGATCTCTTTCACGCCCGCTAGCACAGCATTGATCGAAATAAAATGCGCCTGCGTGCTGTTGGCAATAATCTGAGCCAGTGTCGTTTTGCCTGTACCGGGTGGCCCATAGAAAATCAGCGACGAAAGCTGGTCAGCCTGAATCGCCCGCCGCAATAGCCGCCCCTGGCCCATAATGGCCGCCTGCCCAATAAACTCATCTAGGCTGCGCGGTCGCATGCGAGCCGCCAGCGGCGCTTCGGTATCAATTAGATGCTGGCGGTGCTGGTCAAACAGCGTCATAGAGATAAAGCTGAGTAAAAAGCTGAGATAGTTTGTTGGGAAAAAGCAAATCAGCGAGACTGCGGCCAGAGTCGCTATTCTAGTAGCTAGATGCCTTTCGCAACCCGCAATCTTCTTATGGACGGAGTAGCTCAGCCAGAATTTGCAGAACCCATCCCGTATCAGAATCAATATCAAGGCCAGTTCGGTGAGTTTACGATTACCCCTAGCGACCGACGCGGTGTAGTGATCTATCGAGCAGGGCTAATGGCAGCGGCGCTGTGCTTTGCAGCTGGAGCTATCTTGGCGCTCTGGCAGGGCGAAAACCCAACGGTGCAGATGGCGCTGACGCTGCTCTACACGGGGTTTAGTCTAGGACTGGGCGTGAGCCTGCTGATGATTCATATCTATATGGTGACGCTGCACCGAGCGCTTCAGGCGTTTTGGCTGGTAGGCAGTTTGGCGGCGCTGGCCGTCGGGCATTTCTACCCAGAGCCATTTGCTCTGACGGTCTATCAGCATCCGGTCACAATTTTGGGCGTGGGCTTTACCTTTGCGGCGCTAACCGGAATTTTCTTCAAAGAGGCGTTCTGCTTCAACCGCTTAGAAACCAAGCTGCTAACCCCAACCGTGCCGCTGCTGCTGCTGAGTCACTGGCTGGGCTGGCTGCCGCTAGGGGTTGAGCAAGGCTTGCTGGCAGTCTGGGCGGCGCTGTTTATCGTGTTTGCCATCCGCAAGGTGATCCAGCCGATTCCGCCGGATATTGGCGATAAGAGCGTGTTTGAGTATTTGCAGAATCTAAAGGCTGCCAATCTAAAGGCAGCCAAAGTATAGTTCGCTAAAGCTGGATCTGCTCCAAGCCACCCCTGATCAAACTGGGCACAATAAAGCTGAAACAGCGAGGTTCGTGAGCTTAGGCTAGCAGAGAACTCGCGCAGCAGAGAAGGAGCAGAGCGTGGCAGCACGGGCATTTTGGTTGGCCTGGTCGCAGGTGTCGGGGATTGGCTCAGTGGCAATTCGGCGGCTAGACGAGCATTTTGGCTCTCTGGAATTGGCCTGGGAAGCCAGCTACCAAGAGCTTTTGGCGGTCAGCGGCATTGGCGAACAGACTGCCGCTAGCGTCGTCCAAGATCGCCGCCAAATTGATCCAGAGCAGCTATTGACGCAGCACCAGCAGCGCAACCCCCAGTTCTGGACACTAATCGATCCCGACTACCCGCGCTGGCTGCTAGAAATTCCAGATGCGCCGCCCATTCTCTACTATCAAGGCCAGATCGAGCCTTCAGAAAACCAGGGGCTTCAGCCTGCTGTGGCGATTGTTGGCACTCGCAAGCCTTCGGACTACGGCAGACGCTGGGCGAGGCGGCTGAGCGCGGCTTTGGCGCAGTCGGGCATAACGGTGGTGTCGGGGTTAGCAGACGGCATTGACACCGAGGCGCACCAGAGCTGTCTTGATGCGGGTGGCCGCACAATTGCGGTGATGGGGACGGGGCTAGACATTGTCTATCCGCAGTTTAACCGGACGCTGGCCGAGCAGGTGGCGCGGCAAGGACTGCTGCTGAGCGAACATCCGGCAGGCATACCGCCCGACCGGGTTCACTTCCCCCGCCGCAACCGGATTATTGCCGGACTCTGCCGCGCCACGCTGGTGATTGAAGCACCCCAAAAGTCGGGGTCGCTGATTACCGCCCGCCTCGCTAACGAGTATGGCCGCGAAGTCTACGCCCTGCCTGGTACACTCGACAACTATCGTGCTACCGGCTGTCTCAGCCTGATTGCTCAGGGGGCACAGGTGATTTTGGGTGAGACTGAGCTACTGAAAATGCTGGGCACTCTGCCGCCCCTGCTGAAGCCACAGGAGCGATCGCAGGAGCTTATGGCAGCGCCTGACCCTCAGCTTAATTCTGAGCTTGACCCTGAACTCCAGCAGGTGTTTCAAGCCGTAACGCTCGAACCCATTGCCGTCGATCTCATCATGCAGCAGGCAGGTCTGGCGACGGGGACAGCCCTCAGCGCTTTGGCTCAGCTAGAGCTAATGGGACTGATTTCGCAGCTGCCCGGAATGCGCTATCAGCGGGGATAGCCTGTAGCCGTCCGCCTCAGGTTCGGCATTCCCTCCAGGCAGACTTTAGCACTCGATGACCTAGAGTGCTAAAGTCTACAGTGGCGAGATCCAAACCAAATTACTATGTCTAAAATCGTTGTTTTTGATGAAGCATCGCGTCAGGCGCTAGAGCGCGGCGTCAATGCACTAGCCGATGCGGTTCGAATTACGCTTGGCCCCAGAGGGCGGAATGTGGTTTTAGAGTCAAAATATGGTGCGCCGCAGATTGTGAATGACGGCATCTCGATTGCCAAAGAAATTGAGCTGGAAGATCCGCTCGAAAATGCCGGGGCGCGGCTGATTCAGGAAGTAGCCTCCAAAACCAAAGATCTAGCGGGCGACGGCACCACCACCGCCACAGTTCTGGCGCAGGCAATGATCCGTGAGGGGCTGCGGAACGTGGCTGCAGGCACCAACCCGGTAGCGCTGCGACGCGGCATTGAAAAAACCGTCAGCAAAGCGCTAGATGAAATCGCGGCAATGGCCAAACCGATTCAAGGCAACGAAATCGAGCAGGTAGCTACGGTGGCGGCAGGCAGCGATGCCGAAGTGGGCGCGATGATTGCCGAAGCAATGAGCAAAGTCGGGCAGGACGGCGTGATTTCGGTTGAAGAGTCCAAGTCGCTCTCCACCGAAATGGAAATCGTCGAAGGGATGCAGTTTGACCGGGGCTATGTGTCGCCCTACTTTGTCACCGACAACGACCGGATGATCTGCGAGCTAGAAAAGCCGCTGATTTTGCTAACCGACAAGAAAATTGGCAGCATTCAAGATCTGGTGCCTGTGCTGGAAAATGTCGCCCGCGCCGGACAGCCCCTGATGATTATTGCCGAAGATATTGAAGGCGAAGCGTTGGCGACGTTAGTGGTGAATAAGCTGCGCGGCGTGCTGAACGTGGTAGCTGTCAAAGCGCCTTCGTTTGGCGAACGTCGTAAGGCTGTGCTGCAAGATATTGCGGTGCTCACGGGGGGCCAGATGATGTCGGAGGAAATTGGCCTGAGTCTGGATATGGCGACTCTGGAAACGCTGGGCAATGCTCGCAAGGTGACGATCACCAAAGACACCACGACGATTGTGGCCGATGCACCCGACAAAACGGCGCTGGAAACCCGGATTGCCCAAATCCGCCGCGAGCTAGCCGAAACCGACTCAGACTACGACACCGAAAAGCTGCAAGAGCGATTGGCTCGCTTGGTGGGCGGCGTGGCTGTGATTAAAGTGGGAGCCGCCACCGAAACCGAACTCAAAGACCGCAAGCTACGCTTAGAAGACGCGCTGAACGCCACCAAAGCCGCGGTCGAGCAGGGAATTGTTCCGGGTGGCGGCGTGACGTTGCTGCATACGGCTCAAAAGCTGCAAGGGTTCAAAGCATCGCTGAGTGCCGACGAGCAGATCGGCGCAGATATCGTAATTCGGGCTTTGGAAGCACCACTGCGCCAGATTGCCGAGAACTGCGGCGTTGAGGGCACGGTTGTCGTTGAAAAGGTGAAAACCCTGGGTGGCAATCAGGGCTACAATGCGCTGACGAACCAGTACGAAGATCTGCTGGTGGCTGGCATTATCGACCCAGCGAAGGTCGTGCGCTCTGCCCTACAGGATGCAGCCTCGATTGCCAGCATGGTGATTACCACTGAAGTCCTAGTCGTCGAGAAACCTGAAAAGGCCGCTGCTGCTGCGCCTGATATGGGTGGAATGGGCGGCATGGGTGGAATGGGCGGTATGGGCATGCCTGGAATGGGCGGCATGGGCATGCCTGGAATGGGCGGCATGGGCATGATGTAGTCTGCTGCATCTTCGCAAAAACTACTTCGCAAAAACTACTCAGGGGTGGAATGATCCGCCCCTTTTTTGCGTTGTGTTCACGCCCAGCGGCTCAGAATAGCTTGAGCTGGTTGGCGATGTCTTCAATAGGTTTACCAATTGCTTGTTCAAGCTCAGCCGCTGGAGTCTCAGAGGCCAGCTTATGGGCAGCGCGTGTGGTTTCGGGCAGGCGATATCTGGTCGTACAGCGCATGACGCAGCGGACGGCGGTCTCCAGACTGATTCGATGTCCCGGCGAAATATACAGCGGCTTTGTGCCCAATCGCGTCCGCAGCACTGCCCCAATCGTCTCGTCTTGATGCGTCAGCGGCACCCATGCCCCGCGCTCATCCGGCACATCGGGATATGTTCCCACCAGCCGCGATTTGCCCACGCCAACGGCGGGGCGATTAACCAACAGCCCAATGTGGCAAGCGATCCCAAACCGACGCGGATGTGCCGTACCCTGACCGTCGCAAAGCAGTAGATCTGGCAGGGCGCTCAGCTTGGCTAAGGCCTCCAGCACGGCAGGCACTTCCCGAAACGACAGCAGCCCCGGCACGTAGGGAAAGCTCGTTGGCAGTCGCGCCACGCTCTGCTCCACTAGGCTCAGCGTCGGAAAGCTGAGAACGCTAATGGCTGCTCTTGTGGTCGCGCCTGCATCCTCAAAGCCCACGTCGACCCCGGCTACGGTTTGTACAGAATCTAGCTGATCGACCGTAATGATTTCTGAGCGCAGTTTTTGCTGAAGCGCAATTGCCGCCTGCGGGGTGAGATTCCAATCATGCGCGTGAAAGAGTTGCATCAGCAAAAGCAGGCAAAGCAGCTATTTGCCACCTTACCTGCTTTCAAGCTAAAAAGCTGGACTCAAAAGGCAGAACCTAGCCGCAGCGGCCAATCCCGACATAGCGGAACCCAGCTGACTCTAACACCTCTTGATCCAGGAAGTTGCGGCCATCGATCATCACCGGATGGTTCATCAGGCTAGCCATCTTGGTGTAGTCTAGGTCACGGAACTGCTGCCAGTCTGTGACCAGCACCAGCGCATCGCAGCCGTCTGCCAAGCGCTCAGCGTCCGTCTCTACCAGCACATTTGACAAACCATGCCGCATCCCGCTCTGGGCTACTAGCGGATCGTAGGCTTTGACTTTTGTGCCTAAGCGGTGTAGCTGCTCGATTAGATCCAGCGCCGGGGCATCGCGCATGTCATCAGTGTCGGGCTTGAAGGTCAAACCCAGCAATCCAACCGTTTTGCCCTTGAGAATCTTCAGCACCTGCTGAAGTTTTTCGAGTGCCATCATTCGCTGCCGCTGGTTCACCGAGACTGCTGCCTTCAACAGCTGCGCTTCATAGCCGTAGTCGTCAGCCGTATGGATCAGCGCCGAGACATCTTTAGGGAAGCAGGAGCCGCCCCAGCCGATTCCTGCTTGCAAAAACTTGCTGCCAATCCGCGAGTCGAGGCCAATCCCTTTAGCCACCTGCGTCACGTCTGCGCCGACCCGGTCGCAAATATTCGCCACTTCGTTGATGAAGCTAATTTTGGTCGCCAGGAACGCATTTGAGGCATATTTCACCATCTCAGCCGAGCTGAGGTCGGTCACGACCACAGGAACCGTCGGCAAGGACTGGTTTTCAGCAAACTCGCGTGAGACAATTGGTGCGTACAGCTCCTTCATCAGCGAAATCGCTCGCTGCCCGTTGCTGCCCAGCACGATCCGGTCGGGGTTGAAGGTGTCGTAGACGGCACAGCCCTCGCGTAGAAACTCCGGGTTGCTGACCACATCAAAATCGACCTGGATCTCGGTCGTTGTGCCGCCGCCCGATGAAACAAGCTGCTGCTGTCGTTCAGCAACGCCGTCGAGTACCAGCATCCGTACCCAATCGCCGGATCCAATCGGTACGGTGGATTTGTTTACAATCACTTTGTAGCCGCTCAAATGTGCCCCAATGCCGCGCGCTACGGCTTCCACATAGCGGGTGTCGCTTTCACCAGTCGGGAGAGGCGGGGTGCCGACCGCAATGAACAAGATTTCGCCGTGATTTACGCCAGCGGCCAAGTCGGTAGTGAATTCAATCCGTCCAGCTTCAATCACGCCTTTCATCAGGTCTGACAGCCCCGGCTCAAAAATCGGCGACTGCCCGGACTGCATCAGCTTCACTTTCTCTTCGTTATTGTCAACGCAAATCACCTGATGGCCAATATGCGCCAGACAAACGCCCGTCACCAAGCCCACGTAACCCGTACCGATGACACAAACACGCATAGGAATTAAGTCCTTGAACAACAGCAAAGTGAATGAACCGAGAGCGGGCGCACTGGCATACGAACCAGAATACGCCCAGTCAGAAGAGTTTCAGAGCTACAGCGCTTTGGCTGTCTCTAAAGCGGTTTCGGCGGCCTCTGCTTCCACTCTGGCGCGGAAGTCAGCTACGGTCAGCTTCAAGCCTTCTTGCAGCGGCACGGTTGGCTGCCAGCCCAGCCAGGTTTTGGCCTTGGTGATATCGGGCTTGCGGCGACGCGGATCGTCTTGCGGCAGAGGCCGATAGTCGATAGCTAGACCGGGATTTACCATCTCTTGCACGGCAGTCGCCAATTGCAGGATTGTGTATTCGTCTGGATTGCCGAGGTTGACCGGGCCAATCTGATCGCCGTTCATCAACCGCATCAAGCCTTCGACTAAATCTGTGACAAAGCAAAAGCTGCGGGTTTGCGAACCGTCGCCGTAAACCGTCAGCGGGTTGCCGCGCAGCGCCTGCACCACAAAGTTGCTGACCACGCGACCGTCGTTTTCCAACATCCGGGGGCCGTAGGTGTTGAAGATTCGAGCCACCCGAATTTCAACATCGTTTTGGCGGTGGTAGTCAAAGGCCAGCGTTTCGGCCACCCGCTTGCCCTCGTCGTAGCAGCTGCGGATACCAATTGGGTTGACGTTGCCCCGATAGTCTTCGGTCTGCGGATGCACTTCTGGGTCGCCGTAGACTTCAGACGTGGAGGCCAGCAAAAACCGCGCCTTGACACGCTTCGCCAAGCCCAGCATATTTAGCGTCCCCATCACGTTGGTTTTAATCGTCTTGACGGGGTTGTACTGATAGTGAACTGGCGAGGCTGGACAGGCCAGGTGATAGATTTGATCCACTTCTAGCCGAATTGGTTCAGTGATGTCGTGGCGAATCAGCTCAAAGTAAGGATGATCCATCCACTTCAGCAGATTCCGCTTGTGTCCGGTGTAAAAATTGTCCAGACAGATCACGTCATGCCCTTGGTTCATCAGTCGATCGATCAGGTGAGACCCAATAAAGCCCGCACCGCCAGTCACTAGAATCCGCATAGTTTATGTAATGTCAGGAATGTCAAGTTGTTGCGCTCACGGCATCAGATTGTTTTTAGAGTTCCCCGATGCTTCGCGATTCTTCACATCCCTGAACAGGGCATGATCAAACCCTTGAAGCAGCTGAAGGTATTTCTGCCAGTCTGAAAATCTTAAATAACTTTGAGATTCAAGACCGGGCACTACAATCTGTGCAGTAACGATTAGCTACAGCAAAATACCAGAGTTACTCAAGCAATCCAGTGATCAATCTCAACGTTTATAAAAACTTCAACTCTTTTGGCACAAAAATTTTTAGGATTATCTATGACTCGGCTGGTTTAGGTTTCAGCTACGCCCAACCCCCAAGTTCTTTTGAGCAGGTTGATTGTAGGAGGCCAACTGCTTAATTTGAAACTTCAGCCATCTCGATGATGCGGCCTTCAAGATCTTTGACCAGGAAGTTGAGCGGCTTCTCGCGGCGGATTTTGTACTTGACGCCGTAGGTCTGGGCGCGCATTAGGAGTTGCTCTAGACAGTCATGGTCAAAGCAGACGTGGCGCTGGCGGTCTTTCTGGCCAAGGCTAGCGCCGGAAATGACGTGAAGCTGCGTGTTCTTTTTGAGCTGATACCACAGCCCTTCAGAACTCTGATAGTTCTGGGTAGCGGGACGGCCTAGCGTGGCGGTTGAGGCGAACATCGGGTCAATGCCAGATGTGCCAAGCGTCTGTTCATAGTTGTAGTAATAGTGCAGCGGCACGTCGGCAGTGGGCAAATCCAGAAGCCCCTCATAGAAGCGGCGGGCTAGCTCTAGATCTGACACCATCACGGTATGCACTTTAGGAGCGCTGGTGAGGAACATCCACATCGCCCCGGCATAGGCCACCAGCAACAGCACCATGATCCCCTGCGTTGAAAGCAGGCTGTCAAGGGCGGGCAACAGCGATCCCAGGATGGGCGTAGCAAGCAAACTACCTGACATGACCATGAATGCTGAATACATGAATGGTGAATATAGGATGATGTAAAGGACAGAAACAGCAGCTCGAACGCAACCAGATTTATGCAGAAGTATAGAGGGCTGTGGAGATTTTCCAATTTCAACACCCGCAGCTCCAGTCTATCAAGACTGCCGAGGCCACGTCTAATCTCGGCAATGTGAGGAATCCACACTGCATCAGGGTGGCGAACCAGCCTGTCAACTCGGTTAGAGAGGGCGAACAGGATTTAGAATGCGCCTAGTGGGGCGAATTCTAAAGTCAGGAAGGAGTAGAGATGCCGACAGGACAGTTGTTAATTGTGGATGACGAGCCAGGTCTGCGTCAGGCGGTACAAGCTTACCTAGAAGAAGAAGGCTTCAAAGTTGAGGTGGCTGCCAATGCCCGCGAAGGCTGGGAGATGATCCAGAAGTTTTCGCCTGACCTAGTGATTTCAGACATTATGATGCCGCAGGTGGACGGCTATGAGTTTCTGAAGCAGCTCCGCGAAGACTCGCGCTATCAGACCGTGCCGGTAGTTTTCTTGACAGCACGTGGCATGACCTCCGACCGAATTCAGGGCTATAACGCAGGCTGCGATGCTTATCTGTCCAAGCCGTTCGACCCCGATGAGCTGGTGGCGGTCGTGTCCAATCTGCTGGAGCGGCGGGCGGCGGTCACAAAAGCCGCAGGCGATGGCGAAACGCCAGATATTGCCGAAATGGCGCGACAGATTGCCCAGATCAAAGCGATGCTCAGCCAGCGCAGCAATATCACCCAGACTCCTACGCCGATCAATTTTGACCTCACGCCCCGCGAGCAGAGCGTCTTGGAGCTAGTCGCAGAAGGGCTGATGAACAAAGAGATCGCTCGCCGCCTCGAAACCAGCGTCCGCAACGTCGAGAAATATGTCAGCCGCCTGTTTGGCAAGACGGGAACCAACAGCCGCACAGAGCTGGTGCGATACGCGCTGGAGCATGGTTTGGCGAAGTAATATCCGGCGATTAACAGCAATTCAGCGCGGCAGCTTGACGATTTTGACGGTTCGCTCAGTCGTGACAGCCACCGAATCCCAGTCTGGAGTCGGGGCGATGTAGCGGATATGTGCGTCAAAGCCGGTGAGCGTATGCAGCGGTTCACCGCTGGCCAAGTCCCAGATTTTTAAGCTCTGATCGGCGCTGCCGCTGATCAGGCGCTGCCCGTCTGGACTGACGGCTAAAGTTTCGACAAAGCTGCTGTGTCCAGTGATGGTGCGGACTTCGGTGCCCGCTTGCACATCCCAAATTTTGATCGTGCGATCGGCGCTGCCGCTGACGAGCTGCGTGCCGTCTGGCGTGAAGGCCACAGCGTTGACGTAGCTGAGATGCCCGCTCAGCGTTCGCACCAGCACCCCCGTTGCCATATCCCAGAGCTTAATCGTCTGGTCGGCACTAGCACTGGCGAGCAGGCGACCGTCTGGGCTAAATACGACCGCGTTGACGTAGCTTTTGTGGCCGCTGAGGGCGCGAATTGGCTGTCCGGTCGCTAGCTTCCAGAGTCGAATCGTTTGGTCGGCGCTGGCGCTGGCAAGTAGCTGGCCGTCTGGGCTGATCATCAGCGCGTTGATGTAGCTGCTGTGGCCTTTAAGCGTGCGAAGCTGCTGACCGATTCCCAAGTTCCAGAGCTTGATGGTCTGGTCATCGCTAGCGCTCACTAGCGTTGAACCATCTGACTTGACGACGAGGCTTCTGATAGCGCTGCTGTGGCCGGTTAGCGTCAGCAGTCGTTCGCCCGTCAGAGCATTCCAGATTTTGATGGTTTGATCATCGCCGCCCGTGATCAACCGCTGGCCGTCAGGCGTGTAGGTGAGGCTTTTGATTGAGCCGCCGGGATCGGTGACGGTTCGCAGCGGCGTGACCCGCTGAGTTGGGATGGTCTGCAATAGGCGGGCAGGCTTGAACTGCCATGCCGCATAGCCCCCAGCCATCAGCAGAACTGCTAGCGCACCTGCCCAAACTCGTTCGGGAAGCCGAATTGCGCTCTGCGTCAGGTCTGCGCCAATCGCCTTGTCCAACCGCTGCTGAACTGCTTTTTCCCGACTCACAGCAGGCATTACGGTCGTCGGCAAATCAGCTTTGGTAGGCAAGAGCTGGTCAATTTGTCGCCGCAGATCAGCAGTATCTTTAGGGCGATCGCTGGCTTTCGGGGCAATCATCCGGTCGAGCAAATCGGCTAGCGGTGCCGAAATCTGCGGAGCCAACTGTCGCCAGCGCAGCTCATTGTGCAGCGAGTCATAGATTTGCGCGTCGGTGGGGCTTTTGCCCGTGAGCAGATAAATCAAGCTGTAGCCTAGCGCGTAGAAGTCAGACTGCGGTACGGCCTGTCCGCGCTCTTGTTCGGGCGGCGTGTATCCAGCTGAGCTGATGCGTGTGCCACCCGTGCTGCCCAGCTGCGCTAGATAGGAGTAGGTCATTTCGCGCGCTGCTCCAAAATCCACCAGCACGAGCTGACCGCTGGAGCGCAGCATCATGTTTTCCGGCTTGATGTCGCGGTGAAAATACTGCTGGCGATGCACCAGATGCAAAATATCGGCAAGCTGCTTCAACCAGCGCAAGGCCTGCTGTTCGCTAATCGGATGATAGCCCTGCTGTTGCATCCATTCTTTCAGGTTAGGGCCGTCGATTTTTTCCATGATGATGCAGTGCAGCGGCTCGCCCTGAGCCTCGCCCTGAGTCTCACCCTGAGCCTCGCCCTGAGCAGGATAAAACTCAAAGTAGCTCTGCGGCTCAACTGCCGGAATCCCCGGATGCGGGAGCTGCCCCAACACCACAGCCTCCTGCCGAAACAGTTCCACCGCCTTGTGATGATGGCTGTAGTTGGGTTTCAGCACCTTCAAGATTTTAGGCGTGCTGCGGTCAAAGGCTTCGTAGAGCCGACCAAACCCGCTACTGTCGCTCAGCAACCGCATGACGCGATAGCGCCCCAGCAGCAGCAGATTAGAACCGCAGCTCTGGCAGGTTTGGCGACCGTCGTTTTGAGGATGATCGGGCTGGGCGCATTTGGGGTTAATGCAGAGACTCATAGCGGTAGCGGTAAATGCATCCTGGAAGTTGGGACTGCGGCCCATGCACAAGGCAGAAGTTCAAGGCAGAAGTTCAAGGCAGAAGTTCAAGGCAGAGATTCAGCTTGATTGTGCCCAGAAACAGCCCGTCGTTGGGTAGTGGTCACTGGGTAGGTTGAGAAATCGGCGCTGAAAATCGACTCTGAAAATCGACTCTGAGCACCGACTCTGAGCACCATCTGTACGTGCAGAAACCGACTATAAGCGACTATAAGCGCGTCGCTTAAGATCAGTATTGACGGTGACTTCAACATCGCCCAAGAAGATTTCGTGAATTAGCCAGGTGAATTAGGATGCAGTCAGAATCGACCCATCGCTCAAAAGTTGCTCAGGCTCCCCGACTCGGCGCACAGCGCGACTGGATCTGGCGGGGCTGGCGGATGCGCTACAGCTTTGCCAAACCCAGCGCCTCAGCTGATTCGACAGAGCAGACCCCCATTCTGCTGCTGCACGGCTTTGGCTCGGCGCTGACCCAATGGCACGAAAATATTTTGCCGCTGAGCCAGGTTCACCCGGTCTATGCGCTGGATCTAATTGGCTTTGGGCTATCTGAAAAAGCTTCGACTACTTACAACGTCAAGCTTTGGGTCGAACAGGTCTACGAGTTTTGGCGAATGTTTATCAACCGACCAATCGCGCTAGTGGGGCATTCGCTGGGGGCGTTGGTGGCGCTGACCGCCGCCGCGACGCATCCGGACATGGTGGAAAAGCTAGTGCTACTGACGCTGCCCGCCTCGCGCCAGGAGATTCTGCCTGATTGGTTGCAGCCTGTAGTGGTTTCGATTGAAGGTATGTTTACCACGCCGCTGTTTGTGCGTCCGCTGTTTAAGCTAATCTGTCGGCCTAGCGTCGTGCGCTCCGTGCTGCGGAAGGTTTACATCGATCAAGGGCGCGTCACCGAGGCGCTCGTCGAAAACTTTGTGACTCCAGGCTACGATCAAGGCGCAGCCAGAGCCTTTTGCCGACTGGCGCAAGCCCGCACCCAGACTGACTTTAGCCGCGAAACCAAAGAACTGCTCCAGGAAATTGCTCAGCCGCTGCTGGTACTCTGGGGTGATCAAGATCGGGTGATTCCGATTGCCTGGGGACGGCAGATTGCGGCAGCTTTAGGCGAGCGGCTGCGGCTGGTCGAAATTCCCGATGCGGGGCATTGCCCCTATGACGAGGCAGCTGAGCAGGTGAATCAGGAAATTTTGAGCTGGCTGGCGGTTTAACGATACAGGCGGCTGGCCATAGTTTTCGGCAATTATTCAGTCAATCTCGGCGCTGTATATTTCCCGTTCCCAAACCGGTTTGAAAAAATAGTTCGTTAATACTAAAGTTCGATCGTATTAAAGTGCAATCGTACTGTTATCTTAGGATTAATTATCTTTCGGCTCTAGTTTAATCTGCCTGAACGGGCAGCCCAGCGATACAGGAGACCGCATAGACCGTGATCCCGCTCCAGCTCAGCTTAAAAAACTTTCTCAGCTACCGGGAGGCACAGCTCGATTTTCGGGGGCTGCATGTCGCCTGCATTTGTGGTGCGAACGGAGCGGGCAAGTCTTCGCTGCTAGAGGCAATGGTCTGGGCAATTTGGGGCGAAAGCCGTGCGCTGACCGAAGATGACGTAATTCATGCCGGAGCCACCGAAGCTTTGGTGGATTTTCTGTTTCAGGTGCAGCAGCAGACTTACCGGATTTTGCGCTCGCGGCATCGAGGACAGGTCAGCACGCTAGAGTTTCAGGTGCAGATCCCCAGCGGCTTTCGCTCCCTCACCGAGCGCGGCATCCGAGCTACCCAGCAGCTGATCTTGCAGCACCTGAAGCTGGACTACGATACCTTCATCAACTCGGCCTATTTGCGGCAGGGTCGTGCCGACGAGTTCATGCTGAAGCGCCCCAGCGAACGCAAGCAGATTCTGGCCGACCTGCTGAAGCTCGACCAATATGACGCGCTCTCTGAGCAAGCCAAAGAGCAGAGCCGTCAGTTTAAGGCCGAGCAGACTTTGCTAGAGCGCAGTTTAGAGAACATCGCCCAGCAGCTCCAGCAGGCTCCGGCATTGGAAGCTGAGCAAACGCAGCTTGGTACAACGCTGGCCACAATGCAGCGACAGCAGGACGCTGATTTGCAAACCCTGCGTCAGCTCCAGCAGCTCCAGCAGCAGCGCCAAACCTGGAGCGAGCAGCAGGCGCTTCAGCAGCAGCAGGCGCAGACCTTAGCGCAAGACTGCCAGCGACTGACGCAAGAGCTACAGGCCGCCCAGCAACAGCGTCAGCAGCTTGAGGCAGTTTTACAAGAGGCTGAGGCGATTACCCAACAGCAAGCCCAGCTCCAAGCCCTGCAAGCCGAAGAAGAAGCCCAGAGCGGCAAATTTCAGATGCACCAGCGGCTGCAAGCCCAGCTCCAACAGCTTCAGCAGCAGTTGCTCCAGCAGCAGCAGTCCTTGAAAGAGCAGCTCCGGCAGGCTGAAACCGAGCTGGGCTGGCTGAATCAGCAGCAGCAGGAAATCCAGCAGACCTTGGGCAGAGCCAGCGAAATCGCAGCCGGACTTGAATCATTACGCCAAGCTCGCAGTCGCCTCAGCCAGCTTGACCAGCTCCAAATGCAGGTCGCGCCGCTAATGCAGCGCCGTCAGCAGGTGCAAAGCCAGCTGGATCGCTCGCAAACTCGCCTCACTGCCCGACTCGAAGAGCTGAGTGCGCTGCGCCACCAGCTCGCAGCCCAGCAGCAGCAGCAGCCCGCAATTCAGCAGGCGGCTGAGTCGATCAGCGCCCAAATCAGCCAGATCGAGCGGCGGCAGCTTTATCAGCAGCAGGTTCGTGAAAAAGGCATCGAGCGGCGCACCTTCATGGAACGCCTGCAAGAGCAGCAGCGCAAATGCGAGCGCGAGATGGCCGAACTCGACCAAAAGCTACTACTGCTTCAGCAAGATCGAGCTGGCAGTGAGCCTGATCAGGGCATTCCAGCTGAGGCAATGGCGCTTCAGGTGGGCGGGGCTACACCCATACAGGGCGGCCAACTTTCGTTCAGCAGCTTGCGCTGCGCTGAGGCGACTGGCCTGCCTACCGGACAGACCGCTTTACCTACCGCCTATCCGCCTTGCCCGCTCTGCAATCACCCGCTGGATGCCTATCATTGGCAGGTGGTGATTGATCGGCATCAGCAGGACAAGCAGGAGATTCAAGATCAGCTCTGGGTCATCCGCGAGCAGCTCACGACTTCCGACCGCGAAATCCGCGTTCTGCGTCAGGAATACCGCGATCTGGACAAAGAGTTATCGCAATACGGCGTAGTTTTGGAGCAGCGCGGCAAGTTGCAAGAACAGTTGGAGGGCTTATTGCAAGGCCAAGCGCGGCTTCAGCAGGTGATAGCTGAACAATCGCAGCTTCAGCTATCACTCCAGCAAGGCGACTATGCCCCAGAGCTCCAGCAAGAATTGCATCTGCTGGAGCAAACCCTGAGTCAGCTTAGCTATGACGACCGCAATCACGCGCTGGTGCGGGGGCAGGTAGACCGTTGGCGTTGGGCTGAGGTCAAGTCCGCCGAACTGCGTCAGGCGCAGCGCAAGCAGGCACAGCTTGAACAGCAGCAGCCTCAGCTTCTCGCTACGATTGAACAGCTCAACCAGCAGCTCAGCGACTTGCAGCATTCGACCTTGCAGCAGCAAATTGACCAACAGGAGCGCTCCCTGCTCGAACTCGGCTATTTGCCAGAGCAGCATTTGGCATTACGGCAGCGGCTCAAACAGACACAGACTTGGCAGAGTCGCTATCAGGCGTTGCAGCAAGCCCGCGAGTATTACCCAGCGTTGCAGGAGCGAATTCAAACGCTGGGCGAACTCTGGTCAAGCCGCAACCAGATGCAGCAGGCGCTCTTGCTTCAGATGCAGCAGCTAGCCCAGCAGCTAGCCCAGCTTAGCGATCCAGCCGCCGCGATTCAGGAATTAGAGCAGCAGATGCAGGCGCGACGGGCGCAGATGGATCAGCGGCTAGCCCAGCTCGGCAGATTGCAGCAGCAAGCGCAGCAGTTGGTAGAACTCGCAGCCCAGCAGCAGCAGTTTAGCACCGAGCTAGCTGGGATCAAGCATCAGGTGCGGATCTACCAAGAGCTGGCGCAGGCTTTTGGCAAAAACGGCATCCAGGCTTTGATGATCGAAAATGTGCTGCCCCAGCTTGAGGCCGAAACCAACCAGACGTTAGGCCGACTCAGTGCCAATCAGCTGCATGTCCAGTTTGTCACCCAGCGCGCCAGCCGCAAAACCAGCGCTACTAAGCTGATCGACACGCTCGATATTTTAATTAGCGACATGCAGGGCACCCGCCCCTACGAAACCTATTCCGGCGGCGAAACTTTCCGGGTCAATTTCGCAATTCGGCTGGCGCTAGCGCGGCTGCTAGCTCAGCGTTCCGGCATGGCGCTACAGATGCTGATCATCGACGAGGGTTTTGGCACCCAGGACGAGGCGGGCTGCGATCGGCTGATTGGTGCAATCAACGCGATTGCTGCCGACTTTGCCTGCATCCTCACCGTCACCCATATTCCGCATCTCAAAGAGGCATTCCAGACGCGGATTGAGGTTAACAAAACCGAGCAGGGATCGCAGATTCGGCTCTCTGCCTGAGTCTTATCTGGGGCTTATCTGGGAGCTTATCCAAGTCGTTCTGGCAAAATCTTGCTAAAATTTCTGGAGCTGGCTAAGGGCGCTTGCAGCAATTCGGGTCGAGCTGGGCAGGCTAGATCAGGATTCAGCCGCTCCGGATGTAGGTAGCTGGCTTGAAATTATTTAATTCTGTGAGGTTGCGCGTGAACAGCAGGCATCGGTCATCTCTCTCTACAGCACAGGCTCGACGCAGCGACGCAGCAGTGGTTGCTGTTGCTCCAGTCCCCGCTCAATGGCTGGGTCGCAATCTGGACTTCTGCCTACTGGCCTTTTGCTCCTGCGTGCTGGCGGTGCTCTGCCACCAGTCGATTATTTTGCCTTCAGCCCAGGCAGGTTCCGGCTCTCAGATGACGGTTTCTAGAGTTTCGGCCTCGCAGCTCGACTTTCTGCTGAAGGCTGGGCTCTTTACCTCAGCTAAATCGCAGTCTGATCTAGAAGAAGCGAAATGATTAATCTGAAAGCAAAACAGCCGGAGAGCTTGAAGGCTCTCCGGCTGTTTAACTTAAACTGCTTTTTAAATTGCTTTCAATCGCCCTACCGCAAGAAGCTGCTGATCAGCCAGAGTACCAAGAAGGTGACAAAGGCCGCAAAAGACTCTAGCGGCAGTGAAATCTGAGCGAGCTGAGGAGTGAGCAATTGCCCAATCTGCAAGCCCACCACCACGCCTACCACTAGGCCAATCAGCGTCAGCAGCAGCGATCGTCCGAACTTATGCTCTTTGCGGTTCAGGAAGTAGAGGCTGCACCCAACCCCCAGCGCTAGCGCCAGCGCCGGCGCGGCAATGCCTAGCAGCCCATTGCCCGCAAACAGGGCGGCAGGTAGCAAAATGTCGGCTCGGCTCGGCTGATCAACCAGACGACTAAGCCATTCAGGCGTTTTGCCTGTGGGCGCAGGCGCAAATTCTGGCGGCGGTTCGGCGAGTCGCTCCGGAAAGCGAATCCGGTCAGGCACTTTAATCTTGCCCTCTTGCCGCAGCCGCAGCCGCTCCATCAAAATCGACTCATAGGCAGTTTCAATCGACTCTGTCTGCTTGCGATCCCCTGCTTGTTCTTGGAGCAGCCGATTGCGCGCCTCCTGCACTTCGTCGAAGGTCGCGTTTTCGTCTAGCCCAAGTTTTTCGTAGGGATTGTTGTCACTCATTGATCACCTCCAGAAGAATCCCTCTGCATAGTTCGATTGTGATTGGCGTAAAAATTTACGGCTACTGACTTTTTGCATCTCCTGATCGCCCATTCTAAGCCCTAGAGCAGGCTGGCATCTACTCTGTGCGCACCAGATTTGTCTTCGCCTCAGATTTCTGCGCCTCAGATTTGGATATGCCCCAAATGTAGTCTAAATGCTGCCCCTGCAAATCAGTCTACTCTGCCAAATGGCCTATTGCGGAAACTGTATGCGCCAACACCTGAGTCAAATTCAGCCTGAGCTTGAATGAGTTGAGGCAAAGCTCGCAGCTCCAACATCGCAGCCTCAATAAAAGTAACAGCATAAATAAAAGTGATGAGAGATTATGATTGAGTAGATAGCTGGATGAGTGTGCCGGCTGCGGTTGCTGAGATTGGCGACTGCTAGGATGAGTGACTGCTAGGATGAGTGCCCCTAGAGATTGCCAGAAGCGACTGAAGCTGTTGAGAGCCGTTTAGGGTTGAACTCTGAGCAGCCGATGAGCAGACAAGAGGCAGCCCATCAAAAATTGTCCGGATGAATAATGATTTCAATCGCTAAGTTTCAGTAACCATCTCATCTATCTAGTGTTTATATTTTTTATTGTGAATCCATTTTCGGCAAAGCGGCTCAGTTGGTCAGAATTATTCACTTAGCCTTAAGATTGTGCTTGACCAAACTTGACCCAATCTGCTGCGCGACCTGCCTCTAGACATCGTAGCTGTCTCAATCCACGCTTGCTCACTCTCGCCTAAGGTTATCGCTATGGCTTCAGCCAAAATTCTTGTTGTTGACGACGATCCCGCTATTCGGACGCTGATCCATCGCTTTTTATCAAAGCAGAATTACCAGCTTGAGTCTGCTGAAGACGGCAAGAGCGCGCTGGCAATGTTTGAGCAGTTCAATCCAGATCTGGTGGTTTTGGATGTCAATCTACCGGACACAACGGGCTATAGCCTCTGCCAAGAAATGCAGAGCCGCACCGGAGTCTTTGTGCTGATGCTGACGGCACGCGGCGATGAGGCCGACAAAATCCGGGGGTTTTCTCAGGGCGCAGATGACTATTTGACCAAGCCGTTTAGCTTAGGCGAGCTAGAGGTGCGGGTGGGCGCCATCTTAAAGCGGCAGCGACCCGTCACCACCGCTGAGCAACAGTGCCTGACTTTTGACGGACTGATGATTGACCCGGTGCGGCGCGAAGTCACGCTCAATGGCGATCAAATTCTGCTGACGGCGCTAGAATTTGACCTGCTGCATTTTCTGGCCAGCCATCCCGGACGAGTCTGGCGGCGGGCGGAGCTGATTCAGAAGGTCTGGGACTACGAATATGTGGGCGACCAGCGTGTGGTAGACGTACATATTGGTCAGATCCGCAAAAAGATTGAAATCGACACCGCCCAGCCTGCGCTAATCCAGACGGTGCGCGGCGTAGGCTATAAGTTTGAGGCACCTGACCAGTCAGGCGCTGAGGCTACCCCATGAAGAAACTACCCCATAAATACCCCGTAAAAAGGCGAGATGACCTAGAGTTTAGTCATCCCGCCTCTGAGTAATCCGTTAGGTCTGGAGCGCTAGACCCAGTTGCGAGCAACCACTTCAGCTAGATCAACAACGCGCTGGCTGTAGCCCCACTCGTTGTCATACCAGGCTACGACTTTGACCATATCGCCACCCATCACCATTGTCAGGAATGAATCTACGATGGAAGACTCGTTGGTGCCTCGGTAGTCACAGGAGACTAGCTCTAGCTCGCTGAAGCCTAGAATTCCTTTCATCGGGCCTTCGGCGGCAGTTTTCAGCGCTTCGTTCACCTGCTCGACGATGGTTGGCTTCTCGACGTTTACCACCAGATCAACCACCGAGACATTTGGCGTTGGGACGCGCAGAGCAATGCCGTTCAGCTTGCCTTTGAGTTCGGGCAGCACCAGCGCCACAGCTTTGGCAGCTCCGGTTGTAGTCGGCACAATATTTAAGGCTGCGGCTCTGGCGCGACGCAAATCGCGGTGGCTGGCATCGAGCAACCGCTGGTCACCCGTGTAGCTGTGCGTTGTGGTCATCGTGCCTTTGATGATGCCAAAGCTGTCGTTAATGACTTTAGCAATGGGTGCCAGACAGTTGGTAGTACAGCTGGCGTTGCTGATAATGTGATGCTGATCATGGCGATAATTAGCTTCATTCACGCCGACTACAAACGTCCCGTCCTCGCCCTTGCCAGGAGCCGTAATCAACACCTTCTTAGCACCTGCCTCGATATGCTTGGAAGCGCCCTCTTTAGAGACAAACACGCCGGTTGACTCGATAATCAGGTCGATGTCCCAGGCTTTCCAGGGCAGGTTGAGTGGATTGCGATCTGAGGTGCATTTAATTGTTTTGCCGTTGACCGTCAGCGTGTTGTCGTCGGCGCTGACTGGGATGCCAAACTTGCCCAACATCGAGTCATAGCTCAAAAGGTGAGCGTTGGTTTTGGGATCAGAAGTGTCGTTGATCGCCACCACTTCAAACTGACTGTTCTCTCTCGTGGCCCAGCATCTTAAAAAGTTACGCCCGATGCGTCCAAACCCGTTGATCGCGACTCTAATCACTGCGTCTCGCCTCTGTTGTAATACTAAATAGGTAGTAATACTCTGCATCATACCGCCTAAGGGTATGCCTCTCAAGCCCTAGTTTGCAGCTTGGGGATCAAAACAATCAAAACATGTAGCGCGTGCTCCTCAATCAGCTGGGTAGAGCTGATGAGCCAGAATATAACGCTCAACAGCAGCAGGCACTAGCGCTCCGATGGAACACGCCTGCTGACGACGCTGCCGGATCAAGCTAGAGGAAATCAGAACCGGCGGCATTTGAATCAGCTGCCATCGGATTGGAAGGGCCTGTTTTAGCATGGCTTGCTCAACTTGCTGACAGATAGCTGCGGCCTGAGCCTGATGATTAGCCTGATGATTAGCCTGAGAGCGAATCACCTCAGATCGGGGCGCGACTAGCCAGCAGCAGCCTGCGGCTATCTGTTGCCGCCCCTTCCAGCGCGGCAGGCTAAGCAGAGCATCTTGGCCGATAATCCAATACCTCTGGCTCTGAGGATACAGCGCTTCTACGGACTGAAACATGTCAATCGCGTAAGAAGGGGCGCGTGAGGGGGCGCAAGAGACGGCATGAGCCAGCCCATCCTGATCGGCCAGCGCCAGCCGGAGCATTTCGACCCGCTGCTCAAACGAGGCAGAATTTGCTGGCTGCAACTTGTGAGCCGGATTTTGAATCGGGAACCAGAGTACCTGCTGGAGCTGAAATTGGGCCAGAGCAGCTGCGGCAATCTGTAAATGTCCCAGGTGGACTGGATTGAAGGTGCCGCCGAAAATCCCAATTTTTGGCACTTCATAATTTTTGCATTCCATGAATTTCGGTGGAACACGGCTCTTATGAAAGATTCTGGATAAATTTCTGGGCAAATTTGTAGATAAATTTCTGGAATTGCTGAGCCTGAACGTGAAGTGAGGTAGCTAGGGGTCTACTGGAGTTCCATCTGGAGGTGGGAGAGACTGAGGGTGCAGCGACCTGAGCTGCTAGCGTTTGATTTCGCCAAATAAATCTAGGATTTCTGGAAGGAATTCGGTAGAATCCAAAACAACCTGGTATTTTGGTGCGGAGACTGTTAAAAAATACGGTCTATCTCTATAAATACTGAGTAAGATTAATCCGTTCCAATCGACGAATCAGCTCAGGCCTATTTGCAGATTCTGGAGAGGGAATATATCGTACGAAAAGCAATTCTTGCTATGATATCGCCTGTTATGTGGTGTGGTGTGTGCTAAGGAGCTGTGATGCTGAATTCTGTCGATTTCAGCGGGAGACCGTTCCATTTCATCGGCATTGGTGGGATTGGAATGTCGGCTCTCGCCTATGTATTAACCCAGAAACAACTGCCGGTTTACGGGTCGGATCTTTGCCTAAATCATATTACGCAGCGTTTGCAGGAGAACGGGGCGCATATTTTCTGGAGCCAGGATGCGGCTAACCTAGAGACATTTAAACCAGTCTTACCTCAGGTCATCTGCTCTACAGCGGTCACTACCGCCAACCCCGAATATCGAGCCGCGCTAGAGCTGGGCTGTCCGATTTTGCACCGCTCTGATCTGTTAGCCGCGCTGATTCAGGAGAGCCACGGGATTGCGGTTGCCGGAACCCACGGCAAAACCACCACCAGCAGCATGATTGGCTATATGCTCTGGCAGGCAGGACTCGACCCCACGATTGTGATCGGCGGCGAAGTAACGGCTTGGGAGGGCAACGCCAAAGTCGGTCAGGGCGAGTATTTGGTGGCTGAAGCTGACGAGTCAGACGGGTCGCTGGTTAAGTTTGCGCCTCAAATTGGCGTGATCACCAATGTCGAACTCGATCACCCGGATCACTACAGCAGCTTGGAGCAGGTGGTCGATATTTTTCAGACTTTTGCCAATCAGTGCCAAACGCTGATTGGCTGCATTGATAGCCCTGCCCTGCGGGGGCTACAGCCCAGCCTCACCTATAGCCTCAGCCCTGACGCTGGAGCCGACTACTGGGCAGAGCAGATTCAATATGGCGCAGCGGGCACGGTTGCCGAAATTTGGGAGCGGGGTAAGTCTCTGGGGCAGCTTAAAATCAAGCTGCTGGGAACCCACAACTTAAGCAACGCGCTGGCGGCAGTGGCAGTTGGGCGACATCTGGGTCTGGAGTTTAGCCAGATTGCCGCAGGGCTAGCGGGCTTTGAGGGGGCGCGTCGCCGATTTGAGCATCGGGGCGAGGCCAATCAGATCTTGTTCATTGATGACTATGCTCATCATCCCAGCGAAGTGCAGGTGACGCTAGCGGCTGCACGGCTGCGGGTAGAAGACGCAAATTCCCAATATCGTCGGGTCGTGGCTGTATTTCAGCCGCATCGCTATAGCCGCACGCTCACCTTTTTAGATGACTTTGCCGAGTCATTTGGCGATGCCGATCTGGTGCTGAGCACCGATATCTACAGCGCAGGCGAGCCAGACTTGGGGCAGATTAGCGGCTTAGATTTGGCGGAGGCGATTGGCAGGCATCAGGCTCAGGTGGTCTACCAATCGACCCTGCAATCTGTCTCGGCTTACCTGATGGAGACATTGATGCCCGGTGACTTGGTTTTGTTTCTGGGAGCCGGAAACCTCAACCGGATTATTCCAGAGCTTGTGACGTTTTATCAGCAGGTTGAGCAAACTCGCCAGACCGTGATGGCATCGGGTTTGGCCTCGACCTAGCGCGCAGAGCAGCCTGCCCAGAACTTGTCTGACGACCTGCCTCACGACCAGCCATTTATCTTTTGATCATGATATGACGCTCTCCCAAGATTCACCCAGCATTCAGACTCCTGCGCCCGCAGCAGCGGGCTATCCCACGAAAACCAGATCTTTTCTAGACACGGCGCTAGACACAGCTTTAGAAACACTCGATACGGCTCCAACCTGGTTTATGGCCCTAGGTCGGCAGCCCCAGCCCATCCGGATTCCGGGTACAGACTGCATGATTAAGCCGCAGGTGCCGCTCTCTTCGCTGACTTCGTTTAAGGTGGGTGGCCCTGCCGAACTTTACGTTGCGCCGCGTCGGCTGGAAGACTTGCAGGCGAGCCTAGACTGGGCAAACCAGCGCGGTCTCCCGATCACAATGCTAGGGGCAGGCAGCAATTTGCTGATTAGCGATCGGGGGTTGCCCGGTCTGGTAATCTGCACGCGACATCTGCGCGCGGCTGAGTTTGACGAAGAGCTGGGGCGAGTCACGGTTGCTGCCGGAGAACCCTTAACGAAGCTGGCTTGGCGAGTTGCTGAACGCGGCTGGCGCGGCTTGGAATGGGCAGTCGGCATTCCGGGAACGGTGGGCGGCGCAGTCGTGATGAATGCTGGCGCTCATACCGCCTGCACTGCCGATGTGCTGGTGAATACAGAGGTGGTATATGGCGACGGCAGCACCGATTTGTTGCTGCCTGAGCAGCTTAACTTTGCCTATCGCACCTCAGCCTTGCAGGTGCATGGAGCCGCAGCCGCTACGTCATCATCCACGCCACTACGGTTGGTGACTCAGGCGACGTTCCAACTTCAGCCCGGTTATCGCTCAGAGCAGGTCATGTCTGACACGATGGTGCATATGACCCAGCGCCGCAATACTCAGCCCTACAACATGCCCAACTGCGGCAGCGTCTTCCGCAACCCTATCCCTTATAAAGCGGGCTGGCTGATTGAACAGGCTGGCTTGAAAGGCCATCAAATTGGCGGCGCACAGATTGCCCAGCGTCATGCCAACTTTATTCTCAACTGCGGCGGCGCAACAGCTGCCGATATTTTTGCGCTGATTCGACATATCCAAAATCGAGTTGAGCAGCAGTGGTCGCTGAGGCTAGAGCCAGAGGTCAAGATGCTGGGCGAGTTTCAGCTTGCCTAGTGTTTGCCCCAGCTCAGGATTAAACAGATCCAAACTGTCGCGCTGCGGCGATCGTTGTTAAGATAACAGGCGAACTACACTCGGCAAAACGTATGTCAAAACAAGGGCAAGGCTTTGGCTTCGGACTCGGCAAAATGAAGGAGCTGACCGAAGCGTTTAAGAAAGCGCAGCAGGTGCAAGAAGGCGCAAAGAAGCTGCAAGAAGAGCTAGAGGCAATGGAGATTCAGGGCGAGTCGGGCGGCGGCTTGGTGAAGATTGTGCTGAGCGGCAACCAAGAGCCTCGGCGGGTCGAGATTGCGCCAGAGGCCATTAACGAAGGCGTGGAAGTACTCTCAGATCTCGTTGAGGCAGCCATGAGAGATGCCTACGCTAAATCTACCGCCACGATGCGCGAGCGGATGGAAGAGCTGACTGACGGCCTGAATTTGCCGGGTATGTAGAGGGTTTTGAGACTTTAAAATCAATCTATCAAAACTGGGTCTATCAAAATTGGGGCAGATGCCCCTTTTTGCTGAGCTGCTGGCTGGGCTACCTAAGCTACTCAAAAGCGCCAATTAGGTAATGCTGAAGCCTGAGATGAGGCAGCAAGCTAGGCTGATTTGCAGGCCGACTACTCACCAACGCCACGTCAAAGCGGCAGGGCAGCTGCGCCAGCTGCGGATGCGCTGCCAAAAACATCTGAGCCGTGAACAGCAGCTTGGCCTGTTTAGCTGGCGTGATAGCCAGCAAGCCTTCTGCATCCCAACTGCCCCGGCTGCGCGCCTTGACTTCGACAAAAGCTACGCCCAACCCCCGATGCAACGCCACCAGATCGAGTTCGCCGCGTCTTGAGCGCCAGCGGCGAGCGAGAATCTGCCAGCTCTGCTGTTGCAGCCAGTCGGCCACGAAATTTTCGGCGAGCTGTCCGAGCTGAGCTGAAGTCACGTTAATAAAGTTGCAGCAATAGTAACTTCAGCTTGCCCAAAACCGAGGAATTCGCTTGGGTACGGCCAGCTTCAGGTAGGATCAAAGTCAGCTGAGAGTTGGAATGTTTTATGCGTCGCTGTTATAAGGGTTTGGCTTGCTTAGGTTTGGCTCGCTTAGTCTGTCTAGTCGCGGTACTGCTGCTGCTTTATATGCCTGCGGCTGCGGCTACTGACTACAACCGGGCGTTTTTGGTGGGCGAAGATTTCTCAAATCAAGACCTCACCGACGATGAATTTACCAAAGCCAATTTGAAAGGCGCGGACTTCAGTGGTTCCAATCTGCGCGGCGTACGGTTTTTTGGCGCGAATCTGGAAGCCGCTAACTTTGAAGACGCGGATCTGAGCAATGCGACGCTAGATTCGGCGCGGATGGTGAACGCCAACTTGAAAAATGCCATTCTGGAAGGCGCATTTGCGGCCACTGTCAAGTTTAACGGCGCAGCGGTAGAGGGTGCGGATTTTACCGATGTCCTGATGCGCGACGATATGCAGAAGCTGCTCTGTGAGTCAGCGACGGGCGTTAACCCGACAACGGGGCGCGATACCCGCGAGTCGTTAGACTGCGATTGAGCCTAGCAGCCCGATTTGTAGGCAGGTTAATCTTTTTTCTCATCTTTGTCGTCTTTTTTATCGCCGTCCTTCTTTTTGGGCGGACATTCGTCAACGCAGGGGTCTTTGAACTTGTAGTCAAATTGAGTCCGGCGCATATCTGAGTCAGTTCGACTCGACTCATATTGGCCAATTGCCTCAAACATCTTTTCAATCGGCGTTTTTTTCGGCTCTTCTTTTTTCTTCTTGGGCAGCGCAGAGATGGCGATACCAATCAGCAGCGCCAAGAATAGAGCAGGTGGAACGCCGGGTGAACTGGCATAGCCCGGATTGGTATAGCCCGGATCAACGTAGCCCGGATCAATGTAGCCCGGATTTACGTAGTTCGGGTTGGAATAGCTTGGGGTTTGGTAGCTATTATTACAGCCTAGAGACTGCTCCCAGCAAAATTGCGGTTGTGACATACAGGGAAGTTTCAGGTAGATGATGGTGGCTGCTACAGCGACTAAGTGTGACAGTCCGGAAGATTGGCCGGAAGATTGGCCGGAATACTGGCCGTAAATGCAACAAAATTCTGTACTTCTGCTATTGACTCAATAGAAAAGTACAGCTACGAACATATGCAGTTTTAGGCTGAAGCAGCCCCTAATATTCCCGCTACAGCAGCCGTTCGCTGCTTGATCTCTGCCTGCTCGCTACTGCGAAATGCCGAGCGCATCTCGGAACTCGCCCACCCAGGGAATTTGCGCCAGATCTTCAAACGTCACCTGCCGCTGCTCTTGGTCGATGGCTTCAATTCGCTGCGTTTCGGCATAGATTTGCTGCTGATAATACTGAGCCAGATCCGGCGAAGCGCTACAGTCGGTCTGCTTCCAGAGATCGAGAAAATGCCGCCGTCGCTTTTCGCACATCACCCGCTCCATGCTGGCAATCGCCGTCCGCACCACCAGCGGGGCGCGCAGCAAATCACGCTGGGTTTTCTCGTCGAGCTGCATCAGGCCCTGCACAAAGCCAAAGCCCTCAGCCTCTAAGCAGCGATCTTGGAGCAGCGACAGCAGATCTTGCTTAGCCTCAGCTGGCTCAGCCGCCTCAACTTCTAGCGTTAGCTGCCAGAGCAGGCGGTGGTGGGATAGGTTGAAGTCGAGGTCGCGCTCTTCCAGCGAGCTTTTGATCAGCATGCGGTATTCAGGTACATGCAGATAGAGCCGCAACAGCTGCACTTCAGACTCTTCCAGCAACGAGCGATCGCCGGGACGCTGCCATTTTTGCGAACGCCCGTGCCAGCGCTGTCCCCGCACCTGAGTTCGCAGGTCGGCCTCAAGCTGAAGCGCCATGCGAGGATTGCCGTCGCTCAACAGCTCGGCGCAGCGGTGGATATAGTGGGTTCGCAGCGTCGCGTTGGGCAGCTTGCCCAACAGCTTGGCGACTTCCTGGCTGCCCTGCTGAAACTGATCAGCCTGCGAGAGATCGGTGATTGCCAAAATCTGCTGGATCTGCCAGTCGAGCCAGAGTGGTGCGTCAAACAGCAGGTCGCGGTAGTCTTGCGCCGTATGCATCTTCAGGTATTCGTCGGGGTCTTTGCCCGCAGGCAGATTCAGCACCCGCAGCTGCACTTCACCCTGATAGGCCAGCTCGGCCACTTCGCCAATGGCTCGCTCGGCGGCTTTATTGCCTGCCGCATCCGCATCAAAGTTCAGTACCACCTGCTTGGACTCGCTGTAGCGCAGCAGCATCCGCACTTGAGCCGCATTCAGCGCCGTTCCCAGCGAGGCCACCACGTTGGTAATACCTGCCGCATGGAGCGCAATCACATCAAAATAGCCTTCCACCACGACTGCCCGATCCTGCTTAGCAATCGCGGCTCGCGCCTGATCTAGCCCAAACAGCGTCTTGCCCTTGTCAAACAGCTCGGTTTCCGGCGAGTTGAGGTACTTCGGCTGCTCGTCGCCCAAAGCTCTGCCGCCAAAGCCAATCACCCGCCCCTGCAAGTCGTGAATTGGGATGATCAGCCGATCGCGAAAGCGGTCATAGTAACCCTTACCTTCCTGACGCGGCACAATCAGCCCCGCCTGCTCGACTAGCTCAACTGGGAAGCGCTTTTGCTCAACTAAGTAGCCGTAGAGCACCTGCCAGCCGGAGGGTGCGTAGCCCAGCTGAAACTGCTGAATCGTCGCCTCGTCGAGCTGCCGCTGCTCTAGCAGATAGCTCAGTGCCTTTTGGCCATCGGGCTGGCGCAGGGCGTGCTCATAAAATTTGCTGGAGAGCGCCAGCACCTCGTAGAGCTGTTCACGCAGCGAGAGCTGCCGCTGAAGCTCCTGCCGCTGAGCGGGTTCGAGGGTTTGCACCGTCACCTGATAGCGCTTGGCTAGATCCAGCACCACGTCGGTAAACGAGCGCTTGCCAATCTCCATCAAAAACTTAATGCCGTTACCGCCCGCGCCGCAGCCAAAGCAGTAGTAGAGCTGCTTGCTGGGACTGACGCTGAAGCTGGGCGACTTATCTTCGTGGAACGGGCAGAGTCCGGTATGATCTTTGCCCCGCTTCCGCAGCACGACATGCTCAGAAATCACGTCAACAATATCGACGCGCTGCTTGACGGCTTCAACCGTGTCGGGATGGAGGCGGGGGATTTCCATATCTAGAGTGTACTGGCGATAGGGCTAGGATTGGCACTCTGAATATAGCGAGCTGCGGCAGTTTAGCCACATTTGTTTTGCGTTCACGCTCAAAAAAATGCTCGAAACTATCTAAAAATAATTGCGCCAATTTGCCGGAAAGCTGCTATCCCTTAGAGGATCAAATTGCAGAAGTTCGATCCGCTTGCCGATCGATTAGGGAAGGAACAAATGGGACGAGTCTTTGTCGCGCCTGCCTACGGGAATATCCAGTCTGGCTCTGGCCTAGATGGCGGCGCAACCGCTGGCGAAATCAGCCTGGCCTGCGATCTGGTGGTGCAATATCTGCGCGCCAATCAGTATGAAGCCGCGCTGGTGCCGCCGGAGCTAACCGCCGAGCAGGGGCTAGCCTGGATCAACCGCCATGCTCAGCGCGATGATGTAGCCATGCAGCTTGGCTTCAGCTTCAGCCAGAATCCGCAGCGGCGCGGCAGTTCGCTAGTGTATATTGCTGCTAACGACCAGCGCCGTAGCGAGGCCGACCAGCTGTTGCAAATTCTGCTGCGTCGCGCCCCGCAGCTTTTGAGTCAGGGCATTCAGGCCGATACAGCCTGTCCCGGCGGCAGCTCGGCCTTTTGTCGCCAGCTTGAGATTCCGGCAATGCTGCTGAGATTGGGCTATTTGAGCAACGCCACCGACCGCCAGATCTTGCAAACCCAGCGCTCCGAAATCAGCCTGGGGATTGCCGAAGGGCTGGCGCTCTGGAGCCGCACAATTACCGCTGCTGCTCAGCTTCAGCCTGTGCCTGCCTATCCGTCGGTTAATGTGAATCTGAACGGCGCAGTCATCTACGGCGAAGGCATCATTGTGCAGGGCGATTTCTATGTGCCGATGGATCTGGTCGATCAGCTCGGCGTGGTGTTACCGAAAACTGCCGCAATCCGTAGGCTCAGCTATCGCAATCTGGTCTACCTCCGCGCCATCGACCTGCGTGACTACAATCTTTCGGTGCAGCCCGACAAGGAAAACCACGCCCTGATTTTGCGAAATCTGCTGGTCTATCCCGATCAGCTCGACCAGATTATGGGACGCGGTACAGCTTCTGAGGTGCAGATGATTATGTTTCTCAAAAGCCAGAACCCGGCAGGTTTCGCCCAGTTCACCGAGCTACCCAAACTCTACCGCGAGGAAGCCGCTATTGAGGGCGTGAATGCCGACATTGCCTTTGCCCAAATGTGCGTCGAAACCGATTTTTTGCACTTCAGCGGCCTCGTCCAGCCCAGCCAATATAATTTTGCTGGACTGGGTGGCTTGGGCGACGCGCCCGAAGGAGCCAGCTTCCGCGATGCCCGAATTGGCGTGCGAGCGCAGATCCAGCATTTGAAAGCCTACGCCACCCCCGAACCACTGGTGCAGGAGAGCGTCGATCCGCGCTTCGGGTTTGTGCGCCGGGGCGTAGCTCCACGGGTGGCCGATTTGGGCGGACGCTGGGCAATTGATCCGCAGTATGGCCAAAAAATTAAGGCAGTTTTGCGCTTGATCTACGAGTCGGCAGGGTTCCTATAAAAATATCTCGAAAATGTCTAGAGAGTATCTAAGAGAGTATTTAAGAGTATTTAAACGAGAAAAGGGCGCATAGACTGCGCCCTCCGTTCACCACCCAAACTTGCCAAACTTGTATGTCGAGCCTATGTGCTGCGCTAGGCCAGCGTTTCCGGGCAGTAGCCCAAGCCTTGCACAAACTGCCGACGAAACTCCTCGATCTCGGTACGATCGGGTGTGCCGTGAGAGACCACTGCCACCTGATAGCGCCGCATCACCTCTACAGGAGACTGGCCGGTTTCCAGCCCCCAGAGCGCCATCTGCACCCGGATTTCCGGCTCGTAGGGAATGCCTAGCTCGTTGAGGAAGGCTTTGAAGTCGCCATTTTCTTGCCGATCCAGCGTCCGCGAAAACTTGACTTTGACCACCCAGCCATCAATCTGATGGATCACCGTGATGAAGCGAATTGGTAGCCAGGGCATCGCATGGAAGTGCTCGACAATCCTCAGCGTTAGACTGGCATTCGCGAGGTAATAGAGATACTCCATGTAGGGATAGTCCTAGCAAATGCTTACCTTTTCATCTTCGTCAAAATCTCGTTATCCTACTAGGGGAGATGTCCCCGCTCTGACATGGGGAACATCACCCAATTTTAATCGCACTCATTCAGCTTCGCGCTTTACTAAACTCCTAATGACTAGCCTCGATGCCCTAACAGCACAGCTCCCCGCTGATGCTGCTCCAGACCTATTACTCGAAAATTACAACTACCCTTTACCCGAATCGCTGATTGCCCAAAACCCGGTTGTTCCCAGAGACAGCTCGCGTCTGCTCGTAGTCGAAGCCACTCAGCACCAGCATCGCCAGTTTTGTGACCTTGAGCAGATTCTGCGCCCTGGCGATTTGCTAGTGCTTAACAACACCCGCGTCATGCCCGCTCGCCTCTATGGTCGCAAGTCCAACGGCACACCAGTCGAGATTCTGCTGCTGGAGGAGCAGATTCCGGACTGGTGGCTAGCGCTGGTTAAACCGGGCAAGCGGCTGAAGCCCGGAGCCAGACTTGAATTTGGCGAAGATGAGGCAGGCCAGCCGCTGCTCTCAGCGATTGTGATGTCGGTGGATGAGGCGACAGGCGGGCGATTGCTGCAATTTATGCCGCCAGAAGGTGAGTCGGTGCTGTCACTGATGTCGCGCCTGGGTGAGCTGCCGCTGCCGCCCTACATTACCGAGTCGCAGGCTGCTCCAGAGCAATATCAGACTGTCTACGCCGAGCATTCGGGTTCAGCGGCGGCTCCCACGGCAGGGCTACACTTCACGCCAGAGCTGCTAGAGCGGCTGAAACAAAAGGGCGTTGAGCAAGCTTTTGTGACGCTGCATGTGGGTGTGGGCACGTTTCGTCCGGTTGAGGCCGAAAACATCCTGGAGCATCAGATGCATGGCGAATGGGTGGAAGTTCCGCCGGAGACAGTTGCCAAAATTGCCGTCACCAAAGCGCGGGGCGGTCGCGTGTTTGCGGTCGGCACAACTTCTGTCCGGTCTCTAGAAGGCGCAGCCCAGCTTGGCGAACTGCGTCCCTACTGCGGCAAAACCATGCTTTACATCTATCCCGGCTATCAGTGGCAGGTGGTGGATGGCCTGATCACCAATTTTCATCTGCCCAAGTCGAGCCTGCTGATGCTGGTCAGCGCCCTGATTGGCCGCGAGCGACTTCTGGCGCTTTACCAGCTGGCAATTCAGGAGCGGTACCGCTTCTACTCATTTGGGGATGCCATGCTGGTGCTGCCAGAGGCGCGAGCTGAGCTGACTCATCGGGAAACTTAACCGACAGACTGGGAATCCTAATGGCGTTCTCCCAGTTTGTTGAACCCATGATTTTTGATGTTTTACTGGCTCCGGTGATGGCTCCAATTAGCGGCATTAGCTGGATTGCTGGCAAGGTGCTGGAGCAGGCGACCGCTGAGATGAGCCAAGAGAACTTGGGTAAGCGTCTGCTGGCCTTGCAGATGGCCTTTGATATGGGCGAAATCCCAGAAGCAGAATTTGAGGCGCAGGAAGAGCAGCTTTTGCTGGCAATTCAAGCTATGGAAGACTTGGAGAAGCAAATGGCTGCTGAACTGGCCGCTGAATAGGCGCGTGAACTGGCTGACTCTGAAGCTGCCTAGCATCAGGCCAAAGCTGTAAATGGCTCTGGTCAAGCCTCTGGATCAGCGGAAATGTCAGCCTCCAGCGTTTCCGGCTCCATCCGGCTCTCTAGACCAAAGCGGCGATTGTACCAGTTCATCAGCGGCGTGGTGGTAATGCCGTGAATCAGCACTGAGAACGCCACCGTGGAGAGCACAATCCAGCTCAAAGGCGTACCGACCTGTACAGGAATGTCATCGCTGAGGGCATAGAACAAGTAGTAGAGCGAGCCAATCCCGCGAATCCCAAACCAGCCAAACAGCCAGCGCGTCGTCGGACGCAGGTTAGCGCCAATGGTGCTAATCCAGGTGGCAAGAGGCCGAATCAGGAAAATTAGCGTTCCGGCAGTCAGCAACGATGCACCTGCATAGGTCAGCATTGGCTCAGCCCGCAGCAGCACCCCCAGCAGTAAAATCGTGCCAGCCTCTAGCAGCTTTTCCAACAGCCCTACAAAATGCAGCTGTGAATGCTTCACCTCAGGCATGAGTGAACGACTGCGCCGAACACAGATCCCCGCTACAAATACGGCCACAAAACCATAGCCGTTGATGATTTCGGTGCAGGCATAGGTGAGAAAAATCGTGGCTAGCGCAACCAGATCTTCCACCTCTGGCTCAACGCCATCGCTTTTGTGAGAGCAGTAGTTCAGCCAGTTAATTGCTTTGGCGACCAAAACCCCGCCCGCAATCCCGGCAGCAATCGCCCAGACTAGATCCACCAGCACCCAGGACTTAAACCAGCTCTGCCAGTCGTTTCCCGCTTGCAGCCAGTGCAGCCCAAAATACACGAAAGGGAACGCCAGCGCATCGTTTAAGCCGCCTTCGGACGTGAGGCCAAAGCGCAGCTCATTTTTGTCTTCGGCGTGATTGATCTGCACCTCGGAGGCGAGCACTGGGTCAGTGGGTGCCAAAATTGCGCCCAGCAAGATCGCCGCACCCCAGCCAAATCCCAACGCAAAATGGCCGAGCAGGGCAACAGCGGCTATCGAGAACGGCATTAGCAGACCAATCAGCCGCAGCGTCGAATCCCAAGCCCCCAGCGTCAGCGGGCGATTCATTTTGAAGCCGCAGGTGAACAGCGACACAATCACCGCGATCTCGGTCAAGCGCTCTAGAAATTCGGCATCGAGCGCTAGGTCAATAATTCTCAGGCCATAAGGCCCTAGCACAACCCCTAAGATCAAATAGATTAAGGAGTAGGAGAGCGGCAGGCGGTTAATCCAGCTTGAGCCCAGCGTCACGCCCAGCAGCAGCAGCCCCACCACCAGAAAATCCCAGATATGTGAGCTAATCCACATGCAGGTGCGTAAGATATCTTGGATATCACAGCAGAATATCAGGCTTGTGCCAGACAGCACTTCTCCCGCAGGGGAGAGGTTGAGCCATAAGGTCATAGCTACTTGGATCACTAATTGATCGCTTATGGATCTTTGATCGCTTATGGATCTATGGATCTCCCACTACGGGTTTTCCACTTGCAGCTCCTGCACGTTCCATAGCCCCCAGCTTGGCAGACCGTTGTACTGCACGCCCTTGACTCGGTTTCGTACCGCCATCAGGGCAATTTCTTGCACCAGATGAATCACCGGCAGCTGCTCCTGCACCAGCACCTGAAATCGGTCATAGAACGGCTTACGCTGAGCCAGATCAAACTGACGCGCCCCGGCTTGAAACACCTGATCAATCTCCTGCTCCCAGTCAGAAGCTGCCCAGCCCGTAATTTCTGTCTGTCCGGGCTGTGGGCTGAGGTTAAACATATGCGAACTGCCGCTACTCAGCCAGAGATTTGCTCCGGCGTGCGGCTCCACCCCGCCCGTAAAGCCAATCAGCACGCAGTCCCAGTCGCGGGTGTCGCTAATTTTGCCAATTAGCGTATTGAAGTTAATCGGATTAAAGGTGACCTCCATGCCAATTTTGGCTAAGTCTTCGCGGATTTGGCTGCCCAGCGCCTCGCGGATGCGGTTGCCCGCGTTAGTAATCAGCGTAAACTCAACCCGATTTCCATCTGCATCCAGCAATTTGCCCGCCGCGCTGTACTGGAATCCAGCCGATTGCAGCAGGGCGCGAGCTTTGTCGAGGCTGTAGTCATAGACAGGTAGCCCCTGCTCTGGCTTCAGGGCATAGGGGCTTTGCAGAGAGAGCGGCGAATCTTGCGGGACACTGATACCTCGGTAGATATTGTTGATCATCCGGCGGCGGTCAATGGCGTGGGCGACAGCTTGGCGAAAGGCTAGACTGTTGAACCAGCGCGACTTAATCGGATCGACAAAGGGCTGTCCCTGAGCGTTCTGCGCCTGATTTAAGTTAAACGTAATGAACGTATTCCCTGACCAGGTGCCACCATTATAAACTTTGAACTTGCCACGTTCCTCCTCGCGTTTCAGCAGCTCGAAATATTCGGGGCGCAGCGGACGCACATCTCCGATCGCATCTAGGTCGCCAGAGCGGAAAGACAGCAGCTGACTGTCGGTAGATTCAGCAATCTGCCAGATAATCCGCTCGACGGGCTGAGCGGCAGCCTCGCTGTTCCAGTAGTTGGGGTTGCGCCGGAAAATCAGCCGCTCGCTGGGGCGATATTGCTCAATCAGGTAAGGGCCATTCACCACAATTTCTACCGGGTCGGTATCGCTACCCCAGGTAGAGAGGAACAGCGGGTTACCGTTCGCGTCCAGCTGCTGCACCGACTGCTCTAGCTTATGCTTGGGCAAAATTACAATGTCGGTAGGCGGGCCGGACGTGGCCGAGAGAAACGGCGCGAACGGTTCGGCTAAGACAAACTGCACCCGCCGCTCGTCTAGCTTGATCACCTGCGGCAGCTGGCGGTCTTTGCCCAAGCGCAGCACTTCTTGAGATTCGGCGGGCACTTTCGGGTTAAAAATCACGTCTTCATAGGTGAACACCACATCGTCAGCGGTGAGCGGTGCGCCGTCCGACCACTTGAGATCGGGGCGCAGCGTAAAGGTAATCTGCGTTTGGTCAGGCGATATTTCCCAAGATTCGGCGAGATCAGGCTGGATTTCACCAGTTGTGCCTTTCTGCTGGGTGAGTCCGCGAAAGCAAAACAGAAAAATGCTGGGAAACTCTTGGTTCAGCGCATAGTTAAAGGTTTTGGGGTCTTGCAGCGTCGTCAGCACCAGCTGAGAAACTCGCTGGGAACCACCTGCCCGCAGATTAGAGCCAGCTAAACTACAGCCAGCTAGCGCCAGCATTAAAGTAGCAGTCAGTAAAACGGCAGTCAGCAGCAGTGCAGCCCAGCGCGGGAGTCGAAGCATCTATCGCCATCCAGATTCAGGTTCTCTCAGAATAAAGGAAACAATCGCTCTAATTCGCCCTAATTCGCCATGCATACTGCTTCATCTCTGCAAGTCGTAGCCCTGCGCCTCACCCCCCAGCAAGATTTAAAAATCGAGCTAGATGCCTATGTGCAGCAGCAAAATCTGGAAGCCGCCTGTATTCTCACCTGTGTCGGCAGCCTAACCCAGGTGACGCTGCGCCAAGCCAACCAATCCGCTGCGACGGTCTATAGCGGCCATTTCGAGATTATTTCGCTCACGGGAGTCATGTCCAAGTATGGCTCGCATTACCATCTTGCAGTTGCAGACTCCGCCGGACAAACCAGCGGCGGTCATCTGCTCAAAGGCTGTTTGATCTACACCACGGCTGAGCTGGTAGTTGGCCTGATGCCGCAGCTGAGCTTTCGGCGCGAACCCGATCCAACAACTGGCTTTCGGGAGCTGACAATCCTGCCAGTCCAGCCAGATCAATCCTGCTCAGCTCGCGCTGCGCTATAACTAGAACTATGCAAACAACAGCCCGACTTACCAAAATGCTCAGCCACCATCTGCAACGCGCTAGCTTTGCCGCGCTAGCAGTTTTGGCAACGAGCGCCATCTGGCCGACTGCTGCCAGCGCTGCCGAAACAGTCGTGCTGCGCTACGGCATTTTTCGGGGGTCGCTGCCGATGGCAGATCTGAGTCGGTTCGCTGAAACTGGAGAGCAGTCCGATCAACTGAAGCGCTATCTACGGCTGGCGGATCAAGAGCCTGCCGATCTGCAAAGAATTTTAAACAGCCAGATTGATGCCAATCAGCGTGGCTTCGATTTGGTTATGTCCAGCCCAGCCGGAGATGCCCTGCTAGGTGAGTTGAGCCGCTATATTTACAGCTCGAAGCGCGACGACAAAGCCGCTCTCCGCACGGCGTTGAATAGCTCGACTGCCGATGATCAGCAGGTGAGCCTAGTCGAACTCCTAGAAAACTATCCGAATCAAAAAGTCGATATCAACGTGCGGCGAGCTGTCTCCACCTATCAGCAAATCGCCAGCATTCAGTCCCAGGTAGATGGTGTCTTAGAGGGCGGACTCGGCCAGCTCCTGCAGCAGATTGACAGTCGCTAGTCGGCGCTACTGGCTGATTCTCAGGTGACAGCGCTCAGTAAGCCGCTAGTCGGCAAGCTGCTAGTAAGCCAGCGTTTCTAGAGTTTCTCTTAGATAGCGGCTGACCAACTGCTCTAGCTGGAGGCTTTGAGTCTGACCCAGCGATGCCCGCTCCGCCAGCCAGCGCTGGAACCCTGAGCTTTGGGCAATCACCTGCTTAAGGCTATTCCAAGTCGCATCTTCAGAGAACTGGCTGGGCTGAGCGGCGGGTAAAGTCATAAGGCTCTCGCTGGGTTCTAGGTTGGTTGTTCTGGTATGGGCTTTGCTGGCAATTCGCTCTCGCTCGATTGGTATAGTGACCGGAGGATGCAACAAAAATTAATTCTTTAACTCCAGCGTAGCGCAACTGACCCGGTGAGCTGTGTTGTTGAGTACCAATCCAGCTTAATTTACGCCAAATTTATCAGCTAAATTCACCCATGTCTCTCAGCTCTCTAGATATTTCGGATATCGATTTGGCCGCCTTGATTGATCACTCCTTGCTCACGCCGATTGCCACCGATCAGCAGGTGGCGCAGTGGTGCGCTGAAGCCGAGCGATTTGGCTTTGCCACAGTCTGCCTCTTCCCCAGCCATGTGGCTCAGGCGGTGGAGTTGCTGCATGGCAAGCGACCAAAAGTCTGCGCCGTAATCGGCTTTCCCGCTGGGGCAACCACTGCGGCTGTCAAGCTCTACGAGGCACAGGAGGCGATCGAAGCCGGAGCCACCGAGCTAGATGTGATGGTGAATTTGGGCTGGCTCAAAGCTGGCAAGACAGACGCGATGCACCGCGAGCTGGCCGACATTTGTGATTTGGGGCTGCCGACTGTCAAAGCCGTTCTAGAGACTCACCTGCTGAGCGATGCCGAAAAGCAGCTGGCGGTGGAAGTCTGTATGGATGCCGGAATTGGTCTGATCAAAACCAACACGGGCTGGGGCGGCGGCGCAACAGTGGCAGATGTGCAGTTGCTGAAATCGGTGGCCAAAGACCGAATTGGCATCAAGGCAGCGGGCGGAATTCACACCGTCAAACGAGCCTACGAGCTGATTCTGGCTGGCGCAACTCGCTTAGGCACCTCCAGCGGAGTCAATCTGCTCCGGCAACGCGATACTCTGGAAGCAGGAGCTGATCCAGAAGCGCCAGAAGAATCTGAGGAAACCACCTAGTTGAGCAGATTGCGCTCTGCCTGAGTTCACCGGCTATGAGCAGAACCTACAAAGCGACCGGAATTAACCTCAAAAGCTCGCCGCTAGGAGAGTCTGATCGGCTGCTAACTATTTTAAGCAGCGAATATGGCCTGCTGCGAGCCGTCGCGCCCGGTGCCCGCAAACATCGCTCTAGTCTAGGCGGACGCAGCAGCTTGTTTGTGGTTAACCAGCTGTTGATTGCCAAAGGCCGTAGCCTCGACAAAATTGTCCAGGCGGAGAGCCTTCAGTCTTTTCCCAAAATTAGTCAGGATCTCGCCAAGCTAACGGCGGCTCAATATCTGGCCGAACTGGCGCTGTTTCAAGCGCTGAGCGACCAGCCGCAGGCCGAACTCCTTTGTCTGCTGCAAGCTCATCTAACGCGGCTAGAACTCTTTCCGACAGCAGCAACGCTGGCGACTCTAGCCCATGCCACCTTTCAGATGCTGGCGCTAGCAGGACTCACGCCGCAGCTCACGGACTGCTGCATCACGCTAAAGCCTATCTCGCCAGATGACGAAATCGGCTTTAGCGTGGTGGCAGGCGGCCTGGTACGGCTAGATCAGCTTGAAAAGCAGCCTAAGCCTCGCCCTAGGTTGCGGGTGGCGACTTTACCAGGCGACTACCGCGCTCTGGATGCTCAGCCGATCCAGCGAGAGCAAGTCACGCTCCAGCCGCTGCCCAGCACGGCCAATCTCCTCCTGCCGTTGAATGCTGCTGAAATCGATCTGCTGCAAAAATTAACAGAACCTGATCTAGTGACAGAGCTGCTCGCAGCCGACTCTAGGCTGCTTGGCGCTGACTATCAGACAAACTGGCTCACCTTGGAGCGACTGCTGAGGCACTATGCCCAGTATCATTTTGATCGACCCATCCGATCATCGGCGCTGATTGACGTTTGCTTTACGACTGTTGATACTATCTCTCCTGCATAAATCATGATGCGACCGCTTGATCGAAACCTGAAGCTCCCAACCGAATTAGCAGCCGGACTAGACTGGCCGCGATTGGCAGACCCGTTAACAGAGCCATTGGCCTATCCGATGCAGTCAGAGGGCGTATCAGATCAGGAGAGTCTCACCGAGATCACCAGTAAAGCTACAGAATGGAATCTCTCAGAAATTCAGCACCCGCTGAGAGCGGGTGCTGTTAATGCAGAGCCACAGGGAGGGGCTTTAGTCCCTCCTCCTCCTCCTACCAGTCTGCCTACTGAGAGCCCTGACCCGGAAGAGCCAGAGCGTGGGCTGCTGCCCGTCCTTCGCAACCGCAGCTTCCTGACGCTCTGGAGCGGTCAGGTCTTTTCCCAAATTGCCGACAAGGTGTATTTGGTGCTGATGATTGCCCTGATTGAGAGCCGCTTTCAGTCGGCAGGGCAAGCAATCAGCGGCTGGGTTTCAACGCTGATGATTGCCTTCACGATTCCGGCGGTGCTGTTTGGCTCCGTCGCCGGCGTATTTGTTGACCACTGGCATAAGCGAGCCGTGCTGGTGACCACCAATCTGCTTCGGGGTGGGCTGGTGCTGGGACTGCCGCTCTGGCTTTGGCTGGCGCAGGACTGGTTTACTGGCGGTAAGCCGGTTGGCTTTTGGGTGGTGCTGGGCATCACGTTTTTGGTTTCGACCCTAACCCAGTTTTTTGCCCCCGCCGAGCAGGCCGTGATTCCGCTGATTGTCGAGCGGCGGCATCTGCTGTCGGCCAACTCGCTCTACACGATGACGATGATGGCCTCGGTGATTGTCGGCTTTGCCCTGGGCGAGCCGCTGCTGGCGCTAGCCGATCGGCTGTTCGCACCGCTGCTCACGCAGCTCCACTTCAGCGCGGGTCTAGGGCGTGAGCTGGTTGTGGGTGGCAGCTATGTAATCGCCGGACTGCTGCTGATGTCGCTGAAAACTCACGAAAAGAAGGTCGATCCACAGGCAGAAATGCCAGATGTCTGGCAAAACATCCTGGAAGGGCTGCGCTACCTGGGGCAGCAAAAGCAGGTGCGCGCCGCGCTGATCTGTCAGGTAATTTTGTTCGCGATTTTTGCCGCTCTGGCGGTGCTGGCGGTGCGGCTGGCCGAAGTCATGCCGGAAATTAAATCGACACAGTTTGGCTTTTTGCTAGCGGCGGGTGGAGTCGGGATGGCGATTGGGGCAATTCTAGTCGGTCAGTTTGGCCAGCGCTTCTCGCGGGCGCAGCTCAGCCTCTACGGCTCAACCGGCATGGCGCTGGCGCTGACTGCCGTCTCATTTTTTACGCACCATCTGTTTCCGACGCTGCCGCTGCTGATTTTCCTGGGAGCCTCTGCGGCAATTGCAGGCGTGCCAATGCAGACCGCCATTCAAGAAGAAACGCCCGAAGCAATGCGCGGCAAGGTGTTTGGCCTGCAAAACAACGCCATTAACATTGCGCTGAGCCTGCCGCTGGCCTTGGCTGGAATGGCCGAAACCTGGTTTGGCTTACAGGCCGTGTTCTTGGGGCTGGCGGTGCTAGCTACGGGGGGGGGCATCCTCACCTGGTCGATTTCTCGCGGCCAGAATCCAGTAAAATAGCGCCATAAACTTCTAAATGCTTGACCTGAACTTGACTTGACTTTTGGGCGGTCTGGACTGCTGGATTAACCATCGTTCTTCGTTAAACTTGAATGCATATCGCTTGGCTTGGCAAGAAATCTCCATTTTGCGGTAACGTCACCTACGGTCGAGAAGTTACAAATGCCCTCCTAGATCGAGGCTATCAGGTCAGCTTTTTGCACTTCGCTCAAGAAGAGGACACAGCCGCCCAGGTTTGGCGCGACTGCCAGGAAGTGCCGATTCCGTTTCTTTACAAGTCACAGATTTATACGATTCCGTCGTTTAAGTCGAGCAAGGTGCTGATTGAGGCACTGCGCCAGCTCAAACCCGATCTGGTTCATGCCTCCCTGACGCTTTCGCCGCTCGATTTTCTGCTGCCCGAAATTTGCGAAGAGCTAGATATTCCGCTAGTGGCCACCTTTCACCCGGCCTTTGCCCGCAAGCCGCGCAACCTCACCTCTGGCACGCAGCAGCTCACCTACCAGTTTTATGCGCCCTTCCTAGCCAACTACGACCGGGTGATTGTCTTCTCGCAGATCCAGCAAGACCTGCTGATTCGATTTGGCGTGCCCAAAGCCCGAATTGCCGTGATTCCCAACGGTGTTGACCCTGACAAATATTCGCCGGGTCTCTCTAAGCTCAAAACCGATTTGCAGGCGCAGCGGATCTTCGTCTATCAAGGTCGCGTCGCCATGGAAAAAAACGTCGAGTCGCTGCTGCGCGCTTGGAAGCAGGCTGAAATGGGGCGCGACAGCAAGCTGGTGATTGTGGGCAGCGGTCCGCTCACGCCCTCGCTGATGAGCGCCTACGGTGAAGATCTTGGCGTGATCTGGAGAGGCTTTGTTGCAGACGAACAGGCGCGGATTCAGATTTTGCGCGGCTCAGACGTCTTTATTTTGCCATCGCTCGTCGAAGGGCTGTCGCTGTCGCTGCTGGAGGCTATGGCCTGCGGATTGGCTTGCGTTGCCACGGATGCTGGGGCGGATGGCGAAGTTTTAGAGGCTGGCGCGGGCATCGTATTGGGTACACATCGGGTTGCACCACAGCTTCAGACGCTCCTGCCAATTTTTCAGGATCACGCTGAGCTGACCCTGCTGCTAGGTCGCAAAGCGCGTCAGCGTGTCCTAGATCGCTACACGCTCAGCCGCAACATCACCCGGCTAGAACAGCTCTATCATCAAGTGCTCCAGCAACGACAGATTTACTCCAGCACGCCCGTCTGAACATCTAGAGCCGCGACTAGCTGAGCAGAAATTCTGGCAGTTGTTAACGAATGTAACAATAATGCTGTCATAGCGGTCTACTGGCTTGACAGCATTCGGTTCATCAGACTATTCTGTCATTCATACCCGGGTCACAACCACCGAGTCGCGCTATGCAAGACAAGCACAAAGTTACCCTCTACCTTCCTCAAGAGCTTCACAGGCAGCTGAAAGTTCGTTCAGCAGTTGAGCTAGAACCGATGTCGTCACTTGCAGAGCGAGCCATTACGTTTTATTTGACGCATCCTGAAACCGTTGAGGATCGGGAAGCTGAACAGGGGCAGGTACATCGTGTCTATAGCTGTCCCTGCTGTACAAGTTCTCTAGTCTTGCGAGATGGTGAGATGACTCCACTTCAGGGTTCAGCGGCCGTTGAGGAGGACTCTGTAGTTGAGCGAGCGCAGATCGAATGTCTAAGCGTTGACTATCCAAGTTTTGACCAACGTGATGAGGGTGAATTAGTTCCTTGCTAGGTTCTAGATCATAGTTTCTTAGCTCTGGACTAGACCACCGTAAATTAACTCGGGTTACTTCAGTAAGTTATTCACATATCTTAAGTCTGCTGTTCTCGCTGCTTTTAGCCATCGCAATGTTCGAGCTATCGATCCATTGGGTTATTGCAGCAGCTGCACCGTCTCTAAATTGGGTTAACGATCATGCAAGAAGAGCTTAGTATTCTCGTCCAGGCTCAATATCCGTTGATCTATCTCGTTACATCTGAAGAGGAGCGCGCTGAGCAGGCAGTAGCAACCATTGCCCAGAACAAGCCCCAGCGCCGTGTCTTTATTTGGACAGTGACGCATGGAATCGTAGAGTACGGTCAGCCTCGCAACGTGACGCAGCATAACACCGTGTCGCCCCAGCCCGCGATTGAGTGGGTAATTAGACAGCGCGAACCCGGTATCTACATCTTCAAAGATCTGCACCCGCTGATGGCTCCAGATGTCGTGCGCTGGCTGCGAGACGCGATTGCTAGCTTCAAAGATGCCAATAAGACGATTATTTTGATGTCTCCGGTGCTGGAAGTGCCGATTGAGCTAGAAAAAGAGGTGGCGGTACTCGACTATGCGCTGCCCGACATGTCTGAGCTGAATCAGGTTTTGACGCAGCAGATTGAGCAGAACCGGATGCGGCGACCCACGACCGAGACGCGCGAAAAGCTGCTGAAAGCGGCCTTGGGTTTGACTCGCGATGAGGCTGAAAAAGTCTACCGCAAGGCACAGGTTGTGGCGGGCAAGCTGACGGAAACTGAAGTAGAGATTGTGCTTTCTGAAAAGAAGCAGTTGATTCGCCGAAACGGAATTCTGGAGTATATTGAAGAGGACGAAACGATCGATTCGGTAGGTGGTTTAGAAGAGTTAAAGCACTGGCTGAAGCAACGCTCTAATGCATTTACTGAACGCGCTCGTGAGTACGGTTTACCTCAGCCCAAGGGAATGCTAATTTTAGGTGTACCGGGATGCGGTAAGTCATTGATTGCGAAGACCACGGCGAGGCTCTGGGGATTGCCCCTGATGCGTCTGGATATGGGTCGTGTATATGACGGCTCAATGGTCGGACGCTCAGAGGCTAACCTCCGCAATGCACTCAAGACTGCTGAATCAATCTCGCCTGCCATTCTGTTTATCGACGAGATTGACAAAGCCTTTGCAGGCAGCACCGGTTCGGCAGACTCAGATGGCGGTACGTCCAGCCGTATCTTTGGCTCATTCCTGACCTGGATGCAGGAAAAAACCTCGCCTGTGTTCGTGATGGCGACCGCTAACCGCGTCGAGCGACTGCCGGGCGAATTCTTAAGAAAGGGTCGTTTTGACGAACTTTTCTTTGTGGATCTACCAAATTCCGAAGAGCGTAAGGAGATTTTTACGATTCACCTTTCAAAGCGGCGTAGCGACATCAGCCGATTTGATTTGGATCAGCTTGTCAGTATTTGTGATGGTTTTTCGGGAGCGGAGATAGAGCAAGGGCTAGTAGCAGCCATGTATGAGGCGTTTGCCCAGGATCGCGAGTTTACGCAGCTTGATATTATTGCCGCGATCAAGGCTACCCTTCCGCTTTCCAAAACCATGAGTGAGCAGGTCACAGCCCTCAGAGATTGGGCTAGACAGCGAGCCAGACCTGCCGCTGCCTCCGTCGCTGAATACCAGCGGATGGAGTTTTAACAGGCTTTCACTCCTGCTCCCAACAGGAGGAAAGGCTAGCCTCCCAGCTAGCAGTTTACAGACCCAGCCGTTTTAGTCAGCATTCCAACCGCTCGGCTGCGCGGCATATCTCAAACGTTGTCTCTCTCAACTTCTCTACAGGAGGAATTCCCAAATGTCTCACTTTAGCACCCTGCGTACCAAAGTTTCTGATGCTGAAGTCCTCAAGGCTTCCCTGCGGGATCTGGGCATCAACGTCAAGAGCGAAGCTGATGTCCGTGGCTATAACGGTCAGCGCGTTCGTGCCGACATCGTGGCTGTTCTGGAAGGCGAGTATGATCTGGGCTGGTCGCGCAATGCTGATGGTTCTTTCGACCTGATTGCTGACCTCTGGGGCGTGGCTAAAAAGCACAACCAGACCGAGCTGATCAACTCGATCAACCAGAAGTATGCGGTTAACAAGACGATGGCTGAAGTCAAGCGTCCCGGCCTGCAAAACGCCAATGTGAAACTGGTTCTGCAAAAGTAGTTTGCTTTCAGCGGGCTGATTCAGCTTTGATCAGTCCGCTCCCTTTAAGCGGTCAGAGGTTAAATCTTCGGGTTTCTCTCTGGCCGTTTTTGCAATGATGGCTTTTACTGTGACAATCCTTACGATGACGGTAGATGAAGATCATTCGCCAAATGCCTTCTCATATCCAATGTAGGCAGCTATCAGTAGCGCGGCTAGGAACACCAGAAAATATTGAAATGGGATAAACGAAAAGAACACGATGTAAATGCGTCTGGCTAGCCACGATACAACCAGATAGACACCACCCATCATCACCAGTCCCTGCATAAACCGAAAGGCTGGAATCTGCTCTAGCGGCAGACGCAGCTTGGAAAGCCAAATAGACAGTCCGAAATGATAGGGCACTGACAGCAGCAAAAAGACATCAGCCTGCTCAGCGAACTTTTGCCAGCCGCCCGTATTGCTGGCGTAGGCGAGATAGCCGATTAAGCAAAGAATGCCCGTCACCGACAGCGCCAAGTTGAAGCTGAGCACAAATGGCTCCTCGCGCTTGCCAGGAATCAAGTAGCAGGTCGCCCAAGCCAGCCAGGGTGAAATCAGCATGAGCAAAATGATTGGAATGCGGTACTGCTCAAACAGGGTGGTGAATGTCATAGGTTTCGTTGCAGCTTGGTGTTTAACTTGCGCTAAAAGTAGCGTCTAATCTCGCCGAATCTACAGTTAATCTACAGTGCCCAAATTCAAAACGGCTCAGCTCATGCCGATCATAAGCGGCTTCTGAAGCTGCGACAAGGCTTGATGAGCCGCTTCACGCAGATTGGCATCCGGATGCTGTCCGGCCTGAAATTGTAGCCAGCTCAGCGCATCTGGCCGCAGCCAAATTGCCGCTACCATCTGCACGGCCTAGATGCGAATTTGACGCGCCAGCAGCGTTAGCTCATCTAAAAATGCAATCTCTGGAGATATATTCTAAAATCGGCTTAAACACAAAGCCTGCGGCCTGCGCCATGCCCCAAATTAACAGCCAATCCATTGTGCTGCCTCCTGCCTATCTTCCTGCTGAATCTGCGTGACGCCAATCTGTTCGGAAGTGACTCATACTGAGCGCCATTATCTTTTGCAGCGGTCGCAGACAGGTTTCGGGACGGTTGCAAGAGAGCTTTGCAGGAGAGCTCTGGAGATGCCTCAGAATTCGGCCTTTAGAACTGCCCGCTTCTGAGGTGGTCTTGCTAAAGTTAAGTTAAGACAACTCAAATAAGCCAACCCAGCATTCGTTAAACCGAACCAAACCATGACGCATCAACCTCGCATCTGCATTTTGGGCGGCGGTTTTGGGGGGCTTTACACCGCCCTGAAGCTGACCCAGTTCCCCTGGAGCAAAGCTGAAAAGCCAGAAATTGTCCTGATTGATCAGCGCGATCGATTCCTATTCTCGCCGCTGCTTTACGAGCTGCTTACGGGCGAACTGGAAACCTGGGAAATCGCGCCGCCCTACATTGAGCTATTGGCCAATACTGGCATTCAATTTGTGCAGGCCGAAGTGGCCGGGATCGATCTCGAAGCTAAGCAGCTGCGGCTCCAAACTGCTGACGAGTTGTCCTATGATTATCTGGTGCTGGCGATGGGCGGTGAGACTCCGCTGGATCTGGTGCCCGGTGCTGCCGAACATGCCATTCCGTTTCGCACCATAGCCGATGCCTATCGCCTTGAAGAAAAGCTGCGGATGCTGGAGCAGTCTAACCGTGACAAAATTCGGGTAGCGGTCGTGGGAGCGGGCTACAGCGGCGTTGAGCTAGCCTGCAAGCTGGCCGAGCGACTGGGCGAGCGGGGGCGGATCCGGCTCATTGAGGCAGCCGCTCAAATCTTGCGAAGCTCGCCGGACTTTAACCGCAAAACCGCAGATCAGGCGCTGCAAAAACTCAACGTCTGGATCGATCTCGAAACGCAGGTAGAGCGGATTGGTGCTGAAGATCTGGAGCTGAAATACAAAGAGCAGGTGGATCAAATTCCGGTTGATGTCGTGCTCTGGACGGTGGGCACCAGAGTTTCTCCCATTGTGCAAGAGCTGCCCCTCAAGCGCAATCAGCGCAATCAGCTGGTGATTAGTTCAACCTTGCAGGTGCTAGATCACCCCGAAATTTTTGCGGTGGGTGATCTAGCGGAGTCAATCGATGCTGACGGGCAGAAAGTGCCCTCAACAGCGCAGGCTGCTTTTCAAGAGGCAGACTATGCTGGCTGGAACCTCTGGGCTACCATTACCCAAAAGCCGCTGCTGCCCTTCCGCTATCAGGCGTTGGGCGAGATGATGACTCTGGGCAAAGACAACGCGACGCTGGCAGGACTGGGGCTGAAGCTGGACGGCCCATTTGCCCATGTAGCGCGACGGTTGATCTATCTGTACCGGATGCCAACTCTAGATCATCAGCTGAAGGTCGGACTAAACTGGATCATCCAGCCAGTGCGTGAGTTGCTGTTACCCTAGTATGCTATCCTTTGCTAAATCACGGGTTGCCAAGCCGCAGGTAATTTTTCTAGATGCGGTTGGGACGCTGTTTGGGGTAAGGGGCAGCGTAGGTGAAATGTATCTTAACGTGACGCGCCGCTTTGACGTTGAACTTGAGCCAGATCGATTGGATCAGGCGTTCTATGCAAGCTTCAAAGCTGCACCCTCGATGGCGTTTCCAAACCTGCTCTCCGCTGATTTACCGCAACATGAATATGCTTGGTGGCAAGCGGTGGCAGAAGATACTTTCAAAAGAGCAGGGATATACACAGAGTTCGCAGATTTCCCTACTTTCTTCAGTCAGCTTTACGCTTACTTTGAGAGCGCAGAACCCTGGTATGTTTATCCCGACACGATTCAATTCTTAGATTACTGTCGTCAGCAGGCAGTACCCTTGGGCGTTATCTCTAACTTTGACAGTCGCATTCACGCCGTCTTAGCAGCGCTGAAATTAACGTCCTATTTTGACAGCTTTACTATTTCAACTGAAGCTGGAGTGGCCAAGCCAGAGCCATTCATCTTCCAGCAGGCGCTTGCAAAACATAACTGCTCACCAGCAGTAGCTTGGCATATTGGCGATAGCTATAGGGAAGACTATTTGGGCGCTACGGCTGCTGGAATATCGGCGTTTTGGCTCAGGCGCGGTCAGGACTTGGCTTGAGCTGGCAGAATTGCACCACGCATGTAGGTTTGGCTCAGATCAATCTGGCTAAGGTTCGTGTCGCTCAAGTCGGCACTCGTGAGATTGGCCTTTGTCAGATTAGTTTCAGTTAAGTTAACACCCACCAACGTTGCCTGACTCAAATCAGCATGGCTGAGGTTGGTACGGGTTAAGTTAGCTTTCGTTAGGTTAGCTCCACTCAAGTTGATGCCGCTCAAATTCAGGTTGCGGAGGTTGGCTGCAATCAGATTCAGATTTTTAAAGTCCCGCTGTCCAGCACCGTACCGACTTAGAAGCTCTTTAATATTCATAAAATTTCGAGAAGGATTTGAGGTGAGCCGCACTAAAATCTGGAGTTGCCGCCCCTAGACCGTCAGCAATCTCGCCCATCAGCACCGATAAACACCGATAAACATAGAAGAGATGCAGAGACCAAGAGCTAGAACCGGAATTTCCGCTTTTTCTGCTTATGCTTAGCCAGCATCTTGCGCTTGGCTTTCTCAATCGGGGTTTCAAAATGGCGGTGCTTCCGCATATCTGGGAAAATTCCAGCTTTGGAGACTTCTCGCTTAAACCGCCGAATAGTGGACTCTATGCCCTCGTTTTCGCCAGGAATGACTTGGGCCATTTGATTTCCTCACAAAATGATCAAAACTTAATATTGCCATAGACAAAACCGCTGACGCGACAGCACCCATCTCTTTCAGCGGGGTTTCCCTTGCTGCAGATTGCTGATCGCGTCAGTCAGATTTTGCTTAGTAGCGGCGGGAACCACCCTGATTGCCGCCCCAGCCGCCGCCTGAAGAACCACGGTCTTCACGGGGCTTTGCTTTATTTACCTTCAGGTCGCGACCCATCCATTCAGCGCCATCTAGGGCGGCAATTGCCGCATCTTCCTCGGCATCAGAATTCATCTCAACAAAACCGAAGCCGCGCATTCGGCCTGTCTCGCGATCGGTGGGAAGCTGTACGCGCTTGACCGTGCCATACTCAGCAAATGCTTGAGTTAGGTCGTCTTCGGTTACTTGATAAGACAGATTGCCGACATAGATTGACATGAAAACTCTCCAGAATCCTTAAGAAGTGCAGAGATTTAGATTCGGAGAAACGCTGTTTAAAACGAATGTCTGGCCGAAAATAAGCCTTTGCTAAAATGCTAGCACATCTAAATACTAGCAGAAATTTCGATCGGTCATTCTGACGAGCTGCGACCCGGCTTATTTCCAGAGCGGTAGAGGGCTTTATCTCTTGACGGACTGGTCTTTCTAACGGACTGACAGGCTGTATCGTAGAGACTCCCGCAACTGCCCCAAATTATGGCACTCTTAGAGTTGGGTGTTCTGTGATTTGACATCATCACCCAATTTTACTTAAAACTCAGCCCAAGTTAAGCAATCAAGTATAAGCAACAAGTAAGAGACGGGATATGCAAACTCTTCCCAATCCAGTCACGCCAGCCTCCTCGATCTGTCTATCGACCGATGGCACAATCCATCGCCGCAAAACTCGCCCCGTGCCGGTCGGCAGCATCACCATTGGCGGCGGGCAACCAGTGGCCGTGCAGTCGATGATTAACGAAGATACGCTGGACATTGCCGGGTCGGTCGCGGCGATTCGCCGTCTGCACGAAATTGGCTGCGAGATTGTGCGGGTAACAGTACCCAGTCTGGCGCACGCCAAGGCGATGGACGAGATCCGCCGCCGCCTCTACGCTACCTATCAACCCGTGCCGCTGGTGGCTGACGTGCATCACAACGGTCTCAAAATTGCTTTAGAAGTCGCCCACTATGTCGATAATGTGCGAATCAATCCGGGTCTGTATGTGTTTGAGAAGCCGGACATGCAGCGGACTGAGTATACGCAGAGCGAGTTTGAGGAGATTGGCAACAAAATCCGCGAGACACTGAAGCCACTGGTGCTGTCGCTACGCGACCAAAATAAATCAATACGGATTGGGGTCAACCACGGTTCGCTGGCTGAGCGCATGCTGTTTACCTATGGTGACACTCCCGAAGGCATGGTCGAATCAGCGCTGGAGTTTATCCGGCTCTGCGAGGAGCTAGACTTTTACAACATTGAAATTTCGCTCAAAGCATCCAAAGTACCTGTGATGCTGGCCGCCAATCGGCTGATGGTACAGCGCATGGACGCACTCGGTATGGAATATCCGCTGCACTTGGGCGTCACAGAAGCGGGCGATGGCGAATATGGCCGCATCAAGTCAACTGCCGGAATTGGCACGTTGCTGGCCGAAGGGATTGGCGACACCATCCGCGTCTCGCTGACTGAAGATCCTGAAAAAGAGATCCCGGTCTGCTACAGCATTTTGCAGGCGCTGGGGCTGCGCCGCACGATGGTCGAATATGTCGCCTGTCCTTCCTGTGGTCGGACGCTGTTTAACCTGCAAGATGTGCTACATAAAGTCCGCGAGGCCACAAGCCACCTGACAGGCTTAAATATTGCCGTTATGGGCTGCATTGTCAATGGCCCTGGCGAGATGGCAGATGCCGACTATGGCTACGTCGGCAAGCAGCCTGGCTATATCTCCCTCTACCGGGGACGCGAAGAAATCAAGAAAGTGCCTGAAGACCAAGGGGTAATCGAGCTGATTAATCTGATCAAATCAGATGGCAAGTGGGTTGAGCCGCAGGTAGACTAAGCCGTAATTAGAGTAGGCTACAGGCCTACTAAATTGGATCAGCCTAGCGCTAGGCTGATTTCGATGGCTGTTTTACAAACGTCCATTCCAACATCTTAATCGGCGCTGTTTGCAATGTGTGAGTCAAGGCTGCGCTGCTCTCATATTTCAACTCGCTCAGGTGTATCGACTCGAGGCAAAGTCCAGAATTTTCTGCTGCTTGTCAGGTGAGCATGATCGCACCTTTTCTAAAATGGCTTGCTCAATTGTCATATGTCAGATCTCGTCTCCTGCTTATAACTCAACAAACTCTTCCCCTAATTCTGTCAGAATGCTTTGAAGCTCTGCGATCGCCGCTTCCAGCTCGCTCAGGGCCGACTGCGCCAGTGCAGCAGGTTCGGGCAGTTCCTCGATGCCGTTTTCGCTTTCATCCCGCAGTCAAGCAATATCCAGATTTTCGTGCAAATTCAGTCCTAACGGTTGGTTGAGCCTTTGCTCGGTATCAGCTAGCAGAGTTTCCAGATAGCGTTGTAGATAGTCCCACTGGGCGCGATTAGCCGCATAGCTGCGTTCGGCTTTATCCGCAGACTTGTAGAACAGCGGCGTAAGCTGAATTGCCTGATAGTCTGGGTTTGCGGCAGATGCAGCAGTCAATAGCGCCAGATCAGATGGACTTGGCACCAGCCCGGGCGGCAGGTAGCCTTCCAGCAGCGCTAAAATCCGCAGGCGGCAGAGCTGGGTGTCAATGCCCTGCTGCTCTAGCCCCGTCAAAATTGCCTCCAGCGGTTGGGGTTGGGGTGACATCACCTGCAACAGCGCCTTCAGCAAAAAGTAGTCGCTGTAGCGATGCCGAGACTCGTCAATCACCTGAGGGTGTAGCGGCAGCGCGGCCAAGCCGTAGGCAATGCGGCTACAGCTAGAGATGCCGTGGTCAAAGCGGGCGCTGAGGCTGGAGCGGGCATAGGTATCCTGGATGATCGTGGCGTTGGGCAGCTTTTGGCGCAGCCAGCGGGTGACTGCGTTCAGCGAGGCCGTGCCACCCGTGCAGATTACCTGGTTGACAGCGGCAGCAGTGGTGTTGGTCTGCGCCAAGAGAGCATTGAGGTCGCGGTTGAGCTGCTGCACGTAAGGCAGCAAGACGCGGCTGGTGAGGTCTGAGCGCTCGAAGCTGAGCAGCCTGTCGCCCAAGCGCAAACTGCACTGACTCTGGTATTGCAGCGTGATTTTCAGCGCTCTGGCGGCGTTGAGCAGATGTTCGCCAGCGGTCGAATCAACCAGTCGCTGCCGCAGCAGAGGGCGGATACCGGGAGCCGGATCGGCAGCATCGGGCAGCGCTAACCCGGCCAGCAGGTCTGCGGGGATGGTTAGCTCAGTCTCAAAATCAGCCTGGACGGGCGAGGTGACGTCAGGCTCAGACGGCACGGCCAGCATCGGATAGATCAGCTGGCAGATCGTATCTTGGTCTAGCCCTTCGCCGCCGTAGGCCAAGCCGCGCAGATAGAAATCAGTATGGGTGAGGGTTTGGAGCTGTGTTGGCAGCGTCACCAAGAGTAGTTCGCTGAGGCTGGCTCCGGCGGTCAGAACCAGCGTGCAGCCCTGCCAGTCAGCGTTGTGTAAATGGCCGCTGCCGTCCTGGGCTGAATTGGAGAGGGTCAATCGCTCGCCGTTCGCCGCAGGCAGTGCCGAGAGCAGTGCCGCAATCGCTTCTTCGACAAACACAATCTGCTCAGGCCGACTCACTAAGCCGACCTGCAAAATCACCTCGCGCAGGTTGAAGCTGTAGGTGTCTGAGGCACTGCTGGGGTAGCCCACCACGACGCTGGAGAGGTTAGATAAAACGGTCTGAAACGCTGCGGCTTCTAGACCCAGTGCTCTACAAGTCAGCGATTCAGGCTGGGTGAGGCTGAGCAAAAGCTGCTGCAAAACTTCCTGGAGACTGCGGAGTGAGAGCGTCTGAGCTTCAGACCACTGAAGCACTGGCTCCCACTGCGAAGTCTGGGGCGAATGATGCGGAATGGCCAAATTTAAGTAAGGCTTCCAGTCGCTGAGGCTGAGCGTCGAGTCTGCATCGCTGCGGAGCGTATCTAGCGGCGATGCGGTGGGGCAAGTGAAAGGCCGCTGGGCGATGACGGTAGTTGAGCGCCGGAACTGCTTTTTGGCGGCGGCATCCTGCCAGTAAATCGGATAGAGCTGATGCGTAGTTTGATTGAGCAGGACAGCGGAGATGCCTGTTGTGCCGAGATCAATCCCAATTGCCCATTCAGCTGAGCGGCCTTGTGGCGGCATCGCGGCGGGTGGCTCGGCCAAAAGCAGGTCGAGTTGGGCAAAGGTATCAGCATCTAGGTCGGTGCTGGAGTCTGGGGCTAATAGCGCAACGGGCTGTGATTCAACGGGCTGTAACTCGGCCAACTCTAACGCTGCTGGCTCACTCAGCTCAGGTTCTGCAACGGGTTCTACAACATACTCAACAAGCTCAGATTCGACGACTGGTTCGACGACTGGGGCTGGTTCAACAGCTGGTTCCAGCTCAGGCTCAGATTCAACAGCCAGTTCAGGCTTAGGTTCAAACTCAGCAAGTTCCGCAACAGGCTCAGCGACATCAGCGCTAGGAAGACTTGCAAAATCGAATGGATCGGCGGTAAAGTCAGCCAGCGTTTGGGCAGCCGGATCGGCTAGCGCAAAGTCAATGGAACTCAGGTCGAAGTCAATACTGCTATCTGACTCTGAGGGAATCACGGGCTCAAATCCCGACTCAAACTCAGCGCCAATCACCAAATCTGGACTGAGTTCAAGTAAATCAGCCCAATCATCGGTTTCTGATGAGCGGTCTGATTCGGCGGTTTCTGGCTCTGTGATTTCTGGCTCTGTGATTTCTGGCTCAGGAACTTCTGGCAGCAGCCAATCCGAGAGTGCTGCTTCAGCAGGAGGTTCTGACGATACATTAGCATCAGACCAATCTGACATGAAGGCCGCTAAAGAGTCACCAGATGAAATTTCTGGAAAGGCTGCTGGAAAAGCTTCTGGATCAGTCTCTCTCACAACGTCAGAAGAGCCTGAGCTGAGATCTTGAATCAAATCTGCCAGCGTGCCCGCAGGCGCAACCCAGTCCGTGATCAGCGGCTCGTCAGCCAAGAGATCAGCTGACGGGTCACTCAGAAGTTTTTTTTTTCGGATGTTTCGGGTTCTGAATCTAGATCTACCAACGTATCTGTCGATGGATCAATAGCGCCAACCTGCAAGAACAGATCGGCCATTGCCTCAACCTGAGTCTGGTTTTCCTGGGATGGACTAGCATCACTCGGTGTTAGATCGGGCAGATCTTCAAACAGTCCCTCCAAGCCTTCAATCGTCACAGCAGGCGGCTCAGATCGAACTGGGGGCTGCGGCTCGACTGGACTACCGAGCGGAGCCAGTGCATCCAGCGTCATGCCCAGATCAACCTCGGCTGCGTCTGGCGCTTCGTTCACGGGCATCGCCTCAAACGCACTGTCGCGAATCAGCGCTTGCAGGCTTTGGTCAAAGCTACCCGCAGATGGAGCGGCGGCAGGCGCAAGGTCGGCAGCCAGATCAAAAATCGTTTCAGTCGCCAGCGGTATGGCAGGTTGAGCGGGTAGCGCCGGATCAACAGCCTGCTGGTCTAGTCGCCAAGCGTCAAGCGACTGACTAACTGAAGAATTCGGCGCGGGTACAGGGCTTTGCATCGCGGATTGAGGCTCGGGTTGAGATGCTGGGTTCACCGGAGAGGCTGACTGTGCCGGATCGCCCAAGCCGTCAAACCAGGCTTGCTCCAGCGTCATGCTTCCTGCTAGATCGGGAGTTAGATCAAGAGCCGCATCTGGGTTGGCTACTGGGAGTTGGAACAGGTTGCTGTAGAAGGCATCATCATAGAGCGAGTCAGGCGCAGCAATAAATTCTGGCTCTCTAGACAGTTCTGGAGCCGCCGCCAAATCTGCGGCCAAATCTCTGGCCAAATTTCCGGCCAAATCACCTGAGGCTGACGACTCCAGCTCACCTAGCGCCGCATCTGCCTGCATCTCGGCGCTGAGCTGATTGAGTAGATCGAGCGCTGATTCGAGATCGCGACTGCCACCGTCTCTGGCAGTCGCGAGATTTGCCTCAGGTAAGCGGGCTGAGCCATCTGTTGTGGCTGTTGCAGGCAACGGCTGAGTACCAGAGAACAGGTCAAATGGCTCTCCGGCATCAAGCGTGGAATGAGGCTCTGGATCAGAAATCGTCGCTAAATCGAGCTGATTGATCTCCGCTGCCAGCTCGCTGTCTGGATCTTCGGGCAGATCTGCCAAGTCTAATCCGGCAATATCTAGCACTTCCTCTGACAGATTAAAGGGCACTGCCGGCACAAACGAAGCTGTCGAGCGCGGTTCGGGCACCTGGCTTAAAAAATCAGCAACCTTGAACGGTGAATCAGCCAACAGTGAATCAGCTGACGCAGCAACCGATTCGGCATCTGAACTCGCGTCGCCCTGAGTGCGATTTGAAGCGCTAGTTGGAGCATTTTGGGCTGCTGAATTGCCAGCTGAATTGCCTGTCGGATTGACCACCTCAGCACCCGATTGCAGAAACGAGGTGGCCTCGCGCCCTAGCTGCTGTGCCAGCCGATTCACCAAAAACGTGAACATCGCCTCGCCCTGCTGCCCCAGATTATGCATTCGATCTAGCCCTTGCTCCATCGATTCCTGGTAAGCCTGGACATTGCGATTCAGCGACTCAAAAATAATTTGCAGTGTAGAGTCGAGCTTCAGCATCAGCTGATCGGACTGCACCTGGGTCAGCGCCTGAGTGGGCTGAGTTTGGGCGACCCGCTCTGCCGAACTCAGCAAATTTTGATTTGCGGCGGGTAGGGCAGCCTGAGCAGGCAGATTGGCAATCATCTGCGTCACCTGCCCCGATAAATTCGCCTGCATCTGCCCCATCGCCGCCTGCAAAAACTCCATGAGCTGCTGGTTTTGGCTTGAGCTGCCAGAAAGCGCCTGCTGCCGCCCTTCCAACTGCCGCACTTCTTGGCTCAGCAGCTCGCGCTGGCGCTGCAACGAGTCAATTTCAGTCCGCAGCGGCTGAAGCATATTCACCCGCCAGTAGTTCATCTCCTGCAAGACGGCCTGCAACACCTGCTGAGCTGACTCGGCTGAGGCCTGACCGGCTGGACTGGGGGCTGGACTGGGAACCTGACCGGGAGCCTGACCGGGAGCTTGGGCATCTGGACTGGCTGGATTGGCCTGTAGCGAAGGCGGTATTCCAGCTTGCAGCTGCCGATTGACCTGCTGCTGCTGCAATGATCCCAAATACTGTCGTGCCTGTTCTAGTACATGTCGCTGCTGAAGCGCGTCGTTAGACATCACCCAGGGCAAGCGAGGCGTGTTTTTGCTCAACACCTCGTCGATGCCGTGAATCAAGGCTTGAATTTCTGCGTTCTGATCTGCGTTTTGAAGGGTCACCGTTGCATTCCTGGCTGAAGATAAATCTTGGGGTCGCAGGCTCTAGCGCCTGAGCAGGCACCTAATTCCTGAATACCAGCTATTCCTAACTACAAGATTAACCGCTCTCATCCGAGAAGCAATCCTGATTTAATGAGCTGAACCTGCGTTCGGCGCTAGACATTCGGCACTATTATGACTAGCTTTCTAGAATTTGGGACAGCGGTCAAACAAGAAACTCCAAACGCTCCATATCAAACGCTCCATATCGACTCGATACCTAGTTCAGCCCAGCCAGTTCAATCAAAAGCAAGTTCAATTACAGTAGAGTCAGTCACACAGAGCCACCTAGTCGCCTGAGACCTAGTCGCCTGAATTTGCCGAAAACCTCCCCCGCATGAAATCCATCATCTCCGTCGATTTACCTCAACAGTCCTACGAGGTGGCAATTGTCACAGACGGACTGGCGCAGCTCGGCCACTGGCTTCAGCCTCTAAACCTCGGCAAAAAGCTGCTGCTGGTCTCCAACCCGATGATCTTCCGACGTTATGGCGAGCTGGCCGTCACTGCCTTAACCGATGCGGGCTTTGAAGTGGCCACCTGCTTGCTGCCCGCTGGTGAACGCTACAAAACGCCCGCGACGCTGCAAAAAATCTACGATGCGGCGCTAGCGGCACGGCTAGAGCGCAGCTCGACAGTCCTAGCGCTGGGCGGCGGCATCGTGGGCGATATGTCGGGGTTTGCGGCAGCGACCTGGCTGCGCGGCATTGCCTTCGTACAGCTACCCACCTCGCTGCTGGCCATGGTGGATGCCTCAATTGGCGGCAAGACAGGCATCAACCATCCGCAGGGCAAAAATCTGATTGGGGCATTCCATCAGCCGCGTCTGGTCTTGATCGACCCGACCCTGCTGAAAACGCTGCCGCCGCGCGAGTTTCGAGCTGGCATGGCTGAGGTGATCAAATACGGCGTAATCTGGGATGCCGAGCTGTTTGGGCAGCTAGAGGCCGCACCCCGGCTCGATCAGCAGCGCTATCTCACAGATGAACTCATGCAGGTGATTTTGACGCGCTCCTGTCAGGCCAAGGCACATGTGGTCAGCCAGGATGAAAAAGAGGCGGGGCTACGGGCAATTTTGAACTATGGGCATACGGTGGGTCATGCGGTGGAGAGCCTGACGGGCTATCGGCTGGTGAATCACGGCGAGGCGGTGGCGATTGGCATGGTGGCGGCAGGGCAGATTGCCGTGGCGCTGGGACTCTGGCCGCAGGCTGAGGCCGACCGTCAGCGGCAGGTGATTCAGGCTGCCGGACTGCCGACCTGCCTGCCCGAATCGCTGGCTAATCCGGCGGCGGTTGAGCAGATTTTGGTCGCCTTGCAGTCTGATAAAAAAGTGCGCTCTGGCAAAGTCCGGTTTGTATTGCCCAGCCAAATTGGCAACGTCACCGATACCGATCAAGCAGATACCGAGACGATTCGCGCCGTTCTAAACTCAGGCTGGAGCTAAATTTCGGCTCTGGATGTTCTCTGGATTTTGGTGAACTTGCTGTTCTGCGACCCTGCTTCTCAGCCTTTTTAACGCCTTTTGCCCATGCAGCTCTCAGAACTGACGCGACGCTATTTGCTGTATGGACTCAGCGGCCCGGTAATTGTGCTGAATTTTTGGGTGCTAGGGCAGCTTTTCAAATATTTTGAGGGCGTGATCACCTTCACAATCCTCAGCATCATTCTGGCGCTGATTTTGGACTATCTGGTGAAGCTGTTTGAGCGGTTTGGCTCCAACCGGACGCAGGCGGTCTTGCTGGTGCTCTGCATCTTTTTGGTGACGCTGGTGGTGCTGGGATTCACGCTGATTCCAATTGTGACGCAGCAGGCAACGCAGCTGGTGCAGGGGTTGCCTGCCCTCCTGGAAGCAGGTGGACGCAACATTATTCAGCTGCAAAGCTTTATCAATCAGCATAATTTGCCGTTTGATCTAAATCAGATCAACGAGCAGATCAACAATCAGGCGCGGGTGATTGTGGCTGATTTGCCGGAGCTGGCGATCAATACGCTGGGGCAGATTTTTGCGACGGTGCTGCTGATTGTGCTGGCTTTTTATATGCTGCTCTACGGCGAGCGCTGCTGGAAGGGCGTGATTAATTTGCTGCCTGCCAAGTTTGCGATTGCGCTCAGTCAGTCGCTGCGCCAGCAGTTTCACCAGTTTTTTCTAAGTCAGCTGCTGCTAGCGCTGGTGATGGTGCTGTTTTTAGTGCCCACTTTCTTGATCCTACAGATCAAGTTTGCGCTGCTGTTTGTGCTGGTGATTGGCCTGCTGGAAGTAGTGCCGCTATTTGGGGCGGCGATTGGCATTAGCCTGGTAAGCCTGCTGGTGCTGGGTCTGCAAGGCTTTGTGCCTTCGGTACAGGTGGTCTTGGCCAGCCTGTTTTTCCAGCAGATTACAGACAATATTATTGCGCCGCGAGTCCGGGGCGACTTTACGGGACTCAATCCAATCTGGATTATCATCGCGCTGCTGATTGGCGGACGGGTGGCTGGATTCATCGGTGTCGTGCTGGCCATGCCGATTGCCGCCACGATTAAAAGCACGATTGAAACGCTGCGAATGCCTGATTCTCTTCCGGCACAGCCAGAGGAGGCGCTAGCAGGGCGGCTTGAATAGAAACCCAGAGTAGAACGCCCAGAGTTAGCTCAGAAAAATCTTCACCCAGTTCTCATCAACTTGCTGCGGTTGGACGACCTATCTTCGGTATGCTATTACAAAGAATTGCTAAGCTGGGGCTGCGCTGGATCAATGCTGCATTCTCTGGCGTAATTATTTCAGTTTGTCTGTCCTCTCGACTCTGACTTGCTGCCCATGCGAACTCTCGGCAATCCAGCTCTTCCGGTTCGACCCAATCCGCAAATTTCCCCAAATGATTTGCTATCCCCTACCGCACTCCATCCCATAACCGTCTCTCAACCCGCTTCCCTCCGCTTTGTGGCGCTGGGAGACAGCTTAATCTATGGGTTTGGCGATCCAGAAGGCGGCGGCTGGGTAGAGCGACTGCGTCGGCACTGGATGACCCCTGAAAGCCCTAGCCATGCGCTCTACAGTTTGGGAGTGCGGGGGGATCGGGTGCGGCAGGTGGCACAGCGCATCGAAAGCGAGTTTCGTAATCGCGGCGAGCTGCGGCATCGCGTCCCGGATGTGATCATTCTCTCAGTCGGACTCAACGACTCGGCGCGACTAGGGCGGCGCGACGGCAAGAATTTTACGGCGTTTGAAGAGTTCCAGACCGATTTAGAAGTTTTGCTAGAGCGGTCGCAGCAGCTTTGCTCGGTGCTGTTCGTCGGCATGACTCCGATTGACGAAGCCAAGATGCCTTTCTCCAACTGCCTGTACTACAATCACGATGATCAGCGGCGCTACCGAGACGCAACCCAGTTAGCCTGCCAAACCCGTCAGATTCCCTATTTAGATATTTTGGAGCAGTGGCACAACCGGGGCGAAGCCTGGTGGTGCGATCGTCTCACCCAAGACGGACTCCATCCCAACAGCGCGGGCTATGCGTCCCTGTTACAAGACTTCATCGCCTGGGAAGCTGTGCAGAGCTGGATTGGCTCGGAGCTGCCTGCGGTTTGAGCCGGGGTGCTAGATTAGCGCCCCAGATTAGCGCCTAGATTAGCGACAGCCCAAGCTCTCCCGCGTCGATACGCCCGTGACCGAATTCACGCCCTCAGCCCTTTCACAGAGCTGGGCAAGCTCATAGCGATCCAGAATTGCGTCGGTGAAATCAGCGCCGGTGATTGTGGCATCCTGGAGGCTGGTACGGCTCAGCGTCGCCCCCTCCAAGATCGCATCGGTCAAATCAGCGCCTACCAAAAACACTCGATCGACCAGCGCTCCAGACAAATTCGCCTGCCGCAAATTGGCTTCCAGCATCACGCCTTTGGTCAACATGGCGTTGGTCAAATCGGCTCCTTCGAGGTTGATGCCGCGCATCTCAGCCGCTACAAAAGCCTTGCCGCGCAGATTGGCATGGGAGAAGTCCTGGTTGTTCAGATTGGCGTTGTTGTAGTTCACGGTGTCTATGGGCAGGACTGCGGGAAGAGCTATCGGGAGAGCCGCTGCCGGAGCGCTGAGGATCAGCCAGCCGCAGGCCAAGAGCAGCAGCAGGATACCGTAGAGGATTCGGCGCAGCCAGCGCTCTACTCCAGAGGTGATTCTGGAGGCGATTCTAGAGGCGATTTTGGGCGTTTCCTCAGCGGCGAGTCCGCGCGTGAGCTGTTGATGCATGATTTCTGGTTCTCGACTCAGTCTATTCTCGGCTCAACCTATAAATCCCAGTCCAATCTATAATCCCAGCTCAATAGCTATTCTGAATCTGGGGCTGAGCCGTCCAGTCGCTACCAATCCGGATGGTGACATCAGATTGGAGATCGCCCGTTGAGGCAGGGACAACTTCACCTAAGCCCAGCGTTACTCCCAGCATTTTGGCGGCTTCTAGATCGCCATTCTGGGCAATCACCTGCGTCTGGAGCTGCGCTTCTGGTAAGTCTTCAATCACATAGACATTGTTAAACCCCTGATCGCGTAGGAAGCTAGCCATCTGGCTACCTAAGTCGAGGCTGCCGGAAGCGTTTTGCACCGCCACCCGCAGATCTTTAGGGTCGCTCTTTTGGGTAATGGCAGCCACTGAGCTGACCTGAAAATGCTCCTGCATCACCCAATCTTTGGCAACCGGATCGAGAATCCAGTAGCTGGCAACTGACTCGGCGGCGGTACTAAACCGACCAGGCAGCATCACCATTTGGAAGCCTTCCTGGTCTAGCTCTAGCCCCAAGTCGGCAATCGCCAGCATTTCTTCAACGGTCAGGTTGGTATCAACATACTGCCGGAACAGCTCAATCGCCTGCGGTAGTTTTGTCACCATAGCCGGACTGCTAATCTTTTCCTTGAGCGCTCGAATCACCTGCTGCTGACGCTGGACGCGACCAATATCGCCATCTGCATCGTTTCGGAAGCGGGCAAACTGTTCAGCCTGCTCGCCGTTGAGCGTCTGCTGACCGGGATGAAGGTCGATCTTCAGCTTCTGCGTGTTGTCGGTATATTCCATCCGGTAGGGGACGTTGACCTCAATGCCACCAGCCAGATTGACGAGCTCGCGAAACGCTCCAGTGCTGACGCGCAGATAGCGGTCAATGCTGACTCCATTCAGCGTCTGGCTGACCACCTGAGCCGCCAGCTTCGCCCCCCCTGCGGCATTGGCATAGTTGATCTTCTCAACCCCCAATTCAGGCAGATCAACCCGGGTATCGCGCGGAATCGACAGCATACTGATAGTTTTGCTGTCCGGCTCTAGATGCACCAGCAGCATCGTATCGCTGCGACCCGCAAAGACATCATCGCCAACCTGGTTGTCCGGCAAATTCAGCGGCAGATCAATTCCCATCACCAGAATATTCACCGGACGGGTAATCTTATAGCGAAATCCTTGCCGCCACAGATTGCCCAGCGAAAATGGCTCTTTGCTCCCAGCAGGTGTCATCGAAGCAGGCAGCGGAGTCATCAGCACCAGCCCAGCGCCCACCACTGCCGAAACCAAGCCGCTCAGGCTCAGCGCAAAGCCACGAAAGAGCCATTTGCCGAGCTGCCGGTGCTCTGGCTGCTGGCGATATGAAGCTGAGGAGATCACCTGAGTCTGAGATCGAATCTGTGTCTCAGCCGTAGAGATTGCTGTATTTGACTGTTCGCTAAGCTGCTGGTCTGGCTGCTCCGAATCCTGCCCTCGTTGATCCACGCCCGATCACTCCCTAACGACGTTCTTGTAGTCCTGCCCAGATATCTTGTTCTTTAACTTTATTTAACATTTGGACAGATTATAACCTGAACCTAGCTGGCATGCCTTCCCTCTTGGGAGGAGTGAGCGGAATTTTATGGTTTGTCTAGATTTTGTCTCGATACGGTCTAGAGGTCTATCTAGAATGACATAAATCTTAGACAAGCTTGGCTCACGGTTACGTTTCTGGCACATCTCTGGAACTTCTCTAGAACTCCTCTGCCGGATCAAGTCTCCTAGATGAAGATGCGGTCAGCCTCCTGACCTAGCTGATGAGAGTTGCTAGGATGGGGCGGAATTGCTGCAAAACCCTTGAATAACAACCGCAATTAACCGCATGATCCCCGTAATTTTGGCTGGTGGAAAGGGCGAGAGATTTTGGCCGCTGAGCCGCAAACTTCGCCCTAAGCAGTTTTTGAACCTAGACGGCAGCGACCGTAGCCTGCTGCAAGCCACGGCAGATCGCCTGCTGAAGCTGGCCGGAGGCTGGTCAGGGCTATGGGTGATTACGGCAGCTCATTTAGAAGTGGGCGTGAAAGAGCAGCTGCCCGATTTGCCCGCCGAAAATCTGCTGGTGGAAGTTGAGGGGCGCGATACAGCTCCGGCGGTTGCCTGGGCGACGCTAGAAATTGCCCGTCGCCACGGCGAAGATGCAGTGGTGGGCTTTTTCCCGGCTGACCACTGGATTGGCGAACAGGAGGGCTTTGAGCAGACGATCAAGGCCGCTGAAGCGCTGGCGGTAACGCAGCAAGGGATTGCTACGCTGGGAATTGCGCCAGTTTATCCCGCCATAGGCTACGGCTATATTGAGCAAGGAGAGCGAGCTGGCAGCTTTGCTGGGCTTGATGGCTATCGCGTCAGCCGCTTCACCGAAAAGCCGGATTTGGCGACTGCCGAGCAGTTTTTGGCCACCGGGCGCTTTAGCTGGAATGGCGGCATGTTTGTGTTTCCAGCCGGAATGCTGCTGGCTGAACTGGAGCAGCATGCGCCAGAAATTTTGCTGCCGCTGCGGCAGTATGGCTCCGAAATCTACCCCAAGCTGCCCAAGCTCAGCATTGACTACGCCCTGATGGAAAAAACCGACCGCGCCTACGTGCTGCCAGTCAGCTTCCCCTGGGACGATTTAGGCGACTGGAACGCGATTGAGCGCCTGCTCAAATCTGAGAGTCCGAACGTCGAGCTGGCTCAGCATGTCGGGCTAGATACTCAGGGTTCGCTGCTGTACGCTACAGATCAAGCCGAGCTGATTGTGACGATTGGCCTAGAAGATCTCGTCGTAGTGCGCGATGGCAACGTGACGCTAGTTGTCAGAAAAGACCGGACGCAGGATATTAAGCAGGTGCTGAAGCAGCTGCAGCAAGATCCCAACTGGTCAAAATTGCTCTAGCAGCCAGCTCTGCGACAGCCTGTGATGAATCGCTTTATTCTCCCTGAAACTCAATATTGACAGGCGGTTCAATTGTTAGATCATCGTCTATAGTCTGATCTGACTCTAAGACTTGTCTGGCTCTGGACTAAATATCTAGGGTTCTACTGTTTTTCTAGCGTTCAATTTCTCTAGCGTTTAATCTGGCTGCGCCCAGATTGCTTAACTAGATCGTTCAACCAGATTGCTCAAACTGTTCCAGGCCGGATTCATCGCGCCGGATTCGTCACGGTAGAAGGGGGTGGCCCATGGTCAAAAAACTGCTGTATCAGCGTAAGTCAGCACTGCTCTTGAGCGTCGGCAGCGCCGCTGGCTTTGCAATTGGCGGAATGGTAGCCTGGAGCCTGCTGCAAAAGCGGCCAACTCTGGTGGGAATGCCCATTGGAGCTGACGTGATCCCGCAGGATGCCGCCGTGGTCGCGTCGTTCACCACCGACAGAGGCCAGTGGCAGCAGCTGCGGCGGTTTGGCACGCCTGAGTCGCAGGCGGCGATCGACAAACAGCTGGCCAAGCTGCGTGATCGGCTGCTGATTGGCAATGGCCTCAACTACCCGCGTGATATTCAGCCTTGGGTGGGTAGCGAAGTCACGGCTGTTGTGCTGCTGCCGCCTGCGGGCGACACTGACGCGAAGGTTCAGCCCTACGACCCGGCTAGCCTCGCTGCTGGCGAACAGTCTACGGTGCTGGTGCTGCCGATCGCTGACCCGGCTAAAGCCCAGACGATTCTGACTCAGCCTCAGGTGGCGGCGGGTCAGGACTGGGTGGATCGAGACTACAAGGGAGTCAAAATCCGCGAAGTGCTAGACCAACAGGCCAAAGCCTATGCTGCAACGGTGCTGGATAATCGCTTCGTGATTGCCGCCAATGACGGCAAGGCCATTGAGCGGGTGATTGATACGTTTAAGGGCAAGCCTTCAGTGGCGCAGGCTCCGGGCTATAGTCAGGCGCTCAGCCATCTGTCCGCGACCAGCCCGTTTATGCAGCTCTATGTCAATTTGCCTGCGGCAACGGCGCTGACGAGCAGCAACACCAGCCAGCCGATCCCGCCCCAGGTCTTCAGCCTGCTCAAACCGAATCAGGGGCTAGCCACCACGATGAGCTTAGAGGCCGAAGGGCTACGCTTTCAGAGCGTCTCCTGGCTGGCTCAAAATCGCAAGACGCGGTTTAAGGTGCAAAATGCAGCGGAACGAATGACTCAGCTCTTGCCCAGTACGACGCTGCTGGCTGTCTCCGGCGGCAATCTGAAGCAGTCTTGGCAGACCTTTAGCCAGCCTGCTGAAGCGAATGATCCCGGCGCCGCGTCGAGTCAGCTGTTCAACGCTGACAGCCTGCGGCGGGGAGTTAACAGCCTGAGCGGACTCGACCTCGACCAAGAAATGATTCCCTGGATGGACGGTGAGTTTGCGCTGGCCTTGGTTTCTGAACCTGCTGCCCCGCCTGCCAAAGCACCTGCCAATCCTGAGCCTGCCAATCTTGAGCCTGCTGGCTCTGAACCAACTGCGGCTCCCAGCCCTGCATCCGAGACCGTCACCAGAGCTGGACTGATGCTGCTCACTCAGACGACCGACCGCAAGGCGGCAGAGCAGACCTTTAAGCAACTAGACGAGCTGGTTAAGACCCGATACAGCTTTCAGGTCAGCGAAACTCAGGTGGACGGCAAGCCCGCGACGAGCTGGGTGTCGCCCTTCACGGCGCTGAACATTACCCACGGCTGGCTGGACGGCAACGTGGCCTTTATCACAGTCGGCACCGATCTTGCCAGTACGCTCCTGCCTGCTCCGGCCAAACCTCTCGACGACAACATATTTTTCCGCCAGACGGCTTCGGCTGATCTCAAGCCCAATAACGGCCATTTCTTTTTAGAGCTCGATCGGCTGATCAATCCAGATGTCCAGCTGCCGCTGCCTCAGTTACCGACTGAAACTCAGACCCTGCTAGGCGCAATTCGGGCGATTGGAGTTACCTCGGCGCTGCAAGATGGCCGCACCACACGCTATGATACACGCCTCCTGCTGCGAAAAGGCGATGCCCCCAAGCCGCTGCCGGCTCCTCAAATTGAGGCGACTCCTGCGCCCTAGTTCGCGTCATCTAGACTAACTGTCATCTAGACTGGCATTGAAACTGCCTTACCGAGCTTCGATTCTTGGCTCTGCAACATTCTAGTGTCAAGAATCGATAGGATAGAGGTAGAGAGATTGCGATTGGACTGGAGAAGCTTGCATGGATCTGGTTGCCCTTCAAAACTGGCTGGACAACGCCTCGTTCGCCATTTTATTTGCGACGATGCTGATTTATTGGGGGAGCCTTACCTTTCCCAAAATTCCTTACCTGACCTTAGCTGGCACAACTGGCATGGGCATGGCCAATCTGGGAATTGCTGCCCTGCTAGGTGCTCGCTGGCTGGAGGCAGGGTATTTCCCACTCAGCAACCTCTATGAGTCGCTATTTTTCATTGCCTGGGGCATCACCGCCATGCATTTTTTGGCGGAATCAATGAGCCGCAGTCCGCTGGTGGGTGCGGTCACAGCTCCAGTAGCGATGGCGATTACGGCCTTTGCTGCCCTGACCCTGCCTACCCCGATGCAGTCTGCCGAGCCGCTGGTGCCTGCTCTCAAATCTAACTGGTTGATGATGCATGTCAGCGTTATGCTGTTGAGCTATGCGGCACTGATGGTTGGTTCGCTGCTGGCGGTGGCGTTTCTGGTGGTAACCAGCGGCCAAAATATTGAGCTGAAGGGAAGTTCGGTGGGGACAGGGGCTTACCGCAGCTCGCGCTATCAGCTCCATCGTGCCGGGGAAGCGGCTGAAGAAGCGGTTGAGGCAGAGCGCCTGAGTGTTAATAACCCCGGCGGCACAGTTGCCCTGCTGAAGCCGGTCAGCGCTACGGCGGTGCCTCAGCTCTCGCCCCAGAAACTCAGTTTGGCCGAGGCGCTTGATAACATCAGCTACCGGATGATTGGGCTAGGCTTTCCGCTCTTGACGATTGGCATCATTGCGGGTGCGGTCTGGGCAAACGAAGCCTGGGGATCTTACTGGAGCTGGGATCCAAAAGAAACCTGGGCGCTAATCACTTGGCTGGTGTTTGCGGCCTATCTGCACGCTCGAATTACGCGCGGCTGGCAGGGTCGCCGTCCGGCTATTCTGGCAGCAACTGGTTTCACAATGGTCTGGATTTGCTACCTCGGCGTTAACCTGTTGGGCAAAGGGCTACATAGCTACGGCTGGTTTTTGTAGGCTAACCGCAGGCAGAATCGCGGACAGACACTAGCAGGCAAAAAATCGTCAGCTAACTCAAACAGGCTCAACTCTAAAGACATCAGGACAGGCACGCATGGACAACGATTACGGACTGCTCGGTGAAGATGAAGTAATGTACGTGCGCTCAGGCCGAATCTTGATGTCAAATCCCACCTTCAAGGTGAGCGAATTTCTAGACGCGCTGGCGCAGCTAGTCAGCGAGCAGGAGCGTGAATGGTCAGATGAGCGTGAGGGCTGGTTTAACGAGCGGGGACAGGGCTGCGAGGTGCTGCGGTTTGATGGGCAGGGCTGGCAGCGCGGTCGGGTGCGGCTGCGGCTAGAGTTTTGTCCTGAGCCTGCGCCGAAGCTGCTGAGCGAGAGCCGTTCAGCGCAAGACAGCGGCTACGATGAAGAGCTTGAGCGCGATGCGTATGGCCGCGATGCATATGGCCGTGACGAGTACTACAGTCGTGACGAGTACAGCCGTGACGAGTATGGCCAGGATGCCCCCAAAGACTATGGCCGTGAAATTCCCTCCCCCCGCCGCAGTCGAGAACCCCTCACGCCCCTCAGCGATCTGTTGCCGCGAAATCCCAATTTACCGGAGTCAGATGATTATTAGCGGCTAGAAAAACGCGATGGCCAACGATTGGACATTGCTCCATGCCCGGATTCACCAAACCCTAAAGCAGCGTCGCCTCCTACCCCAAGGCAAACATCTGTTAGTTGCCGTCTCAGGCGGTCAAGACTCGCTCTGCCTGCTGCGGCTGCTGCTCGATCTACAGCCGCAGTGGGGTTGGGTGCTATCAGTCGGGCATTGCAATCACCGCTGGCGACCTGACGCTGATGCTAATGCTGACTATGTCCAGCGGCTTGCAGCGCGCCTCAGCTTGCCTTGCTATCTCGCGACCGCCCCACCGCTGCCCGAAACCGAAGCTGCCGCCCGAGACTGGCGCTATGAGGCGTTGAGTCAGCTGGCCGCCGCCGCCACCTGCACTCACCTGCTGACAGGGCATACTGCCAGCGACCGCGCCGAAACGCTGCTGCACAACCTGATCCGAGGCAGCGGGGCAGATGGGTTACAGGCGCTCTCCTGGCAACGCTCGCTCAATTCGGCGCTTGAGCTTGTGAGGCCGCTGCTGGAAGTGACGCGGGCTGAAACCGCAGCCTTCTGTCAACAAGCTAGCCTGGAGATTTGGGAAGACAGCACCAACCAAGATTTGCGCTATCGGCGAAATCGGATTCGGCAGCAGCTCATACCAGAACTCCAAACCTACAATCCTCAGGTTGAACGCGCTCTGTCTCAGACCGCTGAACTGCTGCGTGCCGATATTGAGTATCTAGAAGCTGCTGCCGATCTGGTTTGGCAGCAAGCAATGGTGGAAATTAGCGCTACAAGCCTCAGGCTCAACCGCCGGATTTTAGGTCAGACTCCCTTGTCGCTCCAGCGTCGCGTCATGCGGCGATTTTTAAAGGCAGCACTACCGGTTGCCCCCAACTTTGAGCAGATCGAAAAATGTCTGCTGCTGCTAAACGCTCCCAACCGCAGTGCTAGCGAGCCGCTACCCGGTGGCACTGCCGCTCAGGTGCAGGGCGACTGGCTGTTCCTGCGCGCTCTGACCTGATCCATCAAGACACGGCTAGCTCTGGCGTCTGAGCTGCCGTGAGCTTCAGCACCAGGTCGCGCATTTCCTGGACAGCTTGCTGCTGAGGCTGCATGGCCTGCTGCTGCTGAGCAACGGCTTCATTCGCGGCCTCAGTCTGCTGACGCAGCAGGTTTAGGGTATCTTGGGCAGGCTGCAAAATTGCCTCATAGGCGGTCACTTTGCCCCAGAGTTCGGCGGCTTGCGCGACCTGAACTCGCAGCTGTAGCTCAAGCTGATGTAGCTCGTTCCAGACTGCCGCTTGGGCTTCGCTCTGCTTTGCTGCCTCAGCTTGAGCTGGCTCAAGTTCAGCTTGGAGCGCCTGCACCTGCTGCTCTAGCGCCTGAAGCTGCTCCCTGTACTGCTGATGGAGCTGGTCAATTTGAGCAAGGACTGGATCCAGGTTAATGGCGTTAGGTTCATCGTCCGGGAGCGGAAAGCCCTGCCGCTTGGCCAAGACTGCTCGGTGCTGATCCAGAGTCACCTGCCGCTCTTGCAGGCTGCGGCGCTGGCCAACTAGGGTTTTGTTGAGCATCTGGTAGCGATCCTGCTCGTCGGCGATTTCTGTCTCTAGCCGCAGGCGATCATATTCACTCGCCTGTTGGGTCTGTTGACTCAGCTGGTCAATTTCCTGCTGCTGCAAGATCAACTCTTCTTCCTGGCTGCTGACAAACCGCGACAGCTTTTCTAGCTCCTGCTCCAATTCCTGCACCGTCGATTTCAAGGTCTCTAACGGCATCTGCTCTAGAGCTGAGAAATCGAAACATGCTGTCCCATCCGCCAGCTGCAAAACCATCTGACGCAGATTGACCTGCGCCTGAATCTGCTGGGCGAGCTGCTCGGCCTGCGCCTGCTGAAGCTGGAGCTGTGTCTGCTTGGCCTCAAGCTGAACTCGCAGCTGCTCTAGCGCGGCTTGCGACTGCTGATAGGCCAGCCAGCGTTCTTGGAGCGCCTGCACCTGCTCGTCGGTCTGACTTTGGGTTTGCTGCGCCGCAGTCCGCTGGGCTTCAAGCTGTTGCCAGTGGCCATTGAGCTGCTCCTGCTGCTGCTGAATCGTGCCAAGCGAGCCGTCAATCTGCGCCTGAATTGGCTCACTGGATGTCATGGCTGCTGCAATTTGGTCGAGCAGTGCCTGCAAATGATCAGCCTGTTCGGCATCGAGAGCGTTCATTTGCTGAAGCTCAGACTGCCGCTCTTCTAGGCGGTTGGTTTCGCCGCGCAGCTGCGCCCAAGCCCCTTCTAGCTCCTGACTCTTGCGCTCAAACTCTGCGCGGAGCTGGGCAACTTCGCTGCGGGCGGCTTCAATTTCGGCGCGCTCTGTCTCTAGCCGCTCTAAATCTTCTTCGATCTGCTGAAGCTGATCTTGAGCCGCCTCAATCTCCAGCTCGCGCCGATTTAGCTCCTGGCTCTGGTAGGTGAGCGACTGCTTCCACTGCTCAATTTCAGACTCTTGCGTTTTTGATTTTTCCTGAATCCGCGAAAAGTTTTGCAGGATGCTGACCAGCTGCCGTCCAGCTTCAGCATGGCGCTGCACCTGCTTGCCTGCCGATAGCTCTACCATCACTAGCGTTCCAGCCCCGTAGTGCAGATCGTCGGGCGCAGCAATCGTTTCTTCGCCCGATACCGCGCTCCAGCTCAGCTCAGAACGCTGGCAGGCTAGCAGCTTCAACTCGGCTCGGCTATTGCCGATCACCCTGGCTTTTCTCAATACTTCCGCTAGATACAGCACGCCAAAAATCCCCTTCTGTGTCTATGCTCAAATCACGACAGGTGACAGCCGCAACTGCTATTTTAAGGCCGATATTTCAAGGCTGAACTCACCTTCACCCGTTCCATTCCTGTCACCCCTTGTCCCGCAACCCCTCTCTGTCACCCGTACTGTAAATGTACATGGCATGTCCAATCTCTGCATAGTCTCTAGACACAGAGTCAAGATTCAGCCCTAGATCTTCCCCCAGAATCATCAGTCTAGCGCTCCCTTGATGGTATCTCAGCAGCCTCTAGGTGCATGTGACTTAAATCTGGTTTAGTGCACAAAAATTAGTGCACAAAAAATGAAAAGATTGCAGCGTGCTCCCAGCTCAAGATGCCCGAAACAGGTCTGGCTTTACCAAGATCTCATTTCAGTCCGCAGACCTGCAAAAGGCTTCCTAGCCGAGTTGATCCGGCTGATTCAGGCTGCTTAAATGGGGAACGCTATAGTGTGGAAATACAGTTGGCACAACTTCTGGCGGGTGTTAAAGTTACTGGCTGGATCATTGCTGAGAAGGTTTAGGATTTAGGGCAGACTAAAGGATTTTTGAAGCGCGCAAGGGTTTCAGCTTGCGGAATTGGAGAAGACTGTTTTCAGGAGCTGTCGGGAGCCAGATGCAGGGCAAACTCAACGAAATTGACATTCGGAGTATTTTGCAGCTGATTGAGTTGGGTCAGCGCACGGGCGAGCTGTTTGTGGAAGCCCATGGATTTGCCCATAGCTTTGTGGCTAGTGCTGGTCGAGACTCCATTAGCCATTCGCTTCACCGAGGTTCGCGTGCTGATCAGTCCTGGTTCGTATTCTTTCTAAACGGCCAAATTATCTATGCAGGCAGCAGTAGCTATGCCGGAGATGGCGCGGTCAACCTCTCGCGGCTGCGCGATCACCTGCGGCGCTACAAGCTAGATCAGGCGCTCAGCTCAACCAGCATTTCAGCCATCGCCACGCTGAATGCGCCTGAATATGGTCATCTCTGGGCGCTCCTTGAGAGCCATCTGCTCACGCCTGAGCAGGGACGCAGCATTCTACAGAGCATGGTGCAGGAAACGCTGTTTGATCTATTAAGTCTGCATCAAGGCTCGTTTATTTTTGAGCTCGGCTCGGCGCTGACCCCGCAGCTAATCACCTTAGAAATTGCGCCGCTGACCGCACAGATTGTGAAGCAGGTGCAGGAGTGGAAGCAGTTTCATCCGCACATTCAGTCACCCGAACAATGTCCGGCGATTGCCGATGCGGCTCAGCTCCGCAAAACCCTAAGCGAAGTCAGTTTTGAAGCGCTCGACCGCTGGGCAGATGGCAAAACCTCGCTGCGCCAGATGTCTCGCTACCTGAATCGAGATGTCGTCTCTGTCGCCAGAGCGGTGTATCCCTACGTGCGGCAGGGCTTCGTAAATCTGCTGGCTCCGACTATTCTTTCCAGCAAACCGGGTCTTCCCGGCGAACCGGGTGCGATCTGGCAGGCGGGTGAAAATCCGCCGCGTGTCGTCTGCATTGATGATGGCGCGACGGTGCGTGAGGCGGTGGAGCAGATTTTGAGTCAGCGGGGCTATCAGGTTACCAGCATCAGCAATCCGCTGAAGGCGCTGAGCCTGGTGTTTCAGCTTAAGCCCGATTTGATCCTCTGCGATATCACCATGCCGGAGCTCGATGGCTATGAGATCTGCGCGATGTTGCGAAAGTCAACGGCCTTTCGAGCCGTGCCGATTGTGATGCTGACGGGCAAAGATGGCTTCATCGACCGGGTAAAAGCCCGCATGGTGGGCGCAACAGACTATTTGACGAAGCCTTTTGGTGAAGGCGAACTGCTGATGCTGATTGAGCGATATGTTGGCCTCGGCGACCCTGATCGCCCCAAGCCTGATCAGCTGCTCGCCGAAGCCATTGAAGACGAGCTGTATGACGAGCGAGATACTGAGCGAGACAGCGCGATTTGAGCGCCTGCATCTGCACAAGCTATCCGGATGGCTTGCAGATGCAGGCGCTCATAAAGAAAGGGGCCTGCTGGAACAGAGATCAAGCTGCTAGGAGGCTGCCAGAAGCCAGAGAGAAATTGACCAAAAAGATGCAGATTAGATTGAACAAGTTTTAATAGTAGGTAGAGAGTATGAGCAAGCTGCGCCCCACAGCCTAGCTGCGTTCAAGCCGAGCTATTTACCGATTAATGCTTGCATTTAGCAGGACAAGGCACTATGAGTACCATTTTGGTTGTTGAAGACAGTCCAGCCCAACGGACGATGATCGCCGATTTGCTAAAAGGCAGCGGCTTAGAGGTCACCAGCGTCAGTGATGGGGTTGAGGCGTTAGAGCAGATTCAGGGCAACCGACCTGACCTGATTGTGCTCGATATTGTGATGCCGCGAATGAACGGCTATGAAGTGTGCCGTCGCCTCAAGGCTGATCCCAAAACTCAGCATTTGCCGATTGTGATGTGTTCTTCAAAGGGCGAAGAATTTGACCGCTATTGGGGCATGAAGCAGGGCGCAGATGCCTATATTGCCAAGCCATTTCAGCCGACCGAACTGGTGGGAACTGTCAAGCAGCTGCTGCGAGGCTAGCACTGTCAAGCTCAGGGCAAGCTCAGGGCAAATCAGGCTTGGCAGGTCGAAACCGGGTCAAATTCAGGCTAAAACTCAGCCAAAATCAAGTCAAGATCGGGTCAAATCAACTTAGAAATCAACTTAGAAACAGTCCAGATTGCATAATCTGAGCTTAAATGAAAGGCTAAATGCAGAATAGTTGCAAAATTTGCTGAGCTGGAGCAATAAATTAAGAGATACGAAATATTTTTGCTTGGGTAGGTTAAAAATGTAGAGAATTCAGTTCTCTGTGCCACAATTTCTTGTGCCACATCAGTGTCATAACTTGGGTCGAGCCACATGATCGGAAGTCCAGATTTCTTAACAGGTATAGGGCAAGATCAAGCGCCGGAAATGCAGCAGCTAGACAGTCCGGAAGGTGAGCTGCACCTGCGTTTTTTTCTGACTTCGGGTGAAGAATTTGCCCTACCCGCCTCCGGCATTCGCGAAGTCTTCTCCTCGCCTCCCGATCGAATCACGCCTATTCCCAACGTTTCGCCGCTGCTGCTAGGCACGCTCAACGTCCGAGGACGAGTGATTTGGGTCGCAGATCTGGGGCAGTTTTTAGGAGAGGTCGTACCGCTGAGCACCGATCGCGCTGAGATATCGGTGATTGCTATTGAAGATCAAGACATTATGCTGGGGCTAGCGGTTGACCGAATTGTCGGCATGGCATGGCTGGACATTGAGGAGATTCAAATGCCAACCAGCGTCCCAGACGGCATGGCTCCTTTCCTGAGAGGCGAGTGGCTAGCGGGTCAGGAGACTCATCGGTTTTTGCGACTGCTGGATCAAGTTGCGATTCTGCGATCAGCTCGCTGGGCAGCTTAGCCATGAAACAGGTTCAATTAACGCTAGTTTAATTAACGCTCAAGTTCGGATACTCGTATGGGCAGGAGAAGCGACATGGCATCAGGTACAAAATTTGCAGACGAGTACAAGCAAGCCGAAAGAGCCTATATGCTCGGCAGCTATGAAGAAGCAGCTTCGATTATCGACCGACTGGCCGAGAGCCATTCTGCCGACCCGAATGTCTGCTTGCTGAGAGGCCATATCTATTGCTATGGGCTTCAGCAGTTTGATTTGGCTCGTGAGCAGTACCAGTCTGTCTTGAACCTGACCACAGACGAAGAATACGTCAACTACGCCAACAAAGGGCTGGCTGATGCCGAAGAATTCAACGCCGCTGTCGAGGGTGCTGGCGACGCAATGCCCGATAGTCAGAGCAGCCCAGAACAGACTCAGGTCACAGGCTCTAGCGAGTTTGACGCATTTGATAGTCCGCTCGCGGATCAGTCTGCGAGCCAGTTTGGCGACCAGTTCGCCGATCAGTTTGCCGATATTGATAGAGACTTTGCCAGCACCGTAGACTCGCAGATTTCACCGTTTGCCAACAGCGATCCAAATTGGCAAAGCTCCGCCTCCGGCGGCCTAGGGCTTGAAGGCTTAGGCTCCAGCGATTTAGACCCTGACGACCTAGGCGATGATCAGCTAGACTTTGCCGATCTCAACCTGGACAGCAGTGAAGATCTGCGCGAGCTGAGCGGCGGCGGCAATCCGTTTGCGACACCAACTCGCTCAAGCGGCATGGACAGCAGCTCGCTAGAGTCATACGCTAACCCCTTTGCAGCCAGCGAAGCGAGTTCGCTCGAAGACTTTGACGATGTGTTTCCACCCGCCGCAGATGGCTCAGCTGCTGGCTCAGATCCATACGGTGCTTCCAGTCTCAGCGACCCAGATGATTCCTTCTCGCTCGATGAATTTGAGCCGCAGAGTCCTAACGAACCTGCTAGCTCAACCGCCTCTTTCCGGCGGCAGTTTGGCCAGCAGGCTTCTGATGACGAAACGCTGTTTATGGGGATGGATGATGATCCAGAAGCTCCGCCCTACTCAGCTGAGCAGTATTCGGTCGAGCAGTTTGATGAGGCTGGCTCTTCAACCGCCTACGGCGCAAACTTCTATGACGACGACGACCATACCTTCGTCGCCAACAGCAGCGGCTATAGCTTTGATCAGCCTGACGACCGCGAGTTTTCCACCAGCGAAGAGCCGTCGTTGGAAGATACGCCACCCTCTGGCGGACGCAGCAGCGTCGACTTTCTTGATGAGTTTGATGAATTTGACGATCTGGGTAGCCTGCCCGATTTTGATCTCTCCGACAACTCGGTGGACTTCACTAGCCCATCGCTAGGCAGCACCTCCAGCGCCATCTCCACTACTTCCAATACCACCTCCAGCTTTGACTTTAGCGAAGTCGATTCCTCGCTGCTGCGCGAAGACGATGCCTTCCCGCTGGCCAATTCTGCGGAGCCGATGCCGACCTTTACGCAGGGCGACAGTCGCAGCCTCGATCCAGAGGTGTCCGTTGAGCAGGGCTGGACGGCTCCGCTGGAGAACGCGCCGCTGGCGACCAAAAAATGGATCATTGGCGGGGTGACCGGCACGATTTCGATGCTGGCAGTCGCAGCCATTAGCATGGTGACGGCGCGGGATGTGGCTCCGGTCAACCGTTTGGCGATGAGTGCCACGGCTGGGGTCACCAGCTTTGGCTCTGCGCTAGTGCTCTCTGGTGTGGCCACCCGACAGGCCAAGCGCACGGCAGCAGATTTGCAGGCTCAGTTTGATGCGGTGTCACAGGGCAACCTCAGCGTCCGCGCCAACGTTTACTCAGAAGACGAGTTTGGCCGTTTGGCGACTGGCTTTAACCAGATGACGCGGGTAATCTTGACCACCACCAGTGAAGCCCAGCGCAAGGCCGAGGAGCAGGAGCAGGCCAAAGAAGACTTGCAGCGGCAGGTAATCCGGCTCTTGGACGATGTGGAAGGCGCGGCCAGAGGCGACCTGACGGTGCAGGCCGAAGTCACCGCCGACGTGCTGGGGGCAGTTGCCGACTCGTTCAACCTGACGATTCAGAACCTGCGCGAGATTGTACAGCAGGTGAAGCTAGCCGCCCGCCAGGTGACCAAAAGCTCTACCGAAAATGAGATTTTTGCCCGCTCGCTCTCCTCGGACGCGCTACGTCAGGCTGAAGAGCTAGCCGTGACGCTCAACTCAGTGCAGGTAATGACTGACTCGATTCAGCGGGTGGCCGAAAGCGCTCGCGAAGCGGAAGAGGTGGCGCGTTCGGCTTCGGCCACGGCGCTGAAGGGCGGTGAGGCTGTAGAGCGCACGGTATCTGGGATTCTAGAGATCCGCGAGACGGTGGCCGAAACCACCCGCAAGGTGAAGCGACTGGCCGAATCTTCCCAGGAGATTTCTAAGATTGTCGCCCTGATTTCGCAGATTGCCTCGCGCACCAACCTGCTGGCTCTTAACGCCAGCATTGAGGCGGCCAGAGCAGGTGAGGCGGGTCGCGGCTTTGCAATTGTGGCCGACGAGGTGCGTCAGTTGGCCGATCGAGCTGCCAAGTCTTCTAAAGAGATTGAGCAGATCGTGCTGCAAATCCAGGGTGAAACTAGCTCGGTGATGACCGCGATGGAAGAAGGGACGCAGCAGGTGATTGAGGGCACCCGGCTCGCTGAGCAGGCCAAGCGATCGCTGGAGGATATTATTCAGGTCTCCAACCGGATTGATGTGCTGGTGCGTTCGATTACGGCTGATACGGTGGAGCAGACCGAGACTTCGCGCAACGTGGCGCAGGTGATGCAGTCGGTAGAGCTGACCGCGCAAGAAACCTCTCAGGAAGCCCAGCGCGTCTCGGGTTCGCTGCAAAACCAGGTGGGCGTGGCGCGCGATCTGCTCTCCTCGGTGGAGCGGTTCCGCGTCGAGAAGGTTTAGTGCGGCTCTGTTTCATACAGATTCATACAGATTTACTTCACTTTGCTTTACATAGATTTACACAGTCACCTGGGTTTAAGGTACGCTGAACTAGATAACTGGGGCGAGAGGGGCATTTTGCCTCCGGTCTTCGCTTCAGCATTTCGTACTGTGAGGTGTGAATTCATGCGGGTTTTGCTGCTCTATCCCCTGTTTCCCAAAACGTTCTGGTCGTTTGAGAAAATTCTCGATCTCGTAGGTCGCAAGGTGCTGCTGCCGCCGCTGGGCTTGATCACCGCCGCCGCCATCTTGCCCCAGGCATGGGAGTACAAGCTGGTTGACCATAATGTGCGCGAAGTGACTGAAGCCGAATGGGACTGGGCAGATCTGGTGATCCTCTCGGCGATGATTGTCCAGAAGGCCGATCTGCTCGATCAGATCCATGAAGCCAAGCGGCGCGGCAAGCGGGTGGCTGTAGGTGGCCCCTACCCGACCTCAGTGCCTGAAGATGTGGTTGAGGCGGACTATTTGGTTTTGGACGAAGGCGAAATCACGATTCCGATGTTTGTCGAGGCGGTGCAGCAAGGCCAGACCTTCGGGACGTTTCGCGCCAAAGACGGTGAAAGACCCGACGTGACCACCACGCCCGTGCCGCGCTACGACCTGCTGGAGCTGGATGCCTATGATTCGATGTCGGTGCAGTTCTCGCGGGGTTGCCCCTTCCAGTGCGAGTTCTGCGACATCATTGTGCTCTATGGCCGCAAGCCGCGCACCAAAACCCCGGCGCAGCTTTTGAAAGAGCTGGACTGCCTCTACGAGCTGGGCTGGCGGCGAGCGGTGTTCATGGTAGACGACAACTTTATTGGCAACAAGCGTAACGTCAAGCTGTTTTTGCAGGAGCTGAAGGGCTGGATGGCAGCGCACGACTATCCATTTAGCTTTAACACCGAGGCCTCGGTGGATCTGGCGCAGGACGACGAGCTGCTAGAGCTGATGATGGCCTGCAACTTCAACGCGGTGTTTCTGGGCATCGAAACCCCGGACGCCGACAGCCTGGAACTCACCAAGAAGTTTCAGAACACGCGCAGCTCGCTGGAGGAGTCGGTCGATAAGATCAACCGGGCGGGGCTGCGGATCATGGCTGGCTTCATCATTGGCTTTGACGGTGAGAGGACGGGCGCAGGCGACCGAATCATTGAGTTTGTCGAAAAAACTGCGATCCCAACCGCCGTGTTTGGCCTGCTGCAAGCTTTGCCCAACACCGCTCTCTGGCATCGGCTCGAAAAAGAAGGCCGTCTACATAACAACAAGAGCGACGGCAACCAGTTTTCGCTGATGAACTTTGTGCCGACGCGCCCGGTCGAAGAGATTGCTCAGGAATACGTTCACGCCTTCTGCACGCTCTACGAACCCAGCCGCTTTTTAGCGCGCACCTACCGCCACTTTTTGCACCTTGCGCCTTCGACTTGCGCCGTACCGTTTCGGTTGCCCAGCCGCCCTGACCTGTGGGCGCTAGCAATTGTCGTCTGGCGGCAGGGCTGCAAGCGCAGTACGCGCTGGCAGTTTTGGCAGCAGCTCTTCAGCATTTTGCGACAAAATCCTGGCGTTTGGGATCACTACGTCACAGTCTGCGCTCACGCCGAGCATTTCATTGAGTACCGTCAGATTGTCCGCGCCCAGATTGAGGCACAGCTCGCTGACTATCGAGCAGAGCAAGATCGGCAGGTGGTTCCAGCTAAGGCAGAAGCGCTGAGTCGCTAGCGGATTGAGATTAGTTGAATAACTTGGGCACAAGATTTAATCTGTGCCCTTTTTGATAGATCTAGATCACCTTGGCAGCTCGTAAACCGAAGTACAGCCCCATGGCCAGCCCAAATGAAGTGCCAATCCAGATCAAGTAAATAATTGCTCCGCCCATTCTAGATATCTCCGTCTGCGTATTATTAAAGATCACTGCTTTCATTCAACCACTCAGACGGCGCAGGCTTCAAGCTTCTAGTGGCGATTGGGTCGCGATTGGGCAACTGCCAGAGTGACAGCAGGTTCGCCAGACTGCCGAATGATCTGCTTGCAAAGGCAGAGCGGCGAACCTGCTGCTAGAATCGCTGCGGCTTCAGCGACGCTGGGCGTTGCGACTGTGGCCATGACCTGAGCCGCTGGATTGGGAGTCGGCACAGCGCGCAGCTGCTGGGCAGAGAATCCCCGCAGCATCCACTGCCGCTCGGCGCAGAGATCAAGCAGGCTGGCGGCTTTAGAATCTAGTGTGGCGAGGCCGATAATCAGCGCTTCGTTGAAGCCATGCGCCAAGCAGACCTGATGAATTGCGGCAGCAATTAGCGCAGGTGAGGCGCCCCGCTGGAATCCTAGCCCGATCCAAAGTCTGGAGTCGCTTTGCATCTGGTGATTTCAACTGTCCCAATACACTGTCCGAATACACTGTCCCAATGCAACGAAACAGGTCAAACAAAACAGTCTGGAGCTGCGCCTGATCTTGCTTGACATACGTTAGGCTAAAAGCAAACCCTCTAGCTATTTTACGCCGAGTTAATCCTGACCTATGAGTCAAACTGTCACCCCTTCATCCTCGCCAAACCGCCTGTCTGACAGCTTGTTGGACAACAGGATTCAGCCATCCTCTAGCGGCTTCAGCGATTTTGTCCAGGAGACACTGGCGCTGACTCGCCGCCTGTTCATTCAGCTTCAGCGCCGCCCTTCGACCCTCTTGGCTGGGATTATTCAGCCAGTGATGTGGCTGGTGCTGTTTGGAGCGCTGTTTCAGAATATGCCGCAGGGGCTGTTTGGCGGCAGTCAGAACTACGGTCAGTTTTTAGCGGCAGGCGTGATTGTGTTTACGGCCTTTGGCGGAGCGCTGAATGCCGGACTGCCGGTGATGTTTGACCGCGAATTTGGCTTTCTGAATCGGCTGCTGGTGGCTCCGCTGGCCTCGCGCTTCTCAATTGTGCTGGCCTCCGCAATTTTCATCGCCAGCCTTAGCCTGGTGCAGACCCTGGTGATTTTGGGCATGAGCGCTGTTCTGGGAGCCGGGTTGCCCAGCCTTAGTGGTCTCTTGCTGGTGGTCTTAATTGTGCTGACGCTGACGCTGGGCGTGACAGCGCTGAGTCTGGGACTGGCCTTTTCGCTGCCCGGTCATATCGAGCTGATTGCCGTGATTTTTGTCACCAATCTGCCGCTGCTGTTTGCGAGCACTGCGCTGGCCCCGCTGTCCTTCATGCCAAAATGGCTGCAAATTGTGGCCAGTCTCAACCCGCTCAGCTACGCGATTGAGCCGATTCGCTATATCTACACCCATAGCAGCTGGGCGCTGAGCAGCATTGTAATGCAGGCTCCGTTTGGATCAGTGTCGATGGGGGCAGCGCTGCTGGTGCTGGTTGGCTTTAGCGGACTGGCGCTGTTGAGCATTCGACCCATGCTGCGCCGTGCTTTGATCTAGAGAAGCTTGAGCTAGGAACTTTTGCCTGGGAATTTCTCTCTCAGAGAGAGTTGGCTGAGAGTTAGCCCAGAGATTGGCCGAAACTAAGTAATCGCCGCTAAAATCCTGTAGAGATCAAATCCGGTTCGTTAAGCCCAAGTTTTGAGGAGTCCTAAACATGGCAACGCAATCTAAATTTCATCTGTTTGCAGCCGGACTGCTAGCTGCTGGCGCGTTGGTCAGTCTGGTTCCGCCTGCGATTGCTGACGGTATTGATCCGCTGGATGTCAATCGTCGCCGTACCGAAGATCCGCTTTCTAATCAGAATGACACCAGCGACCCGTTCTTTGACATCATGCACCGCGCTCAGCTGGGCAATATTCGCAGTCTGCCGGAATATAGCCAGGATCAGCAAGAAAGTATTGGTTCCGAAGCCTCTGATTTTCGCACTCGGCAGCGGGCGCTGATCTTGCAGCAGCAGAGCGAAGCACCGGCGGGGCAGGTGCAGCCACCCAACACCAGTCAGGGCGCAGAGCGTGAGGATGCAGGCAGCTCGCTGTGACCGCACCAGATATCCAGGCTGTAGCTATCCAGTCCGTGCTGCGGTTTTGGTTTGGTGAAGCGGGAGAAGCGAGCTATCAGGAGCGCCGCAGGTTTTGGTTCGGCAAGCAGCCTGAATTTGATGCAGCAATTCGAGAGCAGTTCAGGCAGCTTCACGAGCAGGCAGCTTCTGGTCAGCTAAAAGACTGGTCGCAGAAACCAGAGGGCTGCTTGGCGTTGATTTTGCTACTCGACCAGTTTTCGCGGAATATGTTTCGGGATAGTCCACAGGCGTTTGCTACCGACGCGCAGGCACTCGCTTTAGCACAGCAGGCCGTGGCCGCAGGCTTTGATCAGGCGCTGACTCCCTTGCAGCGAATTTTTCTCTACCTACCGTTTGAGCATAGCGAGCAGCTAGCCGACCAGACTCGCTCGGTAGAGCTATTTGAGCAGCTTTACCAGCAAGCCCCAGCCCTGTCTGATGTCTGGGACTACGCCCAGCGGCATCAGGCCGTGATTAAGCAATTTGGGCGATTTCCGCACCGCAATGCTATTTTGGGACGCGACACAACTGCCGAAGAAGCTGAGTTTTTACAGCAGCCCGGATCGCGCTTTTAAACGCAAGTTTTACGCTGATTCAGCCGTAGCTAGCGCTGGAGCTGCAATCACCGTCACCTCAATCTGTTCTTCGGCAGGCTGCGCTAGCTTCACCTGCACACCTTCGCCAAAAAATCGATCTAGCTTGTCCTGCTTCTTCTGCCAGGTTTCCAGCGGAATCAGCGGCGAATCAAACTCCAGCACCAGCGCATAGCTGCCTGCCACTGCCGTTTCGCGCAAGCCCACCAGCACCGGACGCTCTTCGTCGGTGGGGCTGAGTCCTAAAAATGAGAGCGAGCTGTCGAGATGCGCTTCTTGACCATAGCGGTAGCGCGTAATGTCTTTGCGAACCTGCGTTTGGGTTTCGGTGGCCTGCTGTTCGCGCAGCGCCAGTACTTCTGCTGAGGTCGGCTCGGAATAAGGAGTTGGCACTAGCTCGGCAGATTTGAGCGCCAGTCCGCCCAACAGCAGCGGAATGCCGTAGAAAAAACCGATCAGGTTGAGGGTTGGCTGATCGCTGAAATAGGCAGCAAATCCAACCACCGTTAGAATTGAGCCGACTGTCAGTCCTACCGTTCCCAGAGAAGTTTGGCGTAACATGGTTTATGGAGTAAGCGTATAGTTAACAATTATTCACTATCTTGGTCTTTCCGCACCGGAATAGCCCCTTCGATAGCCGCTTATAGGTTCACAAAAACCCTACAGAAACCCCTTAGGAAGTCATCATGAGCGATACATTGCCCGATGTTCAGGATTTGCAGGCACGGTTCAAAACGATTGAAAGCAAGCGAGAGTCACTAATTCAGCTTTTAGAGCAGCCTAATTTGGGGACGCTGCGAATCGACGTGAATCAAGCGCTTGAAGAAATCGACGACCTGATTGATGAATTTAAGCGAACTTTCCCGAACAATTCCTGACCGCTGAGTTTTACTATAGGGTAAGCTGTTGCTCTGGCTCAGGATCATCCTGGGTCGCCTGTTTAGACGCATTAATTTTTATGACAACTATCTATCAGGTCGAGGTGCAGTTTCAAGGCAAGACGCACAGTCTCTCTGTTCCAGATGACCAGACCATTTTGGCGGCAGCCCAAGCAGCCGGACTTGATCTACCCTGTTCTTGCAGTGCTGGAGTCTGCACAACCTGCGCCGCTCAGGTTTTGGCGGGTAGCCTCGATCAAAGCGATGGCATGGGTGTCAGCCCAGACCTGCAGGCGCAAGGCTACGCGCTGCTCTGTGTTTCCTATCCCCGCTCTGACTTAACAATTGAGGCTGACCAAGAAGACAAGGTCTATCAGCTTCAGTTTGGTCAATTCCAGCAGGGCAAGGCGAAATAGAGTTGGGATCTCGTCTAGTTCTGAGAGTTCTGAACAGATCTATCCAAGAGCCACTATGTTTACTCACTTTTTGACGTTCGAGTTAGATTGGCTACCGCCTGCTCAGCTTCAGGCTGCTATTTTGAAGGAGCTTGGCCAATATGGTGAGCCGCTGCGCTGGGCAATCGTCGAAGCCAGCCGCTGCGAGAAGGTGCAGGTTGAAGCAGTCGTCACGACGACAGAGCAGAATTTACGGCTGGTTCCGACCAGTCGCTAGATCAAGATGGATCGAGATAAACCTAGGACTTGTCTAAGTGACGGTTTTAGGTAACGATAAGACCTGCAACGTTTAGCCAAAATCCTTGCTCTGGAGCGTTCCCTATCGTGATTGGCTAGCTGGATTAAAGCAAGCGTTCCCGATGTGATTGGCTAGATTCATTTGAACATCTGAGGTTCTCATTGAATTCTTCAACTCATCGACCCTATACAGCAATGCTGATTGTGCCAACTGGTGTTGGAGCTGCAATCGGCGGTTACGCAGGCGATGCCATGCCGGTGGCTCGTGCTCTCTCACAGGTAGTAGACCGACTGGTAACGCATCCCAACGTCATGAACGGCGCGCAGCTTTACTGGCCGCTGCCCAACGCTCTCTATGTTGAAGGCTACGGACTTGACCAAATGGCGGCAGGCGACTGGGGACTGCGGCCTGTGCAGCAAAATAAAATTGGCCTGCTGCTCGATCAGGCGATTGAGCCAGAGCTCAAGCTGCGGCATCTTCAGGCGGCTGATGCGGCTCGCGCCACGCTGGGACTCCATCTCACTGACTATGTGACAACTGACGCGCCGCTGGGCGTGGAGCTACGCACCGCTGCCTCTGGCGCAACCTGGGGCACAATCGAGCGTCCAGACAGCCTGCTGCGAGCTGTCGCTAAGCTCAAAGCGGCTGGCGCTGAGGCAATTGCGGTTGTGGTGCGCTTCCCCGACGACACAGGCAGCGAAGCCCTACAGCAATATCGCCAGGGGCAGGGTGTCGATCCGCTGGCCGGAGCCGAGGCCGTGATTAGTCATCTCGTCGTGCGAAACTTTCAAATCCCCTGCGCTCATGCTCCAGCGCTGCTGCCGCTGCCGATTGATCCAGATCTTTCGCCGCGTTCAGCCGCCGAAGAACTCGGCCATACGTTTTTACCCTGCGTGCTGGTGGGGCTGAGTCGAGCCCCGCAGTTTATTCAGCGGCACCAGCGGCCTCAGGCTCAGGATATCTGGGCGGATCAGATTGATGCGCTGATCTTGCCCGCAACCGCCTGTGGAGGCAGCGCCGCGCTCAGCCTTAGCCAGTCCAAAACGCAAATTATCACGGTGAGAGCCAACGCTACCCGTCTCAACGTTACTGCTCAAAAACTGGGAATGCAGGTGACTGCAGCCGACACCTACCTAGAAGCAGTCGGCATTTTGGCGGCGCATCGGGCAGGCGTTGATCCGGGAGCGCTCTCGCCGCATATGCCACAGATTCAGGCGCTGAGAGGGCAGTCGCTGCATCATCTCACGCAGACTAGCCATTCGTCCCTGCTGCTCGACCCAGAAGCAGCCTCAGCAAATAGATTGGGCTAGCGGATAAGTTCGCCAGCAGGTAAATTGCGCCAGCAGGTAAATTGCGTCAACGAACAATACGATAGACTGAGAGCGAACTTGCTGTGATGCGTCCACCGTGCCCGAACCGAGCTATCCAAACCCCAATGTCGAAGCGCTAACCCGCTTCCAAGTCCTGATTGCGATGGCCGCGACGGCAGTGCTGCTGTTGATCTGTGCGCGGCTCTGGCTATTTCTCGATAGCTCTACCGAGATGCTGCCGCTGAATTGGAGCAGTTCGGCGACGCTGACTGGCGCGGGGCTGGGACTAGGAATTACGGCGGCAAGCTCCCTGCTCTATCAGATCTGGAGCGCCTATCGTCAGAGCGCGGACTATTATCTGGAGCTAGTGATTAAGCCGCTGGCGCTGCCGGACTTAATTTGGCTGGGGCTGCTGCCCGGTTTGAGCGAGGAACTGCTGTTTCGGGGCGTGATGCTGCCCGCTCTAGGCTTGACCTGGTTTGGTTTGGCGATCTCTAGTCTCTGCTTTGGCATCCTGCATTTTAGCGGCAGTCAGCAGTGGTCATACGTGATTTGGGCGACGGTGATTGGCGCTCTACTAGGCTATAGCGCGATTCTCACGGGCAATCTGCTCGTGCCAATTGTGGCGCATATCACTACCAATCTGCTCTCCAGCTGCATCTGGAAGCTGCGAAGCTAGTAGTCTGTCAAGCTAAAAATTGTGAGTTTAAGGGAAAATAGAGCGGTTATTCACAGTCAACCTTTCGAGATATCGTGACCACTCACTATGCCCAAGAACTATATTGTCCGGTTAAGTCAA
>JAESFP010000081.1_pt1 | contig 146566 bp, 128 predicted proteins | sample 9266181 | NCBI WGS metagenome assembly JAESFP01 (sample SAMN14502547, study PRJNA617102) | algae metagenome | isolation source: Pegethrix bostrychoides GSE-TBD4-15B and co-occurring heterotrophs from... | place: USA: Grand Staircase-escalante National Monument, Utah | collected 2006-08-15 | reverse complement strand
GCTGTGCGACGAGTATCACAGAGGTCGGCAAAGGCTTCGACGATAGCAAGTTGAGGCATCGAGGTCAGGGTTTGAGAGATGGCCTAACTACCATATCAGTTTCACAATTGGAATGAAATAGCCCTGATTTGATTGCGTGAGAGGATAAGCTCCGCCAAACTGATCAGATTGCCAATCACTTCTGGAATTTCGCTGATTTGGTTGCGTGAGAGAACAAGTCTTATCAAATTCGTTAGTGTTCCAACCACAGTAGGAATTTCGCTAATTTGATTGCTATATAGACCAAGCCTCGTTAACTTGGATAGATTTCCAATCGCAGTTGGAATTTCGCTGATTTGATTGCTTGAGAAGACAATCTCCGTCAGATTGGTCAGATTCTCAATTTCAGCAGGAATTTCTGATAAATCAATGCTAATTGCTGTCAAACCCTTTAAATGCTGAAGCTGAAACACAGGGCTAGGAATGGCTATCAAAGGATTACCACTGAGGTCAAGGATTTTTAGATTTTCTAACGCGGCTAACTCTTGGGGCAACACTGTAAGTTGATTCGTCGCTAGCGATGGCACAGATTCGTCGTCTACCCGATTCCACTTTTCGACCTTCCCCAAAATCAACGTCTCAAGCTGCGTCAGTTTGCCAATTTGGGGCGGCAGTTCGGTAAGTCCTTTGCCCGACAGATCGAGTTCTGTCCAGCCTTCGTCTGCCGCTTGGTCAATTAGCGCTAGCAACTCGTCTTGGGTCATGGTTGGGGTGCTGGGGGGTGCTTTTATTGTGGCAGAGGCGGGGAGATCCCCCTAATCCCCCTTAAAAAGGGGGACTTCCGGAAAGTGAGCATATTCTTAGCTTTTAGTAGGTTTATACCTATTTTTCACCTTTATCCTCTCTTCTACTCCCATTCTCTTCCTCTCTTCTCCGGTTCCCCCTTTTTAAGGGGGCTAGGGGGATCTCCCCCTCAATCCGACGACAAACCGCCTCAAAATCTTCCATCACCTGCTGATTTGTGAATCGAATCACCCGTAAACCATAGCCTGCCAAAATTTGAGTTCGTTCAGCATCATGCGCTTCAGCATCAGCCGTAAAATGCACCGCGCCATCCACTTCGATCACCAGCTTCAGCCGCGCACAGTAAAAATCAACAATAAAGTGATGGATGGGACGCTGGCGTAAAACGCGATATGGAAACCGATTCAGAAACTCGTGCCAAAGCTTGCTCTCAGCCGCTGTTGGCCGTTGCCGTAGCGCTTTAGCAGGCTCGACTAAAGCCGAGTCATACGGCAGATGGAAAGCGCTGGAGTTGAGCTGAGATAGATCTTGCGCCACATTAGTAATTCGCAGTTTAGGCACTGGTCTACTATATAGCTCAGGCCTATCGCAGGAGAGCCACCATGACAACGCTGCTGATTCAACCGAAAGCATTCCGCCTGACTGCGAGCCAGAAGCATTAGAGAACCCTGAGAGCATCAGCGGTGAGCCAGAGCTGCCGGGATTCGTGCTGAAAAGGCCAAGATCTGGTGAGCAGAGCTGCATCGGCTCTCTACAACCTGGCTGGGTTTGCTCGGTTGCTGTCTCTCATTTCTTCTCATTTCTATAGTTGATCTAAAGTTAATCCCGGTTCTGGGAATGCCTCCTTAATATAAGAAGTGCAGTACCCCCGCACACCCAGATTGCAGGAATCCTACCGATGGCAGACCTCGATCAGCAAGACCTCGATCACGAATATGCGCTTGACCGCGACTGCACCACGCTCTCGCGACATGTGTTGCAGCAGATGCAAAGCTCAGTCGAAGCCCAAGACCTGAGCGCAATCATGAACCGGGTTGCACTAGCCGCCAAGCTGATTGCCCGTCGGCTGACTCGCGCCGGACTGGTTGAAGACGCGCTGGGCTTCACCGGACGCACCAACGTCCAGGGCGAGTCAGTCAAAAAGATGGATCTCTACGCCAACCAGGTGTTTATCTCGGCGTTCCAGCAGAGTGGGCTGGTCTGTCGCCTCGCCTCCGAGGAGATGGAAAACCCCTACTACATTCCTGACAACTGCTCGATTGGCCGCTACAGCCTGCTCTACGACCCAATCGACGGCTCCTCAAACGTCGATATCAACCTGAACGTTGGGGCAATCTTTGCAATTCGGCAGCAGGAAGGCGAAGACGACGGCACGGCTCAAGACCTGCTGCAAAACGGCCATAAGCAGATCGCGGCGGGCTACGTGCTCTATGGCCCCAGCACCATGCTGATCTACTCGGTCGGCACAGGCGTTCATGCTTTCACGCTCGATCCCAGCCTCGGCGAATTCATTCTAGCGGCTGAAAATATCCAGATTCCAGCGCATGGCCCCGTCTACAGCGTCAACGAAGGCAACTTCTGGCAGTGGGAAGAATCAATCCGCGACTATATCCGGTATGTGCATCGGCATGAGGGCTACACGGCTCGCTACAGCGGCGCTTTGGTGGGCGACGTGCATCGAATTCTATTTCAGGGCGGCGTGTTTCTCTATCCCGGTACGGTGAAAAAGCCCGAAGGCAAAATCAGGCTGCTGTACGAGTCGGCTCCGCTGGCCTTTTTGGTGGAGCAGGCGGGAGGCCGCGCCAGCACGGGCACAGAGGAAATTATGAGCGTTGTGCCCAAGCAGCTGCATGACCGCACGCCGCTGATTATTGGCAGCAAAGAAGACGTGGCGCTCGTGGAGTCGTTTATTCAGGAGCATCAGCGCGACCAGCGGGAGAGGCTCTTAGCCTCCGGCTAATCCAGCGTGGCAAAAGCCGCCTCTCAAAGTTTCCCTTATCCCCCTAAGCAGAGCAGATACAGCATATGGTGACACTACTCGAAAATCCCCTCCGCGCTGGACTCCAGCAAGACCGCATTCCAGAACCGCAAATTCTGGTGATTTTTGGCGCATCCGGCGACCTGACCCAGCGCAAGCTAGTGCCCGCGCTTTACCAGATGAAGCTGGAGCGCCGTCTGCCGCCCGAAATCACAATTGTCGGCGTGGCGCGCCGCGAATGGAGCCATGACTACTTCCGTGAGCAGATGCGCGAAGGCATCGAAGAGTTCGGCGGCGGTCTGCGGAAAGAGACGATTTGGGAGGAGTTTGCCAAAGGGTTGTTTTACTTCCCTGCCGATATTGACAACCCCGAAGGCTACCAAAAGCTGAAGGCGTTCTTGGCTGAACTCGACGCGCAGCGCGGCACTCGCGGCAACCGGGTCTTTTATCTCTCGGTCGCACCCCGGTTTTTTGGCGAGGCCATCCAGCAGCTCGGAGCCGCCCAAATGCTGGAAGATCCGCGCAAGCAGCGGCTGGTCATCGAAAAGCCGTTTGGCAAAGACCTCAGCTCTGCCCAGATGTTGAACCGCGTCGTCTATCAAACCTGCGCGGAGGAGCAGATCTACCGGATCGATCACTATCTCGGCAAAGAAACCGTGCAGAACCTGCTGGTCTTCCGGTTTGCCAACGCCATCTTTGAGCCGCTCTGGAACCGCCAGTTTGTGGATCACGTGCAGATTACGGTGGCCGAAACGGTGGGTCTAGAAGGGCGAGCCGGATATTACGAAACTGCTGGAGCGCTGCGCGACATGGTGCAAAACCATCTGATGCAGCTCTTTTCGCTCACCGCCATGGAAGCGCCCAACTCGCTCGATGCCGACAGCATTCGCAACGAAAAGGTGAAAGTGCTGCAAGCCACCCATTTATTTGATCCCGAACAGCTCCACCTCTCTGCCGTGCGCGGCCAGTACACCGAAGGCTGGATGAACGGCAAGCCTGTCCCAGCCTATCGCCAAGAAGAAGGAGCCAGCTCCGACTCGACTACGCCCACCTACGCAGGGCTGAAGCTAATGGTGGACAACTGGCGCTGGAAGGGCGTGCCGTTTTATCTGCGTACCGGCAAGCGGATGAGTAAAAAGGTGAGCGAAATTTCAATTCAGTTTCGCGACGTGCCGTTTTTGATGTTCCAGTCTGCCGCCAAGCAGATGAACAGCAACGTGCTGGCGCTGCGGATCCAGCCCAATGAAGGCATCGCGATGCGGATGGAGGTGAAGACTCCCGGCAGCTCGCTGCGAACCCGCTCGGTAGAAATGGACTTTAGCTATGAGAACGCATTTGGTCAGCCGAATACAGAAGCTTATAGCCGACTGCTCGTAGACTGTATGTTGGGTGATCAGACCCTGTTCACGCGCGGCGACGAAGTGGAAGCCTCCTGGCGCATTTTGGCTCCGGTGCTGGAAGTTTGGGATGCGCCTGCCCCGCCTGACGCAATTCCGCTTTACGAAGCGGGAACCTGGGGGCCGATTGAATCAGAGCTGCTGCTCAATCAGGAAGGGCGGCGCTGGCGCAGACTCTAACGGCTCGTCACGACCAAGATCATCTGGCTAACCCCTATTTAACTCTAACTATCCACCCATGAGCACTTCTTTTGTAACGCTGCAAAAGCCTAAAGACATTTCGGTTAACGAAATTGAAGCCGAGTTGGCGCAGATCTGGCAGAGTCAGATTGGCGACAACGCCACGCCCGTCACTCCAACTGCGACGCGAGCCGCCACCTTTAGCATGGTGATCTATGAGCCGGAAGAGTTCCAGCAGCTCCTGGCAATTCTCGGCTTCTACAAAGGCGCGATCGAAGGCGTGAATGGCTCGCAAATGAAAGAGGCTGTCAAGGCTGCTCAAGCTGCCTATGGCCTGACGATCACGGGACGGGTTGATCCGGCGACGCTGAACAAGCTGCGCGAAGAGTATGCCAAGCTGCCGCCTGAGCAGGCCAAGATGACCAACGAAGACCATCGTGGCTCCAGCGTCGCCGACGCAATTTCGACGCAAAATCCCTGCCGAATCATTACGCTCACCCCCACCTTTGAAGAAGACCAAGGCGTGACGGCGCAGGTATCGGCCTACTGCCCGATCCTCAAGAAAACCAGCAACAACCTGATGTGCTGCGAATACATCACGCTGAAGGGCACGAAGGCCGCGCTGAATCGGGTGGGCGATACCGTAGCGGCGCTGATGGTGCCGGAACTGCCCAAGTTTGTCTGGTGGAAAGCCACGCCCAACCCGGAGCATGAGCTGTTCAAAAAAATGGTGGACTGCTGCCGCTGCATCATCCTCGACTCGTCTTACTACAGCGATCCTGAAGGCGAGTTTTTGAAAATGGTGGAGCTCATTGAGGCCGAAACCTATGTGGCCGACCTCAACTGGCACCGCTTCAGCGCATGGCAGGAGCTAACCGCCGCCTCGTTTGACCCGCCAGAGCGCCGTGAATATATCCAGGACATCGACCAGGTTACCATTGACTACGAAAAGGGCAATCCGGCGCAGGCGCTGATGTTCCTGGGCTGGCTGGCGAGTCGCCTGGAGTGGCAGCCCGTCTCCTACAGCGAAACACATGATCTCTATGACCTGATCCATATCGAACTGAAGGGCCCCAACCAGCAGACGATCAAGGCTGAACTCGCGGGCGTGCCGATTGGCGATCCGGGCGAAATTATTGGCGACCTGATTGGTATCAGCCTCACCACCAGCAATCCCAAGGCCGACTGCAACACGATTATCTGCTCCGAAACCACCGGCTGTATGCGGATGGAGGCCAAAGGTGGCGCTCAAATCGCCAAAACTGAGCAGGTAACGGCCACTGCTGACCAAAAGGCCGAATTTCTGATGAGCCAGCAGCTCCAGCGCTGGGGGCGCGACGTGCTGTATGAAGAGAGCATGGCGCTGGTGGCGCAGATGCTAAAGTTGCGTCAGGCTTAGCGCTCGAAACATCCAGGTGCTAGCGCTGAGGCAGATTCGGGAAGTCGAGTTCTGCCTCGTCTTGCAGCTCCTGATACTGCCCGCGCAGACTGCGATATTGGGCTTTGAGCTGGGGCGAGAAGCTGCCTAGCTCTGGAGCCAAGATATCTAACTCGTTGGCAATCAGCATATCCCGAAGGTAGCTGAGCGTAGACTGTTGAATTTGCGCTGCCTCGTTCAGCCAGTCGGTGAGATCACTTAGCCGCTGTCTCAACGTCTGGCTGGTCTGAATAAAGGTTTCGGAACTGTCTGCTAACCGCTGAAGTTCTTCTAGCCGCCGCTGAAGCTTTTCAATCCGCTTCACCTCTGGCTCCAGTTCAAGATGCTCTTCGATGATCGGTGCTAAAAGCTCAATTTTTCGGCGCTGAAGACTGTTGGAGGGCGCAGCTCGCTGGATTTGGGCTAGGTCGTAATAGCGATCGACATAGCGCACCTGATCGCTCGAAGTCAGCGTCGGGAAAATCACGTGCTTTGGCTCAACCAGGATGCCCAGATTGCCCAGAGGCAGCTTCTGGTCAACTGGATGCATATCTCTAACCTCAACAACATCTCCGATCTGAAGCGGCCTAGCAGATCTCAATCCGGGTTGCCTCAGCCGTCGGGCTGCCGATTGGGAGCCGCAAATCACAGGTTGACCGAAGAGAAACCAAATCAAACCTATCAAAGCGATCAGAACAATCAGCCACATGAGTAATTACCTGATGGGGCACCTGATGAATCACCTGATGAATCGCCGAGCCGCACGCCAATCAGACGCTAAACAATCAGACGCTAAATCTATCTCAAATCTAGCCTCTGTTTTGGAAAGGTCAAATCTTACCCCGGCTCAAATTAGCTCTCAAATTAGCTTCTAGTTTGCGCTCCGTTAATCCTGAATTTCTGGAACTTCTGTTGTAGGTAATGGTCAGTAGTAGTGATCTAGATCAGCGCATAAGATTTAGAGCATCTAGAGCAGCACTGGGTATGGCGACTAGCAGTTTGCATATTGTGAGGGAAAGACAATGGGACGCATCCGAGATCTGGTTGGACAGGCGATTGAGGCAGGCTATTTGAGCTTGGCGGCTGAAGAGCAGCTACGCGCCTTGCTGCAAGTTAAAAACGAGCCAGAGGAAATCATGGCCTTTATGCGGCTTCAGCAGGCAGCCATGACGGGTCGAGTTCGGCAGGAATCGCGTGAGCTAATTGAGCGGCTCAGCAGCTAGAGTAATCTAGCCCAAGCTCTCTAGCTCAAGCTCTCTAGTTCAAGCTTCAGGCTTCGCCAGCTTCGCCTCCATCCGCAGACAGTTCTGGCCATTCACTTGCAGGTGATACTCCACTTTATCCATCAGCCGAGTCAAAATCAGCCAGCCGTAGCCACCCTCTTGATGCTCTTCAGGGACAGGGGAGCGATACTCATCGAGATCGAAGCCTGCGCCTTGATCCCAGATCTCCAGATGCAGATCGCGATCTTTTAGCTCCAGCTTCAGCAAAACTGGCAGATTTGGCTGGTCGCGGTGGGCATGTCGCACCACGTTGGAATAGGCCTCAACCAGCACCAGCCGCAGGCGACTAGACTGCCGCGACCAGTCTACTTGGTCAGATTGGTTCAGCGCCACCTCTAGAGATCCCAGCAGCCAGGCTTCGACCACGCCGATATATTGCAGGTCGCTGGGCACATGCAGCTCAGTTCTCATGGGTCTACAGAACCTCTAACGAAAGAATAGTTTGGTCGTCTTCCTGAGCCTGGGTTTGCGCCTGAATCTCTGAGAGCAAAGCCTCCAGATCAAGCGCCTGCCCGGTGGCCAACTGCTGCCGTATCAGCTCCCAGAGTCCAGACTGATGTAGCATCGTAGATGCCGCCGCCGCCGGCTCCAGCTTTGTAGCCTCTGTGATCCCGTCGCTCAGCAGCAGCAGCGCCTCTCCAGAACCCAGCGGCAGTTGCCCCACCTCTGCTGTCCAGATCGGCAAAATCCCCAGCGGCACGCCTCTGGTCTTGAGATAGGTGGGGGCATCTGTCAGCGCGCGGCTGTTCCAGACCATCGGGTAGAGATGTCCAGCGTTGGCGTAGGTCAGCCTCTGGCTAGCCGGACTGTAGCAGGCTAGCGCCATCGTGATAAACCGATTGCTGTCGCAGAGGTTGTCATAGAGGCTGGCATTCAGGTTTTGCAGCACCCGATTTGCTGCCGGAGGCGACTCTTGGGATAGCTCTCGACGCAATAGCGACAGGGCGCTGGCCATAAACAGCGCGGCAGGCACGCCCTTGCCAGAAACATCGCCGACCGCCAGCCAGATATCGCCCTGCGGATGAGCATAGGTCTCGAAAAAATCACCGCCGACCTCTTGCGCCGGGAAGCAATGCGCCTGAATTTTGACCTGCTCGGAGGCAGGCAGGCTCTGGCGCAGCAGATAAGTCTGAATCTGTCGCGCTACCGCTAGCTCAGATCGCATCTGCTCGCTCTGATCTTGGATGCGCTGGTATAGTCTGGCCTGCGACATTGCCAGCGCTGCTTGATCAGCCACTGCCGCAATGAGCTCTATCTCTTCGTCACTCCAGGCGAGCTGGCGGCAGAGCATGAGCAAGGCTAACGGCTGCTGCTGGTAGGTGAGCGACAGCAAAATCTGGCCATCGCTGAGCTTTGAGATAGGCGGCGCTGGCTGTGACTGCAACAGCGGCATCAGCCTCTCTAGCGCTGGAAGTAGGGGGCTGGCTGGAGTTTGGCTAGCTGGATCTGGGTTAATTGGATCTGGGCTAGCTGAAGCTGAATAGGCCAAGACTTGATTAGACAGCTGACACGAAGGCCGATAGGGCTGATGGGCTGCAACATCTTCAACCGACCAGAGCCAGCCCCTATCAGCCGCAAAGCACTGGCTGACCGTCTGCACGACGGCTTGCAAAATATTGCGGTAGTCGACCGAGGCGCGAATTGCCCCATTGACAGTGTTAAAGATTGACTCCCGCCGCAGCGCCCGATGCAACTGACTGGTGCGCTGCTTCACCACCCGGTAAGTTTCTGAGGCTTGCGTCACCGTTGCCTTCAAGTCTTTGGGGTTCCAGGGCTTGGTAATGTACTTAAAAACCTGTCCCGCATTGATTGCCCCGACGAGATCCTCAACGTCTGTGTAGCCCGTCAGTAAGATCCGAATTGTGTCTGGAAAGCGCTCGACGGTGCGGCTGAGAAATTCAGTGCCGTTCATGCGCGGCATCCGCTGGTCTGAAATGATCACCGCCATCTCTCCTTGATCTTCTAGGACTTGCAGTGCCTTAGAACCACTTTCGGCTTTAAACACCTGAAAGTCGCGCCGGAACGTGCGGTAGAGCAGATCTAGGTTATCAGCCTCATCATCCACCACCATGAGTTTGAGCTGAGCGGTCTCGAATTCTGTCATGCTGCTTGCTGTGAGAGAGACGGGAGTGGGGCGGGTGAGGCTCAATAACGCTGAAAGCTTGTAAGGCTAGAGTTTATAAAGCTGCTATTTGTAAAGCTGCCATTTGTAAAGCTGCTGTAAGAGCCACTGTAAAAGTACCCAAGTTTTAGCTTAGGCTATCCCAATCGCTCTGCGGTCTGTGGATGCTGCTTGCCCTCGCTCAAACGCATGGATATTTCCTCAGCTCATAGCCACAGTTTTTAGCCACAGTTTCATAGAATTTTAGAATTTACCTCGACCTGAGCCATCCCTGCGTGATGGAATCAAGTGATCATGTGATAATGCTAGAAATTCTGACTGGTCGGCTGAGTCGTCTGCTGACGGGTCTATCAATCTATTCAGAGCTTGATCAAAGCTTGATAAGAGGTCGCTTACGATGCATAACTTTCTGCCGATTGCCTATTTGCAAAATCAGTTTCTGCCGTTTGACCAGGCCAAAGTTTCGGTTGCAACCCATGCGCTGCACTACGGCACGGGCGCTTTTGGCGGGCTGCGCGGCATTCCTGACCCTCAAAACCCCAGTCAAATTTTGCTGTTTCGGCTCGATCGCCACTGCCAGCGGCTGAGCGACAGCGCTCGGTTTCTGCATTTCGATCTGCCTGCTGCCAAAATTCAGCAGATCATTACCGATTTTGTTAAGAAAAACCAGCCGACCACTTCGTTCTACATTCGGCCTTTTGTCTACACCTCTGATTTAGGAATTGCGCCCCGGCTGCACAATATCGAAAAAGACTTTTTGGTGTACGGCCTAGAGCTAGGCGACTACCTCTCACCAGAGGGCGTGAGCTGCCGGATTAGCTCCTGGCATCGACAGGAAGACCGCAGCCTGCCCCTGCGCGGCAAGATCAGCGGCGCTTACATCACCTCGTCGCTGGCCAAAACCGAAGCGGTGGAGTCGGGCTTTGATGAGGCAATTCTACTCAACTCGCAGGGCAAGATCTGTGAGGCTTCCGGCATGAATATTTTTATCGTGCGGCGCGGTCAGCTAATTACGCCGGGGCCTGAGCAGGATATCCTCGAAGGCATCACCCGCGACAGCATCCTGACGCTGGCTCGCGATCTGGGCATTCCAGTGGTTGAGCGAGCGCTCGACAAGTCAGAGCTGCTGATTGCGGACGAGGTGTTTCTCAGCGGCACGGCAGCTAAGATTACGCCCGTCCGTAAAATCGAAAACTACGAGCTGTCGCCGGAGCGCCCGATCACCGCTCAGCTCAAAGCCAAAATTGCTGCCATTACCGAAAACCGCGATCCTGATTACTCAGACTGGGTAAGCGCCATCTCCTTGACCTAAAAATCCGCTATCCCATAATCCTGATGCCCAAGAGTCCGCCAACCTTCTGCTGAGGCAGCATGGATGAAAGCTTAGTCCAAAAGAAAAGCTTTGAATTTGCCTTAAGCACGATCCGACTTTACAAAAAGTTACAGGCTCGTGAGGAGGTGATTCTCTCTAGCCAGTTGCTCAAGAGCGGCACAGGCATCGGAGTGAACGTCGAAGAGGCTCTAGCAGGCTGGGATCAGACCGTGCGGCAGAGTTTACTCACCGCAGCCAAAGAAGCTCGCGAAACGCGCTACTGGCTGAAGCTGCTCCAAGAATCCCGGCTGGCTGATGTAGATGTATCGGCAGAGCTCCGCCAGATTGATGAGCTGATCTATCTCCTGGGCAGTTTGACAAGCGCTGGAACTTTCAAGATTGATGCAGGTGATACTTCACCCTTGGGCGAGCTATGAGCTAATAGAGGTGAGCTAGCTACAGCCCTGCTAGAGCTGGCGAAGGTTAAGCTATGCAGCGTTTACTGGAATGTCTGAAATCCCTAACATAAAATAGATCAACAGGCTTGGCGCTCGCGCCAGAGGTGTCCTATGTTAGTCGTCCTGATGGAAAATCAGCTCCTTGCCACCGAGCAGATCTGCCAAAGCTGTTTGATGGCTGATCAAAGTGGCCAACCCCGCTGGCAGCAAGGCAAGCTGCGGTGTGGTCGAGCCTTACGTCAAGCAGAAGCGAACCAGCCCGTGCAGTATGAATGCCAGATGGGATTTCGGATTGCACAGATTGACTGAGGCTTGTCAGCAAAGCTAATTCGCACCGTAGGGTGGAAGCTCCACACCCAGCGATTGCGCTATTCTATAGTTTAATTGCAGAGTTTAATTGCAGCCTCAAACATACAGCTTCAAACATACAGCCTCAAACATCAGAACGTTAAACTTAAGCAACAATTTAAGTCTGGAGCATACAACATGACCTGGCGTGGTTCGACAACCCCTCAAGAGCGCATCTTTGCCTGCCTGCCCTATCTACTGCCTTTCCTAGACGGACTGGACTACGCAAACCCGTTTCTGAGCCAGTTTCCGGTCTTGCAGCCACTGTTTCTGCCGTTTCTGCTGCTCAAGCCGCTGACTGGCTTTCCGTTTGGCTTAATTATTTTCTTCGCGCTGTTTTTGCTGGTGATCCGCAACGAAAACATCAGCCACTTTATTCGCTTCAATGCCATGCAGGCGATCCTAATCGATATCGTACTGATTCTCTGCGGCCTGATCTTCAGCTACATTTTGCAGCCCGTTCTGCAAGGCGGCTTAATTTTAGAGACCCTGTTTAACGTCGTATTTTTGGGCACTGTGGTGGCGGTCATCTATTCGGTTGTGCAGTCGGCGCTGGGACGCTACGCCGAGATTCCGACGCTCTCTGAAGCGGTCTATATGCAGGTGCGATAAGTAAATCTGGGCTAGCTCATCTGCGCTTTGTCAGATTGGCGCAGGGCGATGGCGTTTTCTAGAGAGCCGATGCCCTCAATTTCGATTCGCACCTGGTCGCCTGCTTCCACTGCACCCACACCTTCAGGCGTTCCGGTCAAGACCACATCTCCAGGCAGCAAGGTCATCACTTGGCTGATATAGGAAACCAGCAGATCGGGCGGAAACACCATGTCGCTGATGCTGGCTGACTGAACTGGCTGGTCGTTTAAGAAAGTTTGGAGCTGGGCATCCGGGCTGATTTCGCGCACGATCCAAGGGCCGAGCGGACAGAATGAGTCAAAGCCCTTGGCGCGCGTCCACTGCGAGTCTTGCTTTTGCAGGTCGCGCGCTGTTACATCATTAGCGATTGTGTAGCCCCAGATCTTGCTGCGCGCCTGCTCGACCGTGCAATCTGTGCAGCGCTCGCCCACCACCAGCGCTAGCTCACCCTCATACTCTACCTGCTGCGACTGAGGCGGATAGTAGATCAGCGCATCTGGAGCTGTGACGCTGGTTGGCGGTTTCAGAAACAGCAATGGCTCTTGTGGAACTGTGCCACCCATTTCCTGCGCGTGCTTCAGATAGTTTTTGCCAACCGCCACAATCTTGGACGGGGCACAGGGAGCCAAAAGCTGATAGTCAGCAGCAGCCAAAATCTGAGGGGTTAGCTGTCCCTGCATCCAAGGGGGGGCATCTAAAATCTGCACTTGGCGGTCAAGTTGAAGCAGGCCATAGTAAACCTGCCCGGAGCGAGTTTGAATGCGGACGAAGCGCTGCGCCATAGTCGAATCAGCCTATCCTGGTATATGATTGTAAGCCCTTGCCTCTGCACCAACTGAGTCAGTCTAAACCATAGGTCTAACCTATAGGCTTACTCAGCGTATCAGAAGCCTCATGTCCATAAGGAGACTTAAATGCCACAATACGAAACAATGTACATTCTGCGCCCCGATCTGGGTGAAGAACTCGTCGATCGCGCCATCGAAAAATATCAGGGACTGCTGCGCGAACAGGGTGCAGATGATCTAGATACGCAGCACCGAGGCAAACGCCGCTTGGCCTACGAAATCGATCGGCATCGCGAAGGAGTCTATGTGCAGATGAACTACAGCGCACCGGGCACAGCAGTCGCGATTTTGGAGCGCTCAATGCGGCTCAGCGATGAGGTGATTCGCTACATGACAATTAAGCCCGAAGCCGTCGCGGTGGCCGAAGTAGCCGAAGCTGAATAGCCAGAGCCAGAATAGCTAGAGCCAGATCACCAGAGCCGAATAGCTAAGCCTGAATCCCTTGATTTATTTGCAGATCAAGGGATTTGTTTTGAGCCTTGAGCAGTTTAAATAATCTTCTCAGCCCAGATTCTTCTCAGCTCAGACTCAGGCAATCGTTTCATAATAGAGGCAGCCCAACTTGAATCTGATTTATGAAACTCACAAAGCAAAACTTGGAACAGCGGCTTGACCATCTCTACGACGTAATTATTGTTGGTGGTGGTGCAGGCGGGCTTTCTGCGGCCATCTACCTTCAGCGCTATCGCCTCTCCTGCTTAATCATCGAAAAAGGCAAAGGCCGCTCGTTTTGGATGCAGGAGCTGCGAAACTATCTAGGGCTGCCGCCTGAAACGCCGGGACGCGAGCTGCTGAAGCAAGGATTAGAGCATAGTCTAGAGCTGGGAGCCGACCACCTACGCGGCTTTGTTGAAGAAGTGCGCGACGAGGGCGAAAATTTTGCTGTCAAAGTGAAAGTCGGCAAGCAGGACAGCCAGTACCCAGTCTTTCGCGCCAAGTATGTCATCGCAGCCAGTGGCATCATCGATACGCTGCCGCAGCTGGCCAACATGCAGAACGTGTTCGACTACGCAGGCTACAACCTGCATGTCTGCTTGATCTGCGATGGCTACGAAATCGCAGATCAGCGCTGTGGCCTGTTTGCAGGCACCGAAGGTGCAATCAACACGGCCTTTGTGCTCAACTGGTTTACGCCTTACATCACGGTGTTCACCAACGGTCTGTTTGAGGTCAGCGGCGAGATGCGCCAGAAGCTGCGCGAGCATGGCTACCCGCTCGTGGAGCAGCCAATTCAGCAGTTTTTGGGGCAGAACCACCAAATGAACGGCGTAGAGCTAGCCGACGGGTCAAAAGTAGAGCTGGACACCGGGCTGATTGCGATGGGGTCGCACTACCATAACGAATATTTACAAGGGCTAGATCTGGAGTGGAAAGGCAGCAATCTAGTCACAGACAGCATGTGCCGCACCTCGCATCCGCGACTTTTTGCGGTAGGTGATTTAAAAGAAGGTCTAAATCAAGTGTCAATTGCGGTGGCAGATGGTACATTAGCGGCTACAGCAATTTGGCGGGATATTCGGCGGTCTGCCGCGCCTCGCCGCTGGGAACAAAATCTGATTGGAGTAGCAGCACCGTGACGATCCCAACCTCAAGCGCCACAATCAGCGCTTCTGACCCCCAAATCCAGACTCTACCCGAACTCCAAGCTGAAGTCGCCCGTCTGCGCGAGGATCTCACCCTGCGCGACCAGCTAGTGCAGCAGCTTTCGCAGGAGCTATTTCGGCTGGTTAAGGGCAACGCCAGCGCCCAGCCGGATGCCCAGATGAACGAGCAGCAGCAGGCCGAGCTGCGGATGCTCCGCGAACAGCTTCAGGGTGTGGAAGAGCAGGTGACGTTTTATCAGGCTCAGATCGCCGAGCGCGATGGCGAAACCCAGAGCCTGCGGCAGTCTGAGCGAGAACTTGGCGAACGGACGACGATGCTGGAGCAGGTGGTGCAGGAATTGCCCCGCGTCTACTACGAAAAATTTGAGCAGCGGATGGCGGCAGTGCGCGAGAAGGTGGCAATGATTCAGCGCGAAAATCGTCAGCTGCACGCCGAGCTGAAGAGTGTCAACTATCGCTTGGCGGTTCGCAACCGCCAGACCGGCCAGCTCGACTTGCCTAGCTTTCCCCGGATCGGCGGCAGCTCTAACCCAATCCCGACCTTCGGCAACGTCTAGTTTCTAGCCTTCAGGAGATTGACAGGCCAACCTCGCCTGCGCCAAGATTGTGAGAGATTTTCACAAAACTTTGCAAAGGCAGCAGCGCATGTCCCTTGAGCTAATCTCGCTCGACCAAATTCAGGAGATCGCGCATCAGTACGGCTACTGGGCGATTTTCGCAGGGATCTTAATCGAAAACACCGGCATTCCGATTCCGGGTGAGACCATCACGCTGGTGGGTGGCTTTTTGGCCGGTAGTGGTGAGCTGGACTATTGGGCTGTGCTGGGCACGGCAATTGTCGGCGCGGTGCTAGGGGACAGCTTTGGCTACTGGATTGGCTACTATGGCGGCTGGCCGCTGCTGACGAGAGTGGGGCAGCTGTTTCGGATGCAGGAGTCGCAGCTGATTGGACTGCGGCAGCGGTTTGCGGAGAATGCGGCAAAGGCTGTATTTTTGGGTCGCTTCATCGCCCTGCTCCGGATCTTTGCAGGGCCGCTGGCCGGGATTGCCCGAATGCCCTACCTTAAGTTTTTGCTCTGCAACTTGGCTGGAGCTACGCTCTGGGCTTCTGTGATGGTCAGCCTGTCTTATTTTGTGGGCAGGCTGGTACCGCTAGAGCAGCTGATTGGCTGGGCGGCGCAGTTTGCCTTCCTAGCGCTGGGGCTGATGATGGCTTGGATTGGGCTGTCTTACTGGCTGGAGCAGCGCTCCGCTCTGCCTATTGAGCAGCAGGATTAGCAGATAGCAGAGCTATTGCTTGACTCTCCTGTTAAGTGGAGATCTTATAAATGTTGGGATAACCTGACATTGAGGTGAGTTCATGCAACGATTTCTGCGGGAAGTGACCCTGCCTTATTCGATATATCTGATGTTTTTCCTGGGAGTCGGACTGCTAGCAGGATCTATCGTGCATTTCCCTCAGTCCCCCCTGCGCTATTTCTTAATTGGGACGAGCGGTGCCATGATCTTTACGGTAGGCGCAATTTTAACTGAAACAGTCATTCATCGGCGTAGTCTGGATCGGGGAGAGGCGCTGCGTTTCGTGCTTTGCACGCTGATGCTATCGATTGGCATTGGCATGATCAGTGGCGCTATCCAGCACTTTACCGATATTCCGCGCTATGCCAGCGCTTTAATTCCAATTGGGTTTGTGCTGTCTTTGATTAGCTACATGCTGAAGGAGAAGATTCCCTTTAGCCGTAAAAATAGCAGCCTGCTAGGGGTAAAAATTGCCGCAATTGGGCTGCCGCTCTGGCTGGTTTTAAACGCAGCGGCTATGCAAATACCAGCTAGCGGGCATTCCCACGCTGATTCTCATGCTGGGATAGGTCATCATGAAGCTCAAAGTCAGCGCAGCACAGATCAAGGAGAGCAACGTTCAGATGTTCCATCTAAGTCCCAAAGCCCCGCTGCCACAAAGACTGATTCACATCTAGGTTTAGATCTAGAACCGACAGGTTTAGCCAAGGCAAACAGAGTCAGCTTTACTCAAATCATGCTAGCGGCTCCCGCTCAGCTAGATTTGAACAGTCCTGCGCTGCTGAAGTTGCAAGTTCACGATCAAACGGGACAGCCAGTTGAGAACTTTGACACTTTTCAGGAAAAACTGATGCATCTAATTGTCGTCAGCAACGATTTGCAGAGCTTTCAGCATATTCACCCGACCTATCAGACAGCTGGCAGTTTTGCCGTAGAAGCTCAGTTTTCTCAGCCGGGAGGGCATACGCTGTTTGCCGACTATCGGCCCACTGGCCAAACTGAACAGGTTACAGTCTCGGCCTTAGCTGTACCCGGTGCTGTCCCGACTGCGGCTAGCTCCGACTTGGTGCGCCGCAAAACAGTCGGTGATATCATTGCTCAACTGGAAGCTCCAACCTTAACAGCAGGTGAATCGGTGACGCTGAGCTTTAAGCTAAGCCATGATGACGCCCCTCTGACAGATTTACAGCCTTATTTAGGTGAACAGGGGCATTTAGTGATTGTTCGTCAAACCGCGCTTCTCACCCAGGCTGATTACATTCATGCTCACGCGCTGCGGCATCCGGCGGCTGAGTCGATTAGCTTTGAAACCAGCTTTCCTCAGCCTGGACTCTATAAGCTGTGGGGGCAGTTTAATCATGCTGGCGAAATTGTGGTCGCAGATTTCTGGGTTCAAGTAACCTGAGCGATTGCTTAGAGTAATACTTCTAGCAGGCTCGACCCCAAATAGATATAGGCTGCCACAATTACTGTGCCGCTGAGGATCAGCGCAATTGCAAAGCGGCTGTAGGAGATGGGCGTGAGACCTGCTGCGTAGCTGACGATGTCTTGAGACAGCGGCATCAGCAGCGTTAGGTAGAAAATGCCGCGATTGCCTGTGACCCGTCCGGTGAGCTGGTCAAGTTCTGCAAGGCTAGCTTTGCCAATCAAGCGAGCTACCACGTTCCGGCCAAATTTCCTGGAGATCCAGAAGTTGGCGCTGCATCCCAGCACTGTGGCAAGCAGGCTGAGTAGAAAGCCGGACTGCTTGCCAAAAATCGCGCCTCCCGCAATGAACAGCGAGCTGCCGCTGAGGGGCGCAATAATCAAGCTAAAGGCGCACAAAATTACGAATGAAACGGGCGCCCAATGCCCAGACTGCCGCACCAGCTGCTGGGCGTTCTCCAGCCCAATCCAGCGCAGGAGCAGCACCATGACTCCATAGAGCGTTACGAAGCCCAGCAGCAGCAGCAGCAGGCGTTTCAGCAGTTCAAGGCGCAGCATACGAATAGCAGATTGGCAATGATACCGCTCCACCATAGCCTATCGAGCGCTTAAGATTTAATCTGGCCGCTGGTGGCCAAGGCTCTGGCGCTAAAGCCGTAAACCCGCAGTAGCCCTTCTGAGTCGGAGTGGTTGTAGTCGCCGACTGCTTCCATTGAGGCGTTTTCCTCTGAGTAAATCGAGTGGGGGGCATCGGTGGCTGAGACAAACGAAATATTGCCGCGATAGAGCGAGACGGTAATTGTGCCCGTCATCAGCTCCGCCGTGCAGCCGATCGACTCCAAGGCCATCCGCGTCGCTAGGTCAAACCAGTAGCCCTGATAGATCTGCTTGGCAATCAGCAGCGACAGCTGATCGTAGAATTCGCGGGCGCGACGATCCAGCACCAGCTGGAGTAAGAAGGCATAGCAGGTTCCCAAAATCTCGACTCCGGGGCTTTCATACACGCCACGCGACTTGATGCCGACAAATCGATTCTCGACGAGATGCGTGCCGATGCCGATGCCGTATTTGCCGCCAATCGCGTTGGCCTGCATGATCGCCTCCAGCGCCATGACGCTCGTGCCGTTAATTTCTACAGGTCGCCCCTGTTCAAACCGTACTGTAAATTGCTCGGCTTCGTTGGGCGCATCGGCGGGATAGCAGCCCATGATTGGCTTCACAAACTGGGCAGGCGTGGTCAGAGCTTCCAGCAGGCCGGATTCGTGGGTTAGCCCCAGCAGGTTTGCGTCGGTAGAGTAGGGCTTGTCTTTGGTGGCCGTCACAGATAGCCCTTTCTCCTGGCAGAAGTCGATCATCTCGCTGCGGCCAGGAAAGCGCGCCAGAAACGCTTCGTCCCGCCAGGGCGCATAGACTTCAAACTCAGGTGCCAGCATGTTGGTAATCAGCTGGAACCGCACCTGGTCGTTGCCGCGTCCGGTCGCGCCATGGCTGAGAATGCTGAGGCCGCGCTGCTGCATTTCCTCCACCATGGCCTTGGTCAGCACGCAGCGGGCAATGCCGGTCGTGTTCCAGTAGCGTCCCTCATAGCAAGCCTGCGCCTGGATCAGCTGTACTCCAATTTCGGCAATCGCTTCGCGCACCGGCAGCAGCACGAATTCTTTGGCTCCAGCCAGCAGCATCCGCTCCCGAATCGCTGAGACATCATCTTCGTCGGGCTGCCCCAAGTCGGCGGTGAAGCAGATGACATTAACGCCCAAATCGCTTAACCAGCGGGTGACGGTGCAGCTATCAAGTCCACCCGACCCAGCAAAAGCAATCGTCTTTCCGTCCAAATCCTGCGCTTTCATACGATTTTCTCCTAACCGCTATGGCTGAGTAGCTGATCGATTCAGCTTCAGAACAAAGCTTTCATTATCCAATCAAAGCGGTGAATTTCCTGTCAGGATCGGTACAGATTTGCGAATATGCTTTTAGAGAATCTCTTGGAGGAGCTGTGAGCACAAAAAGCATGTTGCTAAGCGTGGTGATTCCCACCTACAACCGCCTGCCGATTCTGCAAAAATGCCTTAGGGCGCTAGAAACGCAGAGGCTCTCTCCGAATTGGGCTGACTATGAGGTTGTAGTGGTGGATGACGGCTCGACAGATGCCACGATTAGCTGGCTGCAAGCAGCTCAGCTGCCGCATCTGCGCTGGTTTGAGCAGGATCACCGTGGCCCTGCCGCCGCCCGCAATCTTGGCGTTGAGAAAGCGCTGGGCCACGTGATTGTCTTTATCGACAGCGATCTGGTGGTCACTGAGAACTTCTTGCAGGCGCATGTTGAGACGTTGCTTCAGGGGCAGCAGCAGCTCGGCCACGATCGCCTCTTTACCTATGGCAGCGTCATCAACACCGCCAACTTTGAGCAGCCGACCGCAGAACCCTACAAGCTCACCGACTTTTCGGCGGCCTATTTTGCCACGGGCAACGTGGCGATTGCCAAGCACTGGCTAGAGCAAGCCGGACTGTTTGACAGCCAGTTTCAGCTCTACGGCTGGGAGGATCTGGAGCTGGGCGTGCGGCTGAAGCAGCTTGGCCTGAAGCTAATCAAATGCCCGGAGGCTAAGGGCTACCACTGGCACCCGCCGTTCGCGCTGTCGCAGCTGCCGGGACTGATCGACCGCGAAATTCAGCGAGGCCGCATGGGAGTTTTGTTTTATCAGAAGCACCCAACCTGGGAGGTGCGGATGATGATCCAAATGACCTGGATGCACCGCCTGCTCTGGGGCTTGCTGACGCTGGGCGGTCAGCTCAACGAGCGCAGCATGGCTCCGGTTTTGCAATGGCTGATTGATCAAGGCAAACCCCAGCTTGCCCTAGAAATCGCCCGTATCTTTCTCAACTGGTACAACGTTAAGGGGGTCTATGCAGCCTATGCTGAACTGGAAGATTCCGGCTGATCGAGCCGTGAGTTTTAGCCTGCCGCTCCAGCTAAATTCCTGGCTGCTGTTGCCGAACTCTGCGTCAGTAGCCTAAGATAGATGACTGTGAATGGGCTGTGGATTCAGTAGAGGCCAATTCATCGCAATCATCGCAAAGCGGACGCATAGCTCAGTTGGTTAGAGCACCACGTTGACATCGTGGGGGTCACTGGTTCGAGTCCAGTTGTGTCCATTATTTTTGAGTCAATATCTGGTTGAGTCAATATCTGGGACTTTGGCGACCAAGACATCTATTTCCGCGATGAGTATAAATACTCAAACAGATCAATTGTTTGTTGGTTTAGGCTTCACCAGGGAGGATAAACGCAAATAAAAGCAACCACTTTGCCTCCACAAAGCTATCACTCCAGAGCAACAGCCAGTCCTCAATACTCGCCTCGCAGCAATCGCCGAGATTCTGTACGATGAACGGGATCCTGCCACAATGACGACATGTGAAGGGATAGCATAGCGCCGAGTTGGCGATGTTGTTTGAATAGATTATGGACAAGACCAAGGCTGACTCCAAGGTTTTGAGCCAGTTGACGTTGAGAAATTTTGCCTGCGGCATAAGCCTCGACCACTTTTTGACGCAATCAAGAGTCAGGCTTTGATATTTAAGGGCAGTTTCTAGCTTTTAGAAATTTCTAGCTTTTACAGGATCGCCCTAGACTGGTAAGGGTTATAAATTGATGAATCTCTCCCGTTCACACAGCGCCAAACAAGAGATCAGCCTGCTGCTGGGGTTCTTCATCGTTACCATTCTGTTTAGATTCTGGACGTTTTTTCAGTCAGGACTAGATTGGGACGAAAGCCTCTATATGCTGGTTTCTCAAAGTATGCTCGACGGCAAGATTCCCTACGTTGAGGTTTGGGATAACAAGCCAGTTGGGATCTATTTACTTTACCTACTATCTTTCTCTATTTTTGGAAAATCAGTCTTTGCAATTCGGTTTCTCTCCTGCATTGCGGTAGCAGTCACTAGCTATATTCTGTATCGTATCGGTCTTCTATTTGGCAAAAATGGCCAGCTGATTGGTGTAATTGCAGGGCTGATTTACATCATGGCCATCTTAAAAAACGAGGGGACAGCAGCCAACACCGAGATTTTCTTCGTTCCCTTCGTTGCAGCCGCATACTATCTCAGCTTTGCCAACGCAACTCGCCAGACACAGCCCAATCCATCAGCCCAGCGATGGCGCTATTTGAGCATTGGTCTTCTGCTGGGCATCGGATTTGTGATCAAATATGTAGTGATTTACGATCTAACCGCCATGCTGCTGCTGACAGTTCGGCTGCACAGAACCTCAGAGAGCAGTCGCCATCTCACAGCCCTTGCAGATCTAGCAGTGCTGCTCGCCGGGTTTCTACTGCCGTTTTTGCTCATGGCCAGCTTCTTTTTCTGCACCGGACAATTCGCAGAGTTTTTCTACGCCAACTTTACCGCCAACAAAATTCGTAACCTCGACCGCGCTTTCTCTCTGCAGGTTGCCATAGGAGCTTTAATCGCGCAGCTGCGTCTGAACTTCCCCCTCTGGCTCTGTTTTGGCCTAACGCTGACGCCACTCCTCAAAAAATCACCGCCCGAACGCCGGATGGTAGGGCTGCTGCTGCTATGGATTATCATCCCGCTCGCTGGAATTTTTCTGACCTTTAAGGTGAGGCTTTATGCTCATTATTTCCTGCCGATTCTGCCGCCTCTCAGCCTGGTTTTAGCGTTCGCTCTCGTGCAGATATTTGCAAAGCTCCAAGGCCAGATGCCCAGCCTGAGGCAATATCTGCCGTTGATCTTGGCGATGATGCTTTTAACAGGATTCTATGGAGCCTCTAGCTTCAAGCAAAGCGCAAAGTTTGCTTATTTTAGCTGGGTGAAAGGCATCCCCCACTATGAAGACAAGGCCGCCGAGACTGCGGCGTATCTGCAAACTCAGATTACACAAGATGATTACATCTATGTTGCAGATGATGACCCGGTCATATATTTTTTGACAGACGCTAAGATTCCTACTCGCTACGCCTATCCCTTCTTTCTAATTGGCGATAACCTACCAAAAGTGGCAGGTGTCAATCCGACCCAAGAGCTAGCCGCCGTGATCGCAAAACAGCCGCTCTACGTGGTGATGGCAGTGCCTAGCAAAGAAGCCGCCCATAACAAATCTTTCTATGACGAGCTGAAGGCATGGCTGAAGCGAGACTATCGGCTGGAGCACTCGGATGATCAGGTGCAGCTCTATCGGCGCAAAGCTTAAAGCTAAAGAATGGAGAGTAGGAGATTCGAACTCCTGGCCTCCGCGGTGCGATCGCGGCACGCTACCAGCTGCGCTAACTCCCCAGGTTTTATCAGTTTAACACTCGGCTTCTACTCGCAGCTAGCGGACTTTGAGCAGCGACAGGCTGTGATAGATCCAGCCTGTGGTTACGGCAGGCAGCTCTAGGTGTGGCGTGAGTCCCGTATCGTCCACAATAGTGAACTTTTGGATAGCACGCGGGTTTAACTCCACCAACCGCTGACCCAAATCAACGGGCGTAAACTGCGACTCCCTGCCCCAAAGCACCGCAGTCGGAACCGTAATCTGCGGCATGTAGGCGGCCAGATCAAAGCAGAGATCGCCCCGCACAAAGGAAATTGCGCTGAAGTCTGCATCAGGCTGCTGAGCTGAGGCGAGATAGGCATCGACCATTTCCTGAGTTACCCGATTGGCTCTGGCAAACTGGCGGTTTTCTAAAAAGTTGCGAATGCCAAAATTGGTGGCAATGGCGGCGCTGTAGACAAAGCGATTCAGCAGCGGCGTGCTGACCAGCTGGGCAAAAAAGTTGCCGTAGGGTTGATCGAAGTCAGCCAGCCCAGAGGGTGCTACCAAAATCAGTGCCTTGAATAGCTCCGGTCGAGCTACCGCGACTCGAATCGTTAGGGCGGCAGTGAGCGAAGAAGCTATAACGATGGCAGGCGTGGGGCAAAGCCGCTCCAGCAGCTCGGTGATGATGGTTAGATAGTCTTGAATTTGATAGCTGCGGCGCAAATGCTCAGAGCGTCCCCAGCCCAGCAGATCTGGCGCAAAGACGCGGTATTCTGGCACAAAGGCCGGATAGACCAGCGACCATTCATAGGCCGAAGAGCCGCCACCAAAGCCATGCAGAAACAGCATTGCCCCTGAAGCGTCCGGGACAGCCGCTGGCTTCGGCTGATAGTAGACCAGCCTGCCGAGGCTAGTCGAAATCGCAGATTGGTCAAAACCGGGCGGCTGAAGCATAAGTTAAGTTCCAAGCAGCAGAGCCTATCTAAGTTATCTAACCAGCTAACCAGCATATTTCTATTGTCGCCGCTCTTGCTCCATGCCTTGTAATCGATCAGTCTGAAAAATGAAGTCATCTTGAATTAGAATTACGAACTATGTCTTTTTTGCAGCAGCCACAGCCACTGACAGACATAATAATGGCAAGGGCGCATGGGTTCGCTTCGTCACATTCCCCATATCGTCACGGCAGATCTAAACTGAGCTGAATCGAAGCTGTAGCCAGGGCTGTAGCTAGGGCTGTAGCTGAGAATACAGCTAAGTTCAGCAGTCTAGAGGTGGATTGAAAAGCAATTTGAAGAGTAGCCTCAAGATTACCAGAGAGACGTAGGCCGATTCTAGCGGCGATCGGTTTTTGCTGAGCTGGGGGAGCAGCTAAGCGTATTAAGTCAAACTTGAAGTAAGGCAATTCGGATCCTCAGCTACTGAACTGAGGGGTAAACAACTCTTTACAAAAGCCGAGCTATCCTATCTAATTTTGAAGCTGACGCTGGATTTTGAGGCTAACGCTAGGGCGCTCTTAATTTTGCCGCTGCCTGTTGCAGGTTTTCTGCTTGCGTTTTGTTAATGTGTTCCACTGTTCCGTTATGCCCATGGCTGGGATGCGATATGTCAGATTTCATTAGAGATCCTGGACAGAATTTGAGCAGCACTGCATTCTCTGAACCCAGACCTGTGATCAGCTCTGACTGGAATCTGATATCTAAAGCGGGAGATCTGGCCTATTTACCGCATTGTTCGCCCGTCTGCGTGCGGCTTGACGTTGAGGATCTGCCCTGTTTTACAGTGGTCAATCGCCAGTATGAGGCTTGGGGCGTGCGATTTGAGAATGCGGTGGCGATTCATCCCTCTAACCCGCTCTATCCGCCCTATTCAGGCGAGATGGTCTTGCTGGGTGCGCCGAGGGACGGCTGGCTGGAGGCCAGATTTCTGCATCCCGTGCGGCATGTTGGCAGCTGCGTGGTCAGCTCGCGCCGCACGGTGATTCAGGCGTTTAATCGCCAAAATCAGCTGGTAGCAGAGGCAGCAGCGGAGGCCAATCTCGGACAGGGAAATACTAGCCTGCGGTTGAGTTCGGCAGCGCAAAATATTCATCGGGTGACGCTGGAATGCTTTGACGGTCAGCTGACAGTGGATGATTTTTGCTTCTGTAGCTGAACTAGCAGGCGGCTCGTTAGGCCAAGAGAATAAATTTCTCAATCGCGGCGGCAACACCCTGCATCTCAACATGGGGCGCAACCCAGTTGGCAGCGGCTTTCACCGCATCGGGGGCATTCCCCATTGCTACACCCACGCCCGCATACTGGATCATTTCGAGATCGTTGAAGTTGTCACCAATGCTCATGACCTGCTCAGGGCTAACTTTCAAGATCTGCTCGGCGAGATACTGCACGGCGCTGCCTTTGTTGACCTGGGGGTGGGTAGCCTCAAAAAAAGTGGCGACTGATTTGGTGAAGTAGAGTTCGGCTGGCGGATATTGCTGACGCAGGTCAGTAAGCAGCTGATCAACTAGGTCAGGCTGGCCAATCGCCAGAATTTTGGTTGGGGCTAAATCTGCTTCGCCGAGAATTGAGCGCAGATCGCCGACTGCAATAGGTGGAATGTTGGAGCGAGCGGCATAGGCTGACGATTCAGCGTTGAGCTGACGGATGTAGAGCTGGTCGTTTATATAAAAATGTACGGAGAGCTGCTCTAGCAGATGCGCCTGCTCAAAGTAATCTAGCAGCTGGCGAGCCGTCGCTTTAGACAGGGTAAGATGGCGGTGGATTGTGGCGGGGGTTTGGGCAGTGGCCGGGTCTTGGATCAGCGCGCCTTGGTAGGCCATGAGCGGCGTGGTCAGGGCGAGCTCTTGGTGGAATCTTAGGGCTGAGCGGAACATCCGCCCGGTGGCGATAGCAACCTGAACACCTTGGGCTTGGGCGGCTTGGATGGCTTGCTTGACGGCTGGATCAATTTGGTTAGATTCACCGACGGTGGTGCCGTCAAGATCGAGGGCGAGTAGACGAATTGGGGGAGCTGAGGTTGAATCTAAGGCTAAATCTGAGGCTAAATCTGAGGCTAAATCTGGCATAGGAGGCTGGAGGCGGCGATGAGGATCTGTCGATATCTTACTGACATTTTCCCTCAACTCTTACGGAATCCCTCTGCCCCCAGCTGTTTACTCCCCCAACTGTTGACTCTAGAAGTCTCACGCTATGCTGAATAAACTTTAGCGCCCCCCATCGAGCGCCCCCAAGCGCCTCGTTTTTACCCCAAGGAGTGCCCCATGTGTGGAATCGTTGGCTATATCGGCCCCCAAACCGCCAGTCAGATCCTCTTAGCAGGCTTACGCAAACTCGAATATCGCGGCTATGACTCCGCCGGTATCGCCGCCCTCTGGCAAAACCAAATCCACCGCGTCCGCGCTAAAGGCAAACTGCAAAACTTACAAGACAAACTCACCGACTGGCAAATCCCAGCCACCCTCGGCATCGGCCATACCCGCTGGGCGACCCACGGCAAACCCGAAGAACATAACGCCCACCCCCATACTGACAGCGCAGGCCGCATCGCCGTCGTCCAAAACGGCATCATCGAAAACTACCGCGAGCTGCGCGAACAGCTCAAAGCCAAAGGCTACCAGTTCCATTCCGAAACCGACACCGAAGTCATTCCCAACCTGATTGCCGAAACCATCCAACAAATCGCTCCTGACCATCCAACCCTTCTCCTTGAAGCCGTCCGCCAAGCCGTCAACCAGCTCCAAGGCGCATTCGCCCTCGCCATCATCTCCGCCGATTTCCCCAACGACCTCATCGCCGTCCGTCAGCAGGCTCCCCTCTCAATTGGCTTCGGCCAAGGCGAATTCTTCTGCGCCTCCGACACCCCCGCCATGGTCGCCCATACCCGCACCGTGCTAACGCTAGAAAACGGCGAAATTGCCCGACTCACCCCAGCTGGCGTTGAGGTCTACAGCTTTGCTGGCGACCGCCTCCGCAAAACACCCCGCACCCTCGACTGGAACCCAATCTCAGTTGAAAAGCAGGGCTTCAAGCACTTCATGCTCAAAGAGATCTATGAGCAGCCCGGAGTCGTGCGCGCCGGACTCGAAGCCTACCTCGATAGCCACTGGACAGCCCAGTCCGCCCATTCCCCGGTGCGTCTAGGTCTACCCGACCAATTCTATGCTGACCTAGAGCAGATCCAAATCGTTGCCTGCGGCACCAGCTGGCACGCAGCGCTAGTCGGCAAACATCTGCTAGAGCAGCTCGCCGAGATCCCGACGCAGGTGCATTACGCCTCTGAGTTTCGCTACGCCCCAACTCCCCTCACGCCCCATACCCTCACGATTGGCGTGACGCAATCTGGCGAAACTGCCGATACGCTCTCGGCTATGGAGATGGAAAAGCGCCGCAGAGCCGAAATGGGCGGCAAATTTCAGCCCAAGCTGCTTGGCATCACCAACCGCCTCGACGGCACAATCTCCCAGGTGGCTGACTATTTGCTCAACACGCATGCCGGCATCGAGATTGGCGTGGCGGCTACCAAAACCTTTACCGCCCAACTCGTCGCCTTTTACTGTCTGGCGCTAGATTTGGCGCATCGTCGCCGCAGCCTGCCCCCAGAGCGGCTAGAGCAAATTATCACCGAGCTGCGTCAGCTCCCTGCCCAGATTGAGTCGATTCTGGAGGTGCAGGAGCGCTATGTCGAGCAGCTAGCGCACCAGTTTGAAGAGACGCAGGACTTTATCTTTATTGGTCGAGGCATCAATTTCCCGATTGCTCTAGAAGGTGCGCTAAAGCTAAAAGAAATCAGCTATATCCACGCCGAAGGCTACCCGGCAGGCGAGATGAAGCATGGCCCGATTGCCCTGCTAGATGCGAAAGTGCCAGTCGTCGCCATCGCCATGCCCGGTGCCGTCTACGAAAAAGTGCTCTCCAATGCCCAAGAGGCCAAAGCCCGCGACGCAAGGCTGATTGGCGTCACGCCCATGAATGACCCGGAGGCGGCTGAGGTGTTCGACGACCTGCTGCCTGTGCCAGTGGTTGAGGAGCTGCTTTCGCCCTTATTGACAGTGATTCCGCTCCAGTTCTTGGCCTACCACATTGCGGCGCGACGTGGGCTAGATGTCGATCAGCCACGCAATTTGGCTAAGAGCGTTACGGTGGAGTAGCACGATATCGGCCAGAAGTCGGCCAGAAGTCGGCCAGAAGTCAGCCAGAAAAGTAAGGGTGAAGTAATTAAACGGATTACCCATTTCAGTTTTTGACGGGCGCACTGTTCTGAAGCGCACTGTTTTTAGCGGGTGTCCTATCAATCCATGATGTACCCCAATCCGCACTGTACGCTCCTGCCGCTGTCCCAAGCTAGCCACCTCGCAGCAGAGATTGGCTTATTCTAGATAGAGTTCCAAATCGAGAACTAGCCCAATCGTTGAGCAGGCGCATGAATACGCTGATTGGTAAAACCTTGCAGGGCGGCAAATACACGCTAGATGAACTGCTGGGACAGGGCGGCTTTGGCGTGACCTTTAAGGCGAGGCATCACTTGCTGGGGCAAACGGTAGTGATCAAAACCCTGAACCTGCTGAACCAGAGCCATCCGCAGTTTGCCAAAATGGAGCAGCAGTTTCAGGATGAGGCGCGGCGACTAGCACTCTGCGTGCATCCCAACATTGTGCGGGTCAACGATTTCTTTGAAGAAGAGAATCTGCCCTATCTGGTGATGGACTACATTCCGGGGCAGACGCTAGAGCAGATTGTCTTCCCAGAGCGCCCGCTGCCCGAAGCCACTGCTATTGACTATATGCAGCAGATTGGCGCGGCGCTGGAGGTAGTTCATGCAAACGGCCTACTGCACCGGGATGTTAAGCCGCAAAACATCATGCTGCGGCAGGGCACAAAAGAGGTAGTTTTGATTGACTTTGGGATTGCCCGCGAGTTTACAGATGGCAAAACCCAGACCCACACCAGCCTGATTTCAGAAGGCTATGCGCCAATTGAGCAATATGTGATGCAGGAGCGCCGCACTCCGGCCACCGATGTCTATGGTCTCGCCGCCACGCTTTACGCCCTGCTGACAGCGCAAGTCCCGACTGCCTCAATTTTGCGCGAGCGGCGACCTATGCCCGCTCCACGTGACTTGCGGCCTGAGCTGAGCGCTGCCGTAAATCAGGCCGTGATGCGCGGCATGGCAGTTGAGGCGCAGTATCGCCCCAGTACGGTATCTGAATGGGTGGCGCTGCTGCCCGGAGAGCTAATTTGGCAGACCGGCAGACCTTCGGGGCGACCTAGCCCTGCCTCGGTAACGGCAGCGACGCTGGCGGTGAGTCCGCGCCTCAAAACTCGGTTTCGGACGGCGGGGCAGTCGAGCAGACGCGAGCAGACAGGCCGCAGGTCACGTCAGAAAGCAGCTTTGCAGGCCAAGCTCGCGCCGCTGGACATTAGCTCTGCGCCGACTGCGCCGCCCCCCACCTATCGAAAGCGTCGCCGCAGCCTTGCCTTACTGGGACTGCTGGCGGTGGGAACTGTGGCAGCGCTGGCTGTACGCGCCGTGCTGGCTCCATCTGACCATCGCTCTCAGCCTGAGCCTGAGCCTGAACCGATTGAATTGCCCGCAACCGAGCCAACTCCTGCCCCCAGCCCTGCGCCCAGCCCCACGCCCAGCCCCGAAGCCGTAGAACCGCCTATCCTTGAAGAGCCGATTGAATTGCCTGAGCCAGCCCCGGATCCAGAGCCAGCGGACTCGATTCAAACCCTGCCGCCTGAAGCACCTCGATCTCAACCTAGCGCCAACCCCAGCCCAGCGCCCGCCGCTTCTCCCAGCAGCTCTGAGCGCCAGAAACAGCGCCAGCGCGTGCTGCCCAACTGGATGCGCCGCGAGCAGCAGGAGCGTGAACCTTTAAACCGGAATTGAGGAGAGCTGCAAGATTTCGAGACTAGACCCAATACTTAACTTGAGCAAGAACTCAAGCGAGAACTCAGGCAAGAACTAGGGCAAATCGTTGAGATAGCCTTCTGGATAGTTGCTCGTGCCGCGCTGTAAGACTGCCAGCGCCCGGTTGTAGTCCAGGATTGCCGTCAGGTTATTCACCTGCGCGCGCGCTAGAGCCGTCTGCTGATTCAAAACATCTGTCTGGGTGCCAACACCTGCCTGAAACCGCAGCCGAGCCAGCCGCAGGGCTTCAGTCGCCTGCTCGACACCCAGCGCGGTGGTTTGGATATTCGCAAAGCTGGCGTTGAGCTGCGAATAGCCCTGTTCAATGCTGAACCGAATCGCATCCCGCTGGGATTCAAACTGAGCTTCGGCAATCGAAATATTGGATTCTTCGCGGTTAGCCTGTGAGCGGGCATCCCCGCCATCGTAGAGTGCGAGTGACGCATTCAGAGCCAGCGAGTAGTTGTAGTCGGGGCCGCCATTCAGCTCAAAATCATTGCTCTCCAGGTTAAATGCGCCTGTGAAGCCTAGCTGTGGGCCTAGCTGAGCCAAAGCTGCCTTGCGGTTCTGTTCGGCAATATCGCGCTGCACCAGCTGCTGCTCTAGCTCAACCCGGCTTTTGTAAGCCTGCACAATCGTTTCTTCTAGGCTCAGATCCCAAACGCCCGCCACCTCGATCGGATCGGCTGCTGTGAGATCGATCGTCTGGGCGATATTCAGCCGCTGAGAGAGCTGACGCTGCGCAATTTCCAGTGCGCTGATCTGCTGCGTCAACTGCTGTCGGGAGTTGGCGACCTCTACTTCGGCTTGCAGGGAATCAAACCGGGTTCCTACACCAGCTCGCTCCAGTGCCTGAGCATCTCGCAAGCTCTGCTCGGCCTGGACTAAGTTGGCCTGAAAAATATTCACCTGGGCACTGGCACTCTGCAAGTCGTAGTAGTCGCCAACTGTATCCAGGATCAGCTGCTCAGCCTGCCGCTCGACCTCTAGCTGCTGAATCCGCACCTGCTGCTCGGCAGCCCGAATCAGGGCGCTGCGACGGCCTGAGGTGAAAATGCTGTAATTGGCTTGCAGCCCAACGCTGAGCGAAGTGTTGTCTACGTAATTTCGGCGCACCTCACCAATCCGAGGATCGGGAATCGTCTGACCTGGATTATTCGGATCTGCAACAGTCCGAGGGAACTCATCGCCCGTTGAGTCAGTAACGGTATCTGAAATCGTCGTGCCAGTCTCACTGCCGCTCTGCGTGAAGCCTCCCACAGCATCTAGCGTTGGTAGGTTGGCAGCTTCGGCACGGCGCAGATCGGCCTGAGCACGCTCTAGCTCAAACTGCGACTGCCTGAAATCAGCGTTGTTGCGAAGCGAGAGCTGAATCGCCTGCCGAATCGTGATTGGCTGCGTGCCCACGATCTCAACCTCAGAGGGGTCAGTGGGGAAAGCCAGCGGGTTGGGGTCGGGATCGAGATATTCCGGAGCGGCAGCTTCTGAGGCAAACCCTTCGCCTGAATAAAGATTGTTGGCGTTGCGGTCGCTCTGCTGCGAAGGTTCTCCAGCGCTGTCTCCAGGTTGGCTCTCAGATTCGCCCTCAGATCCACCCTCAGATTCGCCAGAATCAGGAGTTGGGTTGCTCGGCAGATCGAGCGGCTGGCTGTCGGCTTGAGCAATTTCAGGGGTCGCTGCTGTAGGGGTTGCTTCGGGTTGAGCCTCTGAAACCACTGCTTCTGAAACTACTGCTTCCGGAGGTGTCAGTCGCGCTGCGGCTTGCTTAATCCAACGCTTGGCACGGCGCTGCTGTCGCTCGGTGAGTTCAGTCGCAGAGGTTGCTGGTTCAGGTGTGTTAGATGCTTCAGGTGACTCAGATGACTCAGGAGCTTGGCTCACGACTTCTGAACTGGCTTTTGAACTGGCTTCTAGATTGGCTTCTGGATTGAGAGCGGCTTCAGCCTGTGACTGCTGCGAGGGGCGCTCGGCTGGCCGGGGTGAAGACGGCTGTATACCGCGAATCCGCTGCTCAAACTGGAGCTGATCTAGGTCGCTAGAGGGACGAGTTCCCATATTTTGCTGGGTTTCCCGCAGCTCTTGCAGATTAATTTGCTGCTGCACCTGCTGATCAAACCGCAGCGAATTTGAATCAGGCTGGCTCACCCCAAACTGCGACTGATTGATCTGCTGCCGCAGCTGGCTCTCGGTCTGGAGTCGATCCAGGCGGCTGTCGGTTTGGCTGATTTTTTGGCTAGTCTGTGGATTGACCTGTTGGCTAGTCGGGTTTGCCGGATCTGCTGAACCTGCGCTGGGATCAGCGGCGAGCGGTGTAGCGGGGCGGGTTGCCTGGAACCGAGTTCGCAACCCAGATTCAGCCGTTGCTGGGGCGGCGGAGACTGCGCTGGCAGCCAGGACTGCGCCCATCATGCTCAGAACCATCAAAGAATTAGGGGATTGCATGTTCAATTTGCGTCCAAAATAGCTCACACCACTTGCGTTCAGAATACCTCAGTCAGTAGAAGCTTGACCGCAGCCTCAGCAGGATAGCGGCTGATCTGGGATCTTGGCAAATCTTAAGGGAGAAAGTAAATTTCTCAAACAAAGAATAGACAAAAATCGAAAATCTTTGCAGAGTTTCCCAAAATCTCAAAAGCAGACCACGCCTTTGCAGTAGAATTACCTGTTGAGCAAACCCACAGGTTGATTAAGCTTGGTTTAACAGCGCTCTAACAGTTCTTCACTAAGTTCTGACTATACAGTTCTCGACTATCGCCCATCACTTAGCTCTCAATTAGCTGCTGCAATTCATCCCCTACCCCCATTCCTATGCCCAAGGTTCTTGTCTCCGATCCGATCGACCAAGTTGGAATCGATATCCTGTCCCAAGTCGCGCAGGTTGACATCAAGACAGATCTATCGCCCGACGCACTGCTCCAGGTGATTGCCGACTACGACGCGCTGATGATTCGCTCTGGCACGCGCGTCACGCAGGCCGTGATTGACGCAGGCAAACAGCTCAAAATTATCGGGCGGGCGGGGGTAGGCGTAGATAATGTCGATGTGCCTGCGGCGACGCGGCGCGGCATTTTGGTGGTCAACTCGCCGGAAGGCAACACAGTGGCGGCGGCTGAACATGCCATCGCGATGATTTTCGCCCTGTCGCGCTACATCCCAGACGCTAACCGTTCGGTCAAAGAAGGCGGCTGGGATCGCAAGAGCTTTACGGGTGTGGAGGTTTACAAAAAGACGCTGGGCATTGTGGGGCTGGGCAAAATTGGGGCACATGTGGCTGGAATTGCGCGGGCAATGAATATGCGTCTGCTAGCCTACGATCCGTTTCTCTCTAATGACCGCGCCGAGCAGTTGGGCTGTCAGCTCGTCGAGCTGGACTTCCTGTTCCGCGAATCTGACTACATTACGCTGCATCTGCCCAAAACAGCCGAAACCTACCATCTGATCAACGCCGAGGCGCTGGCCAAGATGAAGCCAACTGTGCGGATTGTCAACTGTGCCAGGGGCGGCATTATCGACGAGGCGGCGCTGGTGGCAGCCGTACAGCAAGGGCAAATTGCCGGGGCGGCGCTGGATGTCTACGAAAACGAGCCGCTGGAGGCTGATTCGCCGCTGCGCGCTCAGGGCAAAAACGTGGTGCTCACGCCGCATCTGGGCGCTTCGACAGAAGAAGCACAGGTGAATGTGGCAGTCGATGTCGCCGAGCAGATTCGGGATGTGCTGCTGGGTCTGCCTGCCCGTTCGGCGGTGAATATTCCAGGTCTGCGGCCTGAGGTAATGGAAAAACTCCGCCCCAACCTTCAGCTTGCCGAAACGCTGGGCAACCTGGTCAGCCAACTCGCAGGTGGCCGGATTGAAGCCCTCAACGTTAGGCTGCAAGGCGAGCTGGCCAGCAGTGAAAGTCAGCCGGTGGTCGTGGCGGCGCTCAAAGGTTTGCTGTCACACGCTTTGCAGGAGCGCGTCAACTATGTCAACGCCAGCATTGAGGCCAAAGAGCGCGGCATTCGAGTTGTGGAAACCAGAGATGCCTCGGTGCGCGACTATACCGGATCGCTTTACCTGACGGCGCAAGGCTCCCTGGGTGAGCATTCGGTCAGCGGAGCACTGCTGGGTGACTCAGAAATCCGGATCACCAGCGTGGATGGCTTCCCAGTCAACGTGCCGCCTAACCGCTACATGCTGTTTACGGTTCACCGCGACATGCCGGGGATTATCGGCAAGATTGGCTCGCTCTTGGGCAGCTTCAACGTCAACATTGCCAGTATGCAGGTGGGTCGCAAAATTGTCCGGGGCGATGCGGTGATGGTGCTGAGCATCGACGATCCGCTGCCCGAAGGCATCCTGGCTGAAATCATGAAAGAGCCGGGAATCCGCGATGCCTATACGGTGACGCTGGCTGAGCAGTGACGCTGGCTAAGCAGTGACGCTGGCTGTTCGCCCAGAAGCACGGTACTGCTTACGGTACTTCTTCAAGCTTGCAGTTCTGCGACGGCAGCAACCAGTGAGAGCGCGACCAGCGGAGCCGTGACTGCCCGCAAAATTCGTGCCCCCAGCGAAACGGGCTGATAGCCCACTGCTACCGCCTCAGCAAGTTCCGCCTCAGTCCAGCCCCCCTCTGGGCCGACGGCTAGGGTGAGCTGGGCGGCCAAGGGTGGCTTCAGTCGCGTCAGCAGATGCGGATACGAACCTCGCGCCTCACAGAGATAGGCGGGCTGATTACGCTGATCTGGGTAAGCCGCCAACGCGGATCGCCAGTCTTGGGGCGGCAGAATTTCGGGAATAAACTGCCGCTCTGACTGTTCAGCAGCCTCTTGAGCAATTTTTAGCCAGCGCGCCTGCTTAGAAGCGCCCGGATTGAGCAGGCTGCGCTGACTCAGAATTGGCACAATTCGCCGCACGCCAATTTCGGTCGTCTGGCGCACGATATCGTCCATGCCAGTCTTGGGCAAGGCAATCAGCAGCGTCACGGCAACGGGGAGTTCAGTCGTCATCGGCCATTCTTCTAGGCAAAGCGCCGTTGTCAGATCAGCTTGCAAAGTTGCTAGCCAGCAGCGCTGACCGTCCATCGCAATAAACCGATCGCCTGCCCGCAGCCGTAGCACCCGACAGAGGTAGTGCCGCTGTGCCTCAGTGAGCTGCATCGGCTGGGCAGCCTGCTGGGCGGCTGTGATCGTCAAACGCTGGAGTTGAGTCATGGCTAGTCTTTCACAGTCCACAGATAGCGGCTCAATATCATCAATATCTAAATTTCACAAGAATTGTTGCAGTTTTGTAACAAACACTGTTATATTTGTTTACATAAGTTGATCGGCAGTTTGGCAAGCGGTCGAGGAGCGATGCTCTCCCATTCCAACCTCGATTCAGACTTGCATCCCTTCTGTCTAGAGGTCTTAGATGACGTTTTAGGCTGTTAATCTTCACGATTTGAACAAAGGAGTTTTTGTTATGGCTATTTTAATCGCGCTGTTTGTTGTGGGCTGGGTAGCGGCTGCACTGATTGGGACACAGGCCTATTTTCGGGGCGAGCAGTCTAAGCCCATCCATGAGCGCAACTGGCGCTCTCAGTCGTTTGAACAGCTGGCGAATTCATTCACGGGCGCTCGGACTGACTACAATCAGCGCACTCCCGGCTTTCAGGCTGATGCTTACAGCAGTAGCTTGCTCCCTGAAGCCTGAAGCAACGGCGGCTTACTGGATGACTGACGGGTGTTCTAAGGCGACTTAATTCGTTTCAACAATTTGTTTCAAAGCAGCCTCCTGAACTGTTCGGGAGGTTTTTTGTGAGGCTCTCCGAGTGGAGCTTCAAGTTAGCGGTAGCCACAGCTCAAACTCCGTGCCGCTAATCGCGCAGCTGGGAGCCGGATCTGGCGTTTCGGGGTCTGGCGTTTTGAGATCTGGCGTTTTGAGATCTGGCGACTCAGCCGGACTGGAGCGGATATAAAACTTGCCGCCATGTTTAGCAGTCACAATCCGATAGCTGAGGGCAAGGCTGGTTTCCTTGTCGGCTCGCCGCTGCACCGAAAACGACTCCAAAACCTGCTGAAGCTGGTCTGCGCTCATCCCAGGTCCATTGTCAGCAATCCAAACCACCACCCAACGACTGCCCCGATCTTGAGCATCTGGGCGCACCTCTGTCGTAATCGTAATCTGCGGGCGGGCTAACGCAAGCGACTGCAAGTGCGGCTGCCGAGCATAGAATTCGGCGGCGATATTTTGCCGAACTGATTGATCTAGCAGCGCATCAATCGCGTTGGTCAAAATATTGATCAAGACCTGATTCAGCTGTCCGGCATAGCATCGCACTGGCGGTAAATGCCCGTAGCGCTTCACGACCTGAATTTCGCCTTTGAGTCGACTCTTGAGCAGCAGCAAAATGCCGTCTAGCGACTCATGCAGATTGGCAGGCTTAGGATAGACATCATCGCTGTGGCAGAAGTTTTGCAGGCTCGTCACCAGCGTTTTGAGACGCTCTGCTCCAGCGCGAATGCTGAGGATCGTCTGCGGCAAATCAGCGCGCAGATATTCTAGCTCCACTTCTTGCTGGAGGTCGGCCAAGGTTGGAGGCAGGTCAGGAAAATGCTGCTCATAGGCAGCCAGCACCAACAGCATCTGCTGGCTATAGTCCGAGAGATGCGATAAGTTGCCCCAGATGAAGCCAACCGGATCAAGAATTTCATGCGCTACGCCGTCCACCAAGCGCCCCAGACTCGCCATTTTTTCGGTCTGGATCATCTGAGTCTGCATCCGCTCATAGCGCACCTGCGTCTCAATGCCGCGCAGCTGCCAGTGAGCAATATTCAGATCGTGAATATCGAGCAGTCGGTAGGTCTGGTCAGCCAGAGCGACAACCACAGGCTCGCTCTGCTGATCTGCCGAGCGCCGCAGCGCCAGAGGAGCCGCCGCTAAGACTGAAGTCAGGGCTGGCAAAATCAGGTGGTTCACCCGCGCATAGCTGTAGAGCACCGACAGTGAGCTAGGCAGAAACAGCGTCAGTCCACGAGGCCGAATCAAAAACTCTAGCAGCCGCTGCCGCGAGAGCAGTCCCAAAAACGTCCCGTTCTGCATCAGCACCACGCCGGGTAGGGTTGGGCATTGCTCAAAGATCCGCGCCACCTCAATCCCCGTATGGTGCGCCTCAATCTGAAAGTCGTAGAGCGGCAGGTCGCTAAGCACCGACTCCAGCGACAGGCTAGGGCTGCTGTCCGGCAAATATGGCACAGGCAGACGCGGATGCGAAGGATCAGAATCAGCGAGGGGGGAAAAAGACATGCAGCATGACGAACGTGACTTGTCGGCCTCTCTAGAATGCCCGCAAAATGCTCACAGAATGACCACAGAATGCCCACGACAGCAGCCATTCCGCCGATCATGCCAGAGCTGATCATTCTAGATTTGACTCAGGGAACTCTGGAAGAATCTTCAGACTGCTCCAGGTTTGATAACCGTACTTCACTTTAGCCTCTGGTCAAATCTTTGTCCGCCTTGAGTCGGCACTCTACGCAGTTGATTTCAGCTGCTCTTCAGCCAATCTTCTGAGCTAACCCTTGCTCGTCCTCAGAGCGGTGAATATAAATTTCTCAGCCATTTTTTTGTGGATGTAGTTAAATTCATACAGAGATGCTGCTATAGGTAGCGTGTTTCTTGCTCTTAAAATCCACAAATCCTCTATGGGTACGCACTTATCAAATCGGCTTTTAGCCATTGCCCCCCAGCTTAGTCCTGTTCCTCATTAAACCCCGCATTTACTATGGCTACCTTTACCGCCACCTCTGAACAGCAGCTCCGCGACTTTTTGCTCACAGCTGCTGCTGGAGACACCATTATTATCAACAACACCAACGGGATTTCGATTGGTTCAGAGCTGCCAGAGATCAACAAAAACCTGACCATTCGCAGTTCAGGCAACACGGTGCTGCGAGGCAGCGGCGCATCCCGGATCTTCAGGGTGACAGGGGGGAATGTTGTCTTTGAGAATCTGACGATTCAGGGTGGGGTGGCACAGGGGGCTACCAATACAGGCGCTCCAGGGCTGGGCGGCGGCATGCTGATCACGGGCAGTGCCGCCGTGACAATCATCAACGTCAACTTTATTGACAATCAGGCGATTGGCGGCAGCGGTGCCAACGGCGGCGGCAGTGCGGGTGGCACCGGCGGAGACGGACTGGGCGGGGCAGTCTATGTCGATGGTGGGGCTTCGCTGCGAATCAGCAATAGCGCGTTCCGCAACAACTCAACGCGATCTGGCGCAGGCGGCGGCGGTTTACCCGTAGGGGCAGGCGGCAAGGCTGACGGGGGCGCCATCTATCTCAATCAAGGCAGCATTATTACAGAAGGCGCGCCTGCCTATGAGGGCAACAAAGCAGGCGGCAGTCCTTCCACCACGGGCGGGCAGGTGGCCAGCATTCAAAATACGCCGCCGCCTGCTACGACTTTGATCAAGCGCGTGGACGGTACGCCGACTGCTAACGACAGCGTTGCCTACTCGGTGATATTCAGCGAAGCGGTTACGGGCGTAGATGCCTCTGATTTTGTGATTGTGCCAATCAGCGGCACAATTGGCGCAACGATTGACCCTACCCGATTTAGCGGCAGCGGCACCACCTACACCGTCGTGGTCAATACTGGCAACAGTGACGGCACGTTTCAAATTGAGCTGAACGACGACGATACAATCCGCAATGCGGCAGGCGTACCGCTGGGTGGAACCGGACTGGACAACGGCGACTTTACCGGCGAGCGCTACACAGTAGATAAGCGTCCTCCCACTGCTACTATCACGCGCCAGAACAACGCCGCCCAAACGACCGCCGCCGACAGCGTGGTTTTCACCGTGCAGTTTAGCGATCCGATTCGGGGGATTGATACCGAAGCATCTGGCGGATTCAGCGACTTTGTGGTAGTTGCGGCTGGCGGAGTCAGCGGCGCGCAGGTCACGGCTGTCACGCCCATCAATCCTGGAGACAACAACACGGCCTACAATGTGACGGTTGCAAGCGGTTCGGGCAACGGCACGCTAGCCTTGCAGCTGATTGACCGCGACACGATTTTGAAGCGCAGCACAGGAGTGCCGCTGGGCGGGGTTGGTGTGGGCAACGGCAACGTCACCAGCCCAATCTATACCCTCAACAAAACGCCGCCCAGCGTTGCCGCCATCACGCTGCTAGACAACAGCCCGACCGGCGACCCCACCGTCCGGTTCCGCCTCACCTTTGACCAAGACGTGCGCGGCGTGACACCGGATGATTTTGTGGTGGCCGGCAGCGGCATTACCGGAGCTAGCGTCGTCTCGATCACGCCAATCGATACCAACAGCGGCGGCTCTGCCCGCACCTTTGAGCTGGTGATCAATACCGGCAGCGGCGACGGCAGCCTGGGCTTAAACGTGGTGGATAACGACAGCATCCGCAATGACCTGAACGTGCCGCTGGGCGGCACCGGAGCAGGCAACGGCAACGTTACCGGCCCAATTTACACGGTGATTAAGAGCGCGCCTTTGGTGGCTTCGATCACGCCCTCTGGCCTCAACCCAACCGCCGCTGGCACCGTCGAGTTTACGGTGGTCTTTAACCAGGATGTCACCGGGGTCGATCGCTCCGACTTTCGGATGTTTGGCAGCGGCATCGTCAATTTTGGCATTGCCTCAGAAGTTACCGGCAGCGGCAACACCTACAAGGTTGTGGGCAATACGGGCACGGGCAACGGGCAACTGGGGCTAAACCTGCTCGATAACGACAGCATTAAAAATAACGTTGGCGCGCCGCTGGGCGGAGCCGGGGTGGGCAACGGCAACTTCACTGGGCAAACCTACACAGTCAACAAAACGCCGCCGCGCGTCGTGGACATTCTGCGGCTGGCCGCTAGCCCCACCAATGCCGCTACAGTCAACTATCGCGTCACCTTTAGCGAAGGCGTCACCAACGTTGATCCGTCCGACTTTACGCTGGTGACACAGGGCATCACGGGAGCTGGGATTACGGCAGTGACTCGCGACAACAACGATTTTTATACCGTTACGGTGAGCACCGGCAGCGGCGACGGCACAATTGAGCTAGATCTGATCGACAACGATAGCATTGTGAACAGTCGCGGTCTGCCGCTGCAAGGCGCTGGTGTCAACAACGGTAATTTCCGAGGGGAGGTCTACAATATTGACCGGACTGCGCCTGTGGCTAATTTGCTGGATGTCAACCCTGACCCGCGCCGCAGCCAAGTCGATGCAATCACGATTCAGTTTAGCGAAGCAGTGCAGGGCTTTGATCTAGCAGATTTGCAGCTGACCCGCAAAGGCGAAGCAATTTCGCTGAGTACCGCCACGCTCAGCACCGCAGACAACATCACCTGGACGTTAGGCAATCTGCGGAAGCTGACCAACCGGGAGGGGGGCTATAGCCTGCTGCTTCCGGCCAGCGGCAGCGGCATTGTAGATGTAGCAGGCAACCCATTGAGCCTGAACGCCAGCGAGCAGTGGACAAACCAGGTCAACGTTGAGGTTTCTAGTCCCGGCATTACGCTCCAAGGTACGAAGGGTAACAATACGCTCCGAGGCACGAGCGACAGTGATACGCTGACTGGACTGGCGGGCAACGATCGGCTGATTGGCTTTGAAGATCGCGACAGGCTCAAGGGTAATCAGGGCAACGACCGGCTAGATGGCGGGCTGGATCGCGATACGCTAATTGGCGGATCTGGAGCCGATCGGTTCATCTATTCTGGCGGCAGTCAGGCGGCAGCACTGGAAAACTCGCTGGCCTATGCGCCCGATCGGATTAGAGACTTTAAGGTTCTAGAAGGCGACCGAATTCAGCTCGACTTTGACAATAATCTCAGCAGCAAGAATCGCCCCAAAGCGCTGTTCAACGCCAAGTCGGTCAAAGGGTCTTCGCTAGAGAGAGCGACCGCTAACGCCTTCAAAGATAGAGATGCAGATCGCCGGGGCAATCAGCGACTCAAGGCTCGCGAAGCCGTATTTTTTGACTGGCGCGGCGGCAGCTATCTAGCCGTCAACAACGGCAGCAAAGGCTATTCGGCCAATCAAGATCTGGTGGTAAACGTTTCGGGCATTCAATTCGGCTCAGGCGATCAGGATCGCAGCAGCCTGACGGTATCTCAATACTTTATCTAATGCTGGGGTTGCGGTACAGCCCAGCCGGAAGATAAAAAGCACTATCAGAAAAACTGCCGCTTTTTATTCGGCACATCTAGGCAGATCCCGTCGTATGGCGGGTATTTGCCTAGTTTTTTGGCGTTAATCTTAACTTTTATCTAAATTTCGTAAATTCCGCAAAAACACGGTGTTTAATTGGAAAAGCACCTGATTAGCTCTATTTGCGACGCACAGCTAGATCATGTTAGATAGCACAGTAGATATCACACCTGTTGCTTGATAAAGCCTTAATAAAATTTAAGTATTTTTTCAGTAATTCGACCGGACATACTGATTCTCTGTCGTCTAAGCTGTGTTGAAATTGACTTCATGGAGATCTTCACTTCGGGGGATTCACTGAAGGTTTTTGTAAAGACTACGATGAGTCTAGATCTAAAATCACTTGCAAGTCACCCCAGGATCTCCGCGCTGGCTTGTCTATTCTTTTCAATCTATAGATTGAATGGACAGTTCTCGAACTGAGACTGATTGATTCAGGTAAAACTCCATCTGTTGCTACAACTGGTGCAGGTGGGAGCTGATTAATCCAGTAATTGTCCTGAGGCGGCTGCTTCATATTCCTGCTAAACAGCACCTACTTAAAGTTTATCTGAGGCATCTGGCCATGACTGTTCGTGAGTTTTGTCGATCGCTGCTTGTTGTTGATCCGACTGTTGTTGACTATCCAGCATTGCTAGCCGGAGTCGAAACCAGCTCCGTCTTGATTCTTGACCCCAATCGAGATGGCGTAGAGCAAATTACGCAGGCTCTGGCGGGTCAAGCCCAGCTAGACAGTCTGCAAATTCTCTCGCACGGTCAGGCTGGCGCAGTGCGGCTGGGAAATTCTCAGCTGAGCCTCCAGAGCTTGCAGCGCTATGTTGCAGATCTAGCCATTTGGGCGAAGGCGCTGGCTGGAGCTGAAATTTTGCTTTACGGCTGCGAAGTGGCCGCAGGTCAGCTGGGTCGGCAGTTTCTGCACGGACTGAAAGCCCTAGTAGGCGCAGAGATTGCGGCCTCTGCCACCCCAGTCGGCAGCGCAGCACTGGGAGGCAGCTGGAACCTGAATGTGACGACTGGCTCCATAACAGTGCCGATGCTCATTGCGGCTGAAGCGCGAGCCACCTACGCTCATAGCTTGATAACGCTGGTCGATGACACCTTCCGCGAAGCCACAGTCGCCAACCCCAACTGGCTGACTGGCGTGGGGCCAGTAGTCAACCCAGCTTCGCCGCCTCAGCAGCCGTTTTTGACAGCCAGCAGCAGCCCGACTGGCGTGATTCCCGGCAGCCCGACTGGGGCAATCGACGCACCGGGCGACGGGGCGCTGCGGCTGACCAATAGCGTCCTGGATCAAGCCTCGTTCCTGCTCTACAACAGCCCGATTGATTCGAGACAAGGCTTAACCGTCACGTTTGAGCTTTACGCTTACGGCGGCACTGGCGCAGACGGAGTCAGCTTTTTTCTATTAGACGGCACTGCTTCCCCCACTCAGGCAGGCGCATTTGGCGGCTCTCTTGGCTACGCTCAGAAGAACGGCATTGCCCCAGGAATTGACGGCGGCTATTTGGGCATTGGCTTTGACGAGTTTGGCAACTTTTCTAGCCCCACTGATTTTCCTGGAGGCCCAGTCGTTCGCACAGGCGGCTCCGGTCAATTGCCGGATTCGATTGCAATTCGAGCGGGTCAAAGCACAAACTATCAGTTCATCCCGGATACAGCCACCAGCCTTCCCTTTGGCATTGATAACCCAGCCGCTACGACGCGAGTTGCGGCCAAGCGAACGATTAAAGTTGATCTGACCCCAGAAGGACGGCTCTCAGTCCGAATTGACGGTAACAACGATGGCGATTTTCTCGATCCGGGCGAAACCTCGCCCAATTTAATCAATATCGACGTCGCAGGTATCAACGGAGCCGCTCCCCCAACCACGCTCAAATTTGGGTTTGCTTCTGGGACAGGCGACTCTACCAACATTCACGAAATCCGCAACTTAGTGGTCTCCACGCTGAACCAGGAGCCGATAGCCGCCGATTTCGCGCAGGTTGTCCCGCCCAGCAGCAGTAGCGTTCTGGTTGGCTTTTCGGCCACCGATCCCGATATTGCCGACGGAGACAGCATTGCTTCTTTCTCGATCTTGACGCTGCCGCCAGCCAGTCAGGGGGTGCTGTATCTAGGCGATCCGGCTCAGGGCGGAACCCCAATTGCTGTCGATGCCACCCTCACGCCGGCTCAAATCCAGACAGTTTACTTTCAGGCGACAGCAGGCTTCACGGCCAGCAACTTCACCTATACCGCTACCGACTCACGCGGTTCTTCGGACAGCACGCCAGCTAGCGTCACGCTCTCGGCGCAGCCTCCCACCCCTCCAGTTGATCCAACAGACCCAACCAATCCCGGCACGCCAATACCGCCCGTCACGCCGCTGCCGCCCGCAACGGGTGACAACCTGGCACCGGATACTGCACCCAGCTCGCTGAGACTGCCTCAGAATACGGTGGCTCAGGTGCCAGGGCTGTCAGGATCTGACCCTGACGGTACGGTTGTGGCCTTTTCAATTCGGCGGTTGCCACCTGCGGCTCAGGGCACGCTCTATCTGGGCAATCCGACTCAAGGTGGAACTCCCATCGCTGCCGGTCAGATCCTCACCCCTGACCAGATCCAGCAGGTGTTTTTCCAATCTTCGACCAGCTTTAGCGGCGCTCAGTTCACCTATGCAGCCATTGACAACCAGGGCGCAGGTGACCAAACCCCCGCAGTTGTCAGACTGACGTTGGCTTCTGGGGTGCAACCCGCAGGCTGCCTGCCCGGTAGAGAGAGAGAGGGCAACGATGGTGACAACAGCATTAAAGGCGGGCGCAATATTGATCAGCTAGCGGGTAACGGCGGCGACGATCGGCTCAGCGGCTTGGCTTGTAACGACGTACTCCAAGGCGGCAGAGGCGCCGACAATCTGCTGGGTGGCGGTGCCCGCGATCGGCTGGACGGCCAGCAAGATAACGATCGACTGGCAGGCAACAGCGGCGACGATTTCTTAAACCTGGGGCTGGGCGACGATCGCGGCTCCGGCGACAAGGGCAACGACGTCATCTATGGCCGTCGGGGGAACGACTTGCTACAAGGCAAGGGCGGCAACGACGAGCTGCTGGCGGGTCGCGGCAACGATGAGGTTAACGGCGGCACCAATCAAGATTTCCTGGACGGTCAGCAGGGCGACGACCAGCTGCAAGGTGCCAAAGGTCGGGATGTCCTCAACGGCGGCTTGGGTGATGACCGGGCACGGGGCGGTCGGAAAGCAGATCAGATCGCAGCGCGTCGGGGCGATGATGTTGCCTGGGGCGGCAGCGGCAGAGACCTAGTTCTGGGGCAGCGCGGCAACGACAAGTTGGCAGGCAACAGTCAGGCTGACAGACTGAACGGCGGCTTGGGCAACGACGTGCTGATTGGTGGTCCCGGCAATGACCGCCTGCGGACTGGCAAAGGCAGCGACCGGATCGTCTATCGCTCCGCAGAGCATGGCGTGGACACGATTATCGACTTCGACGTGGCGCAGGATGTCGTTGATCTGCGACAGGTGTTCGACAGAGCGGGCTACGGTCAGTCGAATCGGTTTGAGGCCTATGTCAGGCTGGGCAACAGCAGCGATGGAGCCGTGCTGAGAGTGGACTCCAACGGCGATAGCTCCGGCGGTTTCCTCCAGCTAGCGGTGTTCAAAGACCTGAACAGCAGCCGCCTCACAGCCAGCAACTTCTTGGTCTAGTGGCTTAGCTCAGCCTACAGAAAGCAGTTAAAACTTAGCTAAAACACGATCAGAAGGGCGGGGGCATCCTCGCCTTTTTGATCATCAGAGAGCCTATGCTGTAGGAAAAGGCGTAAAAAGCCACCTTCTGCTCTTTTGAATCTGGCTATTGAGCTGATGCGAATCTTGATCGTGGATGATGAAGTGGAATTGACCGACCCGCTCAGCCGGATTTTACAGCGCGAGGGCTATCAGGTAGAGGTGACGCATGATGGCGCAACTGGTGCTCAGATGGCTCAGCAGACCTACTACGATCTGCTGATCTTGGACTGGATGCTGCCTCACGTCAGCGGTCTCGAAATCTGCCAGCGCCTGCGAGCTGAAGCCAGAACTACGCCGGTTCTATTTCTGACAGCTAAAGATCTGCTGGACGACCGAGTGGCAGGTCTTGATGCGGGCGCAGATGACTACCTGGTCAAGCCCTTCGAGCTGCGTGAGCTATTGGCGCGCGTTCGGGCTCTGCTGCGGCGACCTGCACCCCTATTAGAAACTCTGATGGCTCCAGCTCTCCGAGTCGAAGATCTGGAATTAGACTTAGACAATCAGCTTGCTCAACGCGGAGTCCGAAAAATCGAGCTTTCTGACAAAGAAGGTCAGCTTTTGGCATATTTTATGCGGCATCCACAGGTGCTGCTGACGCATGAGCAGATTTATGAACAGGTCTGGGGCGCAGGCGACAGACCCAGCAGCAACGTTCTAGCCGCCCAAATTCGGCTGCTCAGGCGCAAGCTGGAAGCCGCAGGCGAGCCGCCGCTGATTCATACTGTTTATGGCAAAGGGTATCGATTTGGCGGTGAGACAGCAGATCTGGGGTAGCATCCGGTCTATGGCCTCCCCAGACGAGAGCAGGCATCGCGCAGATGCGGTGGTGTGAGCGCAGGTCTAGGCAAAAGTCTGGGCGAGCGCAGTGATCTGAGCTTGAGGTTGAGATTGATACAGTTCGTGAAGTTTGGCTTCGTAGGGTAGGTCTGATTGGCTCTGGGTAAGATGGCTGAACATCCAATTGTGCAATCGGCAAAGCAGGGCGATCCAAAAGCGATTGCTTACCTGATCACGCACAGTTTGCAAAACTATGGCATCACAGCGCGAGCTAGCCGCCAAGGACTCTGCTTAAAGCTGCTGCTAGAAGCTGAACAGATGCCGCATCAGGCCACGATGGTCAAGCTGGTGAAGCAGGGAATGCAGAAGCTAGATGTTGAAATCTTACAGATGGTCAAGCTCTACGGTCGTCAGCTGGGACAGCCAACTGCTGGATGGCGGCATGTGATCGAGCTGCTACCGCAGTCGCGTCACGTCGAGTCGCCCTCGCTAGCCTCAGTGGAGACGTCGCCTGATCTGGCAGAGAGCCAAATGGACAGTCAAATAGACAGCCAATCAGCTATCCAGACAGCCCCTCACAACGGCGCACCTGAAGCTTTAGAAACGCTGCTGTTTCAAATGAACGACCTCGACCCAGAGGCGATGATTCTTCTGCCCATCGATCCAGAGCTGCGGCTGGATGATCTTGACCCAGACTCACTAATTTTGTTTCCGGTCGAACCCTTGACAACTGGCGCTCAGGAGGCGGAGTTGGCGGATGCCGCCCAGTCTGAACCCGCTGCTGCTGACTGGGACGCTTCAACCGAGCAACTGACTCAGCAGCCCCCTGAATTATCTTCTGTAGCTGTAGAGCCATCACCAGAGCCGCTACCAGAGCCATCACCAGAGCCATCACCAGAGCCACCCGCCGGATTTCTGCCGGAGACTGACTCGCCTGATTCAAGGGCGGTGCTTGACTCTGCCCACCTCAGCGAAACGAATGCCGTCCGTCCGGCCAAGCTGTCCCAACGCCTGACGCTTTTGCTGCTCTGCCTGCTGTGGCTAGCGCTGCTCACTCAGACGCTGGGGCTGACTTTCTCGCTGCTCAGGGCAATTGCGTTTTCGCTCTATGCTGGACTCGATCTTTCCAGCACCAATCAGCCCTTCGCCGGACTGCTGCTGGCAGTGGTGCAGCTCGCAGGCTTTATTTTTGCACCATTCAGTCGGCTCAGTCTAGGGCTATCGCTGATCATTGGCTGTCTGACGCTCTGGTGGCTGCACCGCATTCACGCCAGCCTCCAAAACCTCACCGGAGCCTATCCGATCTCGCCCAAGGGTGCCCTGCTCCGCGCTGCGCTGCCAGTCTATAACGTTTGGGGCGTTGGCCAAATCTGGCTGACGCTGGCAAATCGGCTAGCTCAACTCCGGCTCCGGCAGCCCAGTCGATTAATTCAGCGGCTGACCCTCTGGTTTTATCTGGCGTTGGCGGCGGTGGCTGGGCTACAAGCTGGAAAGCTGGGGCTGTTTGGTAGGTTGTTTAGGACTGAGCGCTGGGCTGGCTTCTTTGACTCGTTTTGGTTTGAGGTGCTGCGAGATGCTGCTGTCTGGACGCTGGTGCTAGTTTGGCTGCGGCTGGTGCGGATTAGCTGGCGAGCGCTGCGCCAGATCCACAAAACTCGGATGGCTCCGTTTACGCTGGCTCGACCACAGCAGCCCAGACGGGAGCGGCCTTTTAGTCTAAGCGCGCTGCTGCTGGGCGGCAGTGCTAGCCTGCTGAGTCTGGGACTATTTAACTTCCTGCTAGGGCTAATTGCCAGCCTGGTTTTTTTGTCCAACGGGCTGCGTCCAGAGTCTATCTTCCCGACATTTTATGATTCTGAGAGCCTGCTGATTTTGGTGCTGGTCAGCAGCTTTTTCTGCATTGGGCTGGGCGGATGCCTGACCGCGCATCTGGCTCAGCGCTCGGCCCAGCGCTCAGTCTGGCTACATGCGCTGGGGCTAGGCGTTTTGATCACAGCAATTGGGCTGGCACTGCGTCATCTGCCCCTGTTTCCGGCTTTGGCTGAGCTGCCTTTCTGGTTTCAGACCGCCAGCGGCCTGCTGATTATTCCGGCGGCTCTGCTAGGATGTGGCCTCAGACAGTGGTTTCGACTGCTTTAGAGTTTTAGAGCTTGGAATCAAAGTCGATCAGGGACGCAGAGCAAGTCCGCTATCTGGGTCAAATAAATGCAGCTTGTCGGTAGCCAGCTCTAGCCAGAGCGAACTGCTGGGAGCAATGCCAATCGACTGTTCAGAGGCGACGCGCACCTGAAGCGACGGGCTGCTGAGCGCGGCAATGCTGTTGAGCTGGCTGGCTGTTTGGCTGTTCGGCTGGCTGGCTGGCGCTGCAAAATTTACTGTCAGATAGGTTTCGCTGCCCAGCGCCTCAACACGACTCACCTGCACCGGCAGATTTCTGGGAGCGGACAGGCTGAGGCTGAGATGTTCAGGCCGAATGCCCAGAATCAGCTCTCGCCCGCTGTAAGGCTGCACCAAAGCCTCCCAAACCGCAGGCAGCGTCAGGCGAAAATGTGAGTGCTGCACCAATAGCCCCTGCAACTGCACCGTCAAAAAGTTCATTGGCGGCGAACCAATAAACTCAGCCACAAATCGGTTGGCTGGCTGATGATAGAGCGTCAGCGGCGCAGCCACCTGCTGAATTTGGCCAGCATTCATCACAGCAATGCGGTCGCCCATCGTCATGGCCTCAACTTGGTCATGCGTCACGTAGATGGTCGTCACGCCGAGTTGGCGCTGGAGGCTGACAATTTGGGCGCGAGTTTCGGTGCGGAGCTTGGCATCTAGATTCGAGAGCGGCTCATCCATCAAAAAGACCTGCGGCTGCCGCGCCATTGCCCGCCCCAGCGCCACTCGCTGCTTTTGCCCGCCCGAAAGCTGCCTGGGCAAGCGGTGTAGCAAGGCTTCAATTTGCAGCTGCTGCGCCACCTGCCGTACCTGCCGGTCAATCTGCCGTTCGGACTCTGACCAGTAGCGCAGCGAGGGCGGTAGGCGGCGCGTTAAGCTGACCAGTACCTGTTCGATCCAGGCTGGACGAAAGGAGGAGGATTTTTGTGACAGCTTATCTGGCTGGACGGCGCGACGCAAGCCGAAGGCCAGGTTGTCATAGACGCTGAGGTGCGGATAGAGCGCGTAGCTTTGAAACACCATTGCAATGTCGCGCTGTTTGGGCGGCAGGTGATTCACCCGCTGATTGGCCACCCAAATATCGCCGCCCGTCACGGTTTCGAGTCCAGCAATCAGCCGCAGCAGCGTACTTTTGCCGCAGCCAGATGGCCCCACCAGCACCATGAATTCGCCGTCCTCTACGGTGAGTCCAATCCGGCGCAAAACCGCTTCGCTGCTGGCGGGCTTGGCCGCATCGGCAGAACTGCTTTGGCTGGAGGGGCGCTGCGGAAAGCTTTTGTAAATATTGTCTAAAACAACCTGCGCCACGGTTTTTAGGGTTACGGTTCTTAGGGTTACGGTATCTCGGAATTGAAGATTTCTGGGTTCAGGATCTCCGAGCGATCGCTTGATGAGATTGCTGCAATTTTAGCAAGCATCGTCCGCGCAGGCGGGCAGCGGGTGCGATCAATTCGGAGTAGGCTCTGGTGCCACCCCATTTGCAGTATCGGGAGCAGCATCAGGACTTGATTCAAGCGCCGCATCTGCCGGACTGGTATGCTCTGATCCAGAGATGGGGCTGGAGTCTGGGCTAGAGGCTGGGCTGGGCGCTGGATTGGCCAAACCAGTCAGCGCATCCTGCCCCAGCCGAATCGTCACGTCCGACTCCAGGCTGCCGGTGCTCTCTACCAGCACATCCCCAAAGCCCAGCGTTTTCTGAATCGCGCGAGCCTCGTCTTCATTCCCCTGCTGGGCAATGATCCGCGTCAGCGTCAGCAATTCTGCCGAGGGCTGGTCAACGTAAATATCGCCATAGCCACGCTCACCCAAACGACCCATTAGTTGTTCCACCGTTCGACTTGTCTGCTCGTCGGCTGGCAAGCTGGTTTGGATGGCAATTTTGACGTGATCGATTGCTTCTGAGTCAGGTGCTTCTGAGTTAAGGGACGCCAGGTCTGGATCGGCTAAATCCACAGCTAAATCTTCAGCTAAACCTTCAGAGGCTCCCTCGGCTTTAGCAAAATTGGGCAGCAGCAGGCTGAAATAGCGCCGTACCATCACGGCAATTTGCGCTCTATTAGGCAGCCAGTAGCTCGCCTCAAACTCCTGCCCCGAAAAGCTACCCGGCAGCATCAGCATCTGCATTTTGGAGCGGTCGATGTTGGAGGCAAATCCGGCCAGCGCGATCAGCTCTTCAACGCTGAGGTTGGTGTCTAGGTTCGACTGCACGACGCTCAGAATTTTGGGCAGGCGCGTCAGGGTCGCAGGCTTGAGCGTTTGCTCCCTCAGCGCCCGCAAAAACGTCTGCTGCCGCTGCACCCGGCCAATATCGCCGTAGGCATCGTAGCGAAACCGCAGAAACTGCACGGCCTGTGCGCCGTTGAGCCGCTGCTCTCCCTGCTTTAAGTTGATATAGAGATGCTGGCTATCGTCCTGATATTTCATATCTTCAGGCACATACAGCTTCACACCGCCCAGCGCGTCAATCAGCTTCTCGACCCCCTGCACGTTGATCCGGATATAGCGGTCAATCCCAACGCCGCCCAGCAGATCGCTGGTGGAGCGAGCGGCTAGGGCGGGGCCACCCAGAGCGTTCGCCTCGTTAATTTTGGTGAGGCCAGCCCCATCGACATAGGTGCGGGTATCTCGCGGCAGCGACAGCACGACTAGCTGCTCTGAGCCAGGATTAAACCGCAGCAGCAGCATACTGTCAGACAGCCCTTCCAGCGAGTTAATCGTAGGCAGATAGCCGAGATTCTGGCTGCTCGCAGGTGGATTTGCCACATCCGACGACAGCACCTTCACCCCCAGCACCAAAATATTCACCGGACGGGTCAAGGCTGGCAGCTTAAAGTTAAGGCCTGTAGCAATCTCGTCTTTGTTGAAGGCTGTTTCCTGCTTAGCGGTGAGTGGATCTTGGGTCAGCGGCATCCCAGAAATAGCCACCGCCAGCAGCGCCCCTGCCGAAGCTGACAGACCCGCTACACTCAACAGCCCCAGCGACAGCCACAGCCAGCGCAGCTTAGACTTGCGTCGCGCCCCCTGTACAGGCACCGCAATAGTAGGCACCGCAGCGGACTGAGCCGCCACTCTGGTCGAGGAACCGGGGGTAGGGTTGCTGGTAGGAGCCACAAACTTCCTCACACGCTAGGGGTAGTGTCTGATCGGATGAATCAGCGGGTCAATTTAATATAGTCGCTCTGCTGTAAAAATTCACGTTCTTTTTAGTAACGCTGTTTTTGGTCAGATTTTTGGTCAGATTTTGGTCAGACGCTCATGCTCCAGCCGGGATTAGTCCAGCCGATCGCCCAGTTGACTGATGCCTGGAAGCCGTACAGCCTTACGCTGCCAGAACCGCAGCATCAGCCATAGATTGGTCAGAAAATAGCCAGAGGTGAGCAGGCTAGACAAGATTAGCAGCGATAGGACAGAACTGGTGGAATCTGCCGAGAGTTTTGCCGCCGCTCCCAGCAGCAGATAGCCCAGCAGCCAGACCATCGTCAGCGTCACGGCTAGGCGACTGGCATTGCGGACTGCCGGACTGCCCTGCTGCCGATAGAGCGTCCAGAGCGCGGGCAAAAATCCGACGACCGGAATCAGCGCCACAAAAATTTGCAGTCGCTCAAGGTCACTTTCTTTGTAGGGATCTAGATTGGGAGCTGGATCTGAATCGGACTCAGGATTGGACATCAGGCTGACTCGCTTGCTATGACTCACTGCTATGACTCGCTGGCTATGACTCACTGGGGACGATTGGCTCCACCAGGCTACCCATAAACAGCAATGTGCCCGTCTCACTCTCGCGAATCGCGTAGAAAAAAGGCCGATCGACCTTCATTTCAAACGGCGGGAGCGGATTCAGCGAGGTGGCGCGAACCCCAATTGAGGTAACGGCTGCGGCTGCGGTGCCCATCTCGTTGACTTCAATAAAGCTCTTGTGCCTGACTTGATTGACCCGCAGCTCGCCCTGCGCCAAATTCGAGAAGTTCGCCTGCCCAGAAAACGCTTCGCCCATGCCCAGCGCTTGCAGAGCCGGAATTAGGCTGGTGTCATACTCGGCGGTAAATTTGGGCAGCTGCACTGTGCCCTCGCGGCGGCTAAATTGGCTTGTCCAGCTTTGCCAGTTTGCGGCGCTGAGGTTCTGGTAGAACGCGCTGAGGCTGGAGTTAGGCTTGGGCAGAAAAATCTCCATGCTGAGGCGACGATTGCCGTAGGGCAGGCTAATCGCCTGAAACTGATCGGTTTCGGCATAGAGATACTGTCCCTGCTGGGTCATCAGCGGATGCATCTGCGGGCTGCCGTCTAGTTGATAGAAGGGCTGCTGCGTTGTTTTAGCGGGGTCAAACTGGGTGGTCCAGTCGCCTTTGAAATAGACGGCGTTGATCAGAAATAGAATTTGCGCCGGGTCGATTTGGTCAACGATTTTGGGAATTTTGCCGCTGGTGTTTTGGCTGACCCAGCGATTGATCGAGGCGGGCGCATCAGGGCTGCTAAAGTCGAGGCTAGTAATTTCGGCCTGATAAAACTGCTGATTTTGCTGCAAAAACGCTGGCTCAAACGCCACGCCCTCTCTGCCCCAGAGCGAGTTGGCAATCTCTAGCGCCACAGCCGGATCGGCAGATTCTAAGGTTGTCATCAAGGCAGCGTTCGCTTGATTTAGCTCGCTGAGGCTGAGATCTTGCCATGCCAGCGTCTTGGCCATGGCCTGCTGCGTGCTGCCCGCTGCGCCGTTGTAGAGCATGGAGAGCGCTATCGAAACGCTGGTAGGCGAAATCAGCAGATTGCGAGAGGTATCCTGCTCGACTAGCTGACGAAAGAGCTTAAACCCAAACTCGCGGTTGGCAGCAGTCAGTCTGGGATCGATGGCGGATTGGCTCACAGGTTGATTTGCAGATTGATTTGCAGATTGAATGACAGATGAGTTTGCAGATGGGTAATGAGCTTGGCTATTGGCATCAGTCGGCGTTGCGGAGAGGTTGGCAACCATCCAGACTGTCCCTCCGACCAATCCTACTGCTAATGCCTGATCAAGTCGTTTCATAACTGGGGTTCATAGCTGGGGTAAAAGCGCTGCTGGCAGCTAAGTTGACCGCTTCTAGAATGGCATTGTTCTATGATTGTTTGATTCTGGTTTCAGTTTTGGTGACCCAATGTTTCGAGTTGTATTTCAAGAGAAATCTCGGGAGTTTCAGCGCTGGACAGATGCACTGGAGGCCGGAAAGGCGCTGATTCCGCAGTGCAAAACCTTCTCCAAAGATATTCGGATCTACCTGTTTGATGACTTAATTTGGCTCTACAGTCGAGAAAACAAGTTCCCGAAATATATGGGCGCAGGCACCTACGATCGGCTGGCACGTCTGTTCATCCAAGAAGCAATTGAACAGGAAGCAGCCCAGGAAGCAGCAGAACCTCAGGAGCAGTCAAATGGCGAAGGGCAAAAAGCACAACCTGAACTGGATTAAACAAACCCTGGATCTGAAGCCCGACCACAAGTGGCAGTCCCAGCCGGGATACAAGATTTTTGTGGCTGGACGCGGTGCGGTGCGGCTTGACGTGCCTGCCGATTGGCTGTTTGAACCCGACGAGAAATCCTTTAAGTTCCTAGACGGCAAGCCTCCCGACGATGACTGTCGCCTAGAGGTTTCGTTTAATCTGCTGCCGCCCAATGACTGGAGCGGCTTTCCGCTGGCCAACGCACTCAAAAAGATCGTCAAAAAAGAGTCGCGCAACGTGGTCGAAACGGGCGAGATAATCACTATTCAGCGCCAAACGATGCGAATTGTTTGGACGCAGATCCAGTTTATGGACACCCAGGAAAACCGCCCCGCCTACTCCCGGATCGCCATTGGACTCGGCTCCAACGTGCAGTGTCTAATCACGCTCGACTACTGGGTGGATGATGCCGAACGCCTGACTCCGGTTTGGGATGAGGTGCTGCGCTCTCTGACGCTGGGGCTGTTCATCAGCGATCCAACCACCGGCAACGCGCTGCCGGACTGAGCCTGCTCCTCCAGCATCCGCCTTCAGCATCCGCCTTCAGCCAGATAGAGATTTAGAGCGCTATTCTAAGTTATGCCTGCTCCCTAGCTGTTCCCCCCTAGCTGCGCTGCTGGCGGCGTCCTGATCCGAATGATTGCGAAGTCTGGCTCTATTTAAGCCGAAGGTGTCCCCCCACCATGTCTCAGTTCCTGCCGCGTCGATTGGCGCAGTTCGTCTCACGCCTGCCGCTTCAGGCGGTGCTGATTATCCCGTTTGTGCTGCAAATTCTGCTGGTGGCAGGGCTGATTGGGCTACTGTCTTTTTTGAACGGCGAGCGGACAGTTAAGTCGCTGGCCACTCAGCTCGAAGATGAGCTAGGAGCCAGAATTGTCCAGACTTTAGAGACCTATTTGAAGATGCCGCAGCTGGCGAACCAGGCGAACGCAGATGCGGTGCGGCAAGGCCAGCTAGAGGTCAATAATCTGGAAGCAGTGCAAACTCACCTCTGGAGTCAGTTTCACCAGTTTAGCGACCAGTATCAGCCTCAAAGCTCATCTGCCAGTCAGGCAACCAGTCAGCCAACCAGTCAGCCAACCAGTCAGCCAACCAGTCAGCCAACCAGTCAGCCAACCAGTCAGCCAACCAGTCAGCAGCCCGACGATATCTCGTTTGTGGCAATTGGCACCCAGCAGGGCAGCTATGCTGACGTAGGCTATTACCCTAGCAACGGACAGCTCACTCGAAGCCGCTTGGATCGCGCCCAAGACGAGACGCTGCGAATCTGGCAGGTAGACCAGTGGGGCAAGCCCCAAAAGCTGCAAGATCAAATTACGCCCTACGACCCCAGGAGCCGCGAGTGGTACCGTAAGGCCGTGCAGGCAGGTCAGCGAGTCTGGGTTGGCCCCTACGGCACGGTCAGCCCGATTGACGACATGGTGATTTCCGCCGACCAGCCTCTGTTTGATCGCCAGGGCAATTTGGTTGGCGTAACGGACGCAACGCTCAGCCTGCGCGACATCAACAAGTTTTTGGCCAGCCTCCGGGTGGGGCGGTCAGGGCAGGTGTTTGTGATGGAGCTAGACGGCAAGCTGCTGGCCACCTCGACGGGCGAACCGCCGTTCGTGAGGACAGGAGACGGGTTGGAGAGCCTCAAATCGACCGAGAGCGACAATCTGATCACGCGCGAGACAGCCAGCTACCTTAGCCAGGAGTTTGGCGGCTTTGACCGGATTGGCTATGGTCAGCAGCAGCGGCGGCAGCTTGACTTTCAGGATTCGGCAGGCAGAAAGCAGTTTGTCCGGGTTGAGTCATTTCGCAATCCGCGCTATCCCGGACTCGACTGGCTGGTGGTGATTACGGTTCCTGCCGATGATTTTATGGCGCAGATTCGCGACAACACCCGCGCCACGATGCTGCTCTGCCTGCTGGGTGTGCTGGGGACAATTGGCTCAGGAGTGGTGGCGGGGCGCTGGCTGACTCGGCCACTGGTGCAGCTGAGCCGAGCCGCTAACGCTATGGCGCAGGGGGATTGGGAACGTCCGGTGACGATCCAGCGCTCCGGTGAGCTAGGGCTGCTGGTGAATGCGTTTAACCAAATGCGGCAGCAGGTGCGGCAGTCGCAGCAGCAGCTTCAGGAATATTCGCACGGGTTAGAGCAGAAGAACGAGCAGCTGGAAACACTGGAAACTGAGCTACGCCGTCAGCTGAATTTATTTCTCCATGCGGTCTCGCATGATCTGCGAAATCCGGTGTTGGGCATGTCGATGGTGCTGAACAACCTGAGCGGACAGACGGGGCATGAAATCACGCTGTCGCGTGCGGTGCTCGAACGGATGCAGGAGAGCAGCAAGCACCAGCTTGAACTCATCAACTCGCTGATTGATACGCACGCAGGCGAAGTCTGGGGCATTTCGCTGCATCCGCGAGCCGTGACGCTGCGCCGCTTGGTCGAAACAGCCGTGGCCGATCTCCAGCCGATCTTGGAAAAAGAGCAGGCTCATCTGGTCAACTTAATCGATCCAGAGCTACAGATTTTGGTTGATCCGTTGCAGCTCGGTCGGGTCTACCAAAACCTGCTGGCCAACGCGCTGAAGCATAATCCAGAGGGTCTGACCGTGACGCTAGAGGCTCGGCCAGTTCAGCCCAGAAACCTGCCAGGAAACCTACCAGCCGACGATATGCTTTACTGCACGGTCACAGATGACGGCATCGGGATTCAGCCTGAGCAGTGCGACCGTCTGTTTGACCCGTATTTCCGGGGTAGCTCAAAACCGAAGTCGCTGGGGCTAGGGCTGGGGCTATATCTCTGCCAGCAGGTTGTGCAGGCGCATGGCGGCGAGATTGGGGTGAAAAGCCATCCAGGAGCCGGGACAACGTTTTGGTTTACGCTGCCGCTGGTTAGAGCTTGACAAAATTACGGCTTCACAAAGTTAGACATTGGCTTGAAGTTCTCGACGGGCACGCCGCTCAAGGCTTTCAGCATAAAATTACGCCAGACTGGCGCAACATAAGTGCCGCCCGTTGCCCCTTTGCCAATAGGGCTGTAGTCATCATTGCCCACCCAGACAGCGGTGGAGAGCTGCGGCACATAGCCCGCAAACCAAATGTCCCGCTCTGAAGAAGTCGTGCCCGTTTTGCCTGCCGCTGGACGATCCAGCCGAGCTGCGGTGGCCGTGCCTCGATTCACCACATCCTGCATCGTCGAATTCAGCGCCGCCACCGCCCAAGGATCCAGCACGAGCTGCGGCTTAGGCGTATTGTCTAGGAGCACGTTGCCTTTACTGTCGGTAACCTGAGCAATCGTGGTGGTTTCTGAATGCCAGCCGCCGCTGGCAAAGGTGGCGTAGGCTCCGGCCATTTCCAGCGGGGTCAGATCAACTGAACCCAGCGGCAGCGAAGTCACAGGCTCCATCGGGCTTTTGATGCCCAGCGTTCGAGAAATCTCAACAACGCGGTTGATGCCAACCTCTTGACCTAAGCGGATCGCTGGAATATTGCGCGACTGAGCCAGCGCTTGCCGCAGCGTCATCGCTCCAGCAAAGCCGCCATCGTAGTTTTGGGGCGTGTAGTAGCCGTCGCCATCCGGATAACTAACGGGCGTATCCAAAATCGTCGAGTCAGGCGCGAATTTACCGCTGGCAAAAGCCGCATAGTAAACGAATGGCTTGAAGGCCGAACCGGGCTGCCGGAAGGCCTGCACCGCGCGGTTGTACTGGCTCTTGCCATAGTCCACGCCGCCCACCATGGCCTTCACGAAATGCGTGCGCGGATCGACAGCCACCAGCGCCATCTGATCCGCATAGACTCCCTGATTCTGAATTGAGGCAAGGCCTTCACGCACGGTTTCTTCGGCCTTGCGCTGCAAGTCGAGATCAATCGTGGTCTGGACGCGCATTCCGCCTTGCAGCACGGCTTCTTTGCCAAAGCGGCTGGTGAGTTCCTGGATCACCGCATCCGTAATGTAAGGAGCCTGACTGACCCGAAACGAGGTAATTTCGCCCAGCTTCAGCGGCATGGCTTTGGCTTCTTCTTCTTCAGCGGCTGTAATCCAGCCAATTTTTTGCATCCGATCCAGCACCAAATGCTGCCGCTGCTTGGCGGTTTGATAATTCACAAACGGGCTGAACACTTCTGGAGCCTGAATCAAACCCGCCATCATCGCCGACTCAGCCAGGTTTAGCTCTGAGGCATGTTTGTTGAAATAGCTCTTGGCAGCGGTCTCTGCGCCGTAGGTGTTGTGCCCCCAGTAGACCTGATTCAGATACATTTCCATGATCTGATCTTTGGTGAAAACCTGCTCTAGCCGCAGCGACAGCACGGCTTCAGCCACCTTGCGACTCATGCTGCGCTCTGGGGTGAGAAACAGGTTTTTCACGAGCTGCATGGTAATCGTCGAGCCGCCTTCTACGGTTTCGCCTTCGGTGAAGTTGGCTACCGAAGCGCGGGCAATCCCGGAGGGGTTAATGCCGTGATGCGAGAAGAAATAGCTGTCTTCAATGGCCAGCATGGCCCGCTTCAGGTTGGGCGAAATCTGGTTGAGATCGACGACTTCACGGTTGGCCTCGTCATGCAGGCTGTCGAGCAGCGTGCCGTTCATGTCGTAAATGTAGCTGGTCTCTGAGGGAATATAGTTCCGCAGCACGCGCACGTCGGGCAGGTTGCGGAAGCTGAGCGCTAGCCCGACTAGGCCGCCCGCCACCAGCGAACTCGCCAGCATCGTGATCCCCAAAATCGTGCCTGCCGAAACCTGCGCCACCGACTGGCAATATTCCAGCACCGGATGACCGCCGCCGGGGCGCTTGCCGGGATGCTTGCCGGGATGCTTCTGAGGCGATTTCTCAGGCCGATTGGACTGGGTAAGCCGCGCCGGATTCGGTTTCGCTGGCTGATTAGATCTGGCAGTATTAGGAGACACAGCCGTGATAATTCCCTAAGAGTTTTGTAATTATAGTAGTCTTGTTATCCAGGATCATCGTGCATTCATTGTGAACTGATCGACCTGGATCTGGCTAGATGGTTCGTGGCTTTCTCACAAATTTTTGGGGTCAAGCAAATCGAAGCATTCGGCGAGCAGTCTCAGCAGAGTTTAGCTGATCTATTTAAAAAGTTGCCAATTAAAAAGTTGCCAAAATATGGGTCTTGAAACTTCTAGCAAATCTGCTTCTCCTTCCACAAACCAATCGCCCAGCCCGCTAGACTGGCTGGAGCGCGGCACGGTCGAGATTTTTCCGCACCAGCCGAATTCTACCGACCCCAACGAAAACTTAACGGCGCGGCTGAGTCAGAGCAGCCGACCGCTGCGGATCAAGTTTGGCATCGACCCGACGGGCACAGAAATCCATCTGGGGCATAGCGTCGTATATCGCAAGCTGCGGGCGTTTCAGGATGCAGGGCATACGGCAGTGCTGCTGATTGGCGACTTCACAGCGCAGATTGGCGACCCGACGGGCAAATCAGAAGTCCGCAAGCAGCTCACCCCCGCCGAGGTACGCCAGAACGCTGAAACCTATATCGAGCAGCTCCGCCCGATTCTGGATTTTGATACCCCCGGTCGCCTAGAGATTCGCTACAACTCCGAATGGCTCTCCAAGCTGGATCTCGCCAAGATTCTGGGGCTGCTCTCTACCATGACCGTCGGCCAAATGCTGGCCAAAGAGGGCTTTGCCGAACGTTACAAAAAAGAGAGCCCGATTTTTCTGCATGAGTTTCTCTACCCGCTGATGCAGGGCTATGATTCGGTGGCGCTGGAGGCGGATCTGGAGCTAGGCGGCACAGATCAGAAGTTTAATCTGGCGGTGGGGCGCGACTTGCAGCGACATTTTGGCCAGTCGCCGCAGTTTGGCCTGCTAATGCCGCTGCTTCCCGGCACGGACGGCAATCAAAAAATGTCGAAATCGCTGGGCAACTACGTCGGGCTGAGTGAGGATGCGCTGACAATGTACTCCAAGCTGGAAAAAGTAGCGGATGCCAATATCAATCAGTACTTTGAGCTGCTGACGACGCTGCCATTGGATCAACTCCCCGAAAATCCGCGTGAGCGTCAGAAGCGGCTGGCAGTGGAGGTGGTCAGCCAGTATCACGGCCAGCAGGCGGCCATTGAAGCCCAGCAGGCGGCGCTGACGCTGACGCAGGGCGACGCGAAACAGGCCGAAGCCGTGCCCGAATTTTCGCTGCAAGCCGTTGAGTTTCCGGCCAAGCTGTTCTTTATTCTGGCCGCTACGGGGCTGTGCGGCAGCAGCTCGGAGGCGAGACGGCAGATTCAGGGAGGAGCGGTGCGGCTAGACGGCGAGCGCGTGGATGCAGTAGATCTGAGCTTTGAGACGGCGGATCTGCTAATGGGTAAAGTGCTGCAAGTCGGCAAGCGTAAGTTTGTGCGGCTGGTCGGCTAGTTTGGCTAATTCAAGCGCTAATTCAAGAATCTGGGAGTCTGACTTGTGGTGATCAAAACTGTGGTGATCAAAACGACCCGATGGAAATTCGCAATCTTAGCCTTGCTCGGCCTGCTGCTGAGCTGGATGGTGAGCTGTAGTCCGGCTCAGACTCCGGCAACTGAGGGTGCAGCGGGGGATGCTGAAGTAGAATTCTGGACAATGCAGCTTGAGGCTAAGTTTTCGGACTACTTTAAAACGCTGATCGGCCAGTTTGAGCAGCAGAATCCCGGCGTAAAGGTGCGCTGGGTGGATATTCCCTGGGCGGATATGCAGAGCAAGATCCTCACCGCCGTCTCTGCCAACACCGCCCCAGATGTCGTCAACCTCAACCCCGACTTTGCCGCTCAGCTCGCCGGACGCAACGCTTGGCTGACGCTAAATGACCGGGTTGCCACTGCCGACAAAGAGCAGTTTCTCCCCAAAATCTGGCAGGCCAGCAGCTTGGAAAACCAAAGCTTCGGGCTGCCCTGGTATCTGTCCACTAGCATCACAATTTACAACAAAGATTTGCTGCAAAAGGCTGGCATCACCGAGCCGCCCACAACCTATGCGGCACTAGCTGAAGCGGCCAGGCAGGTGAAAGAAAAAACTGGCAAATACGCCTTCTTCACCACTGCCGTCCCCGAAGACTCTGCCGAATTGTTGCAGTCGATGGTGCAGATGGGCGTGACGCTGCTGGATGCCAACGGCAAAGCCGCCTTTAACAGCGCAGAAGGCAAAGCCGCCTTCCAATATTGGAGCGATCTCTACCAGCAAAATCTGCTGCCCAAAGAGGTGCTGACGCAAGGCCACCGCCGCGCCATCGAACTCTACCAGGCAGGCGAGACGGCGATGCTGACAACCGGGCCACAGTTTCTCAAAACCATCGAAACCGATGCACCCGCCGTTGCCCAAGTTTCGGCAGTCGCGCCGCAGATTACCGGCAGCACTGGCAAGAAAAACGTCGCCGTGATGAATCTGGTGATTCCGCGCAATACTGACCAGCCGGATGCAGCGCTGAAGTTTGCGCTGTTCGTCACCAACAACACCAACCAGCTCTCGTTTGCCAAGGCCGCTAACGTGCTGCCTTCGACCACTGCTGCTCTCAAAGACAGCTACTTCACCCAGGTGGATGCTGCGGCCCCTGCCTTTGACCAAGCCCGCGCCGTCAGCGCTCAGCAAATGCCGGATGCCGAAATTCTGCTGCCCCAAATCAAAGACATCAAAGAGCTGCAAAAAGTAGTTTACGACAACCTGCAAGCCGCGATGCTGGGCGAGAAGCCAGTTGAGCAGGCGCTCAGCGATGCGGCGGCGGCATGGGACGAGCGTTAGCTGGATGCTAAACAGAGCAGCTAAACAGGGCAGCTAGACGGGTTCGCCACAAGGCATCTGCACCAGCACGTAGGGTTGCACAATCAGCGCCTTGAAGCGACGGGTGGGGTCGCTCCCCCAGTCTGAAAGCTGTTCAGGTGAGGGCTTATAAAGCTGCTGCTGCCCAATCCAGCCCTCTACGCTGGCCTTGTCGTCGTTGGCAATTGCTACGCCCACATCTAGCAGATCCAGCTCAGATGCCACCATAACAATCGCGTCTCGCTTGGCATGGGGCATGAGCCATTCCCATTCGGCTTCATCCAGCGTCTCGGCCAGCTCACTTCTTAAATCCGGCATGGTCTCAAATCTTGCTTAGCGGCAGTTCGGCGCTATTATCCTATCGCCAATTTGGTCTGTCGCCATACGGCGGCTATAGAGGTTGCAGGGCAACCACATCATGTCAAGCAATTTAGATGCGTTTGCCCTGAGAGAACTGCTGATCTGATGCGCGACTGATCCCCTCTCCTGATAGAGTCTTAAAGTAGGCAACAATGCCTAATGGACTCATAACAAAGCAGTTGGGAGGGACTATCCGGTGGAATCGACACTCGGTTTAGAAATCATTGAAGTAGTAGAGCAGGCGGCAATTGCCTCAGCTCGATTGATGGGCAAAGGCGACAAGAACGAAGCCGATCGGGTGGCCGTGGAAGCCATGCGCGAGCGGATGAACAAAATCTATATGCGCGGCAGAATCGTGATCGGCGAAGGCGAGCGGGACGAAGCCCCAATGCTCTATATCGGCGAAGAGGTAGGGGTTTGCACCCAGCCCGATGCCGCCACTTTCTGCAACCTGGAAGAGCTGCTAGAAATCGACATCGCGGTCGACCCCTGCGAAGGCACCAACCTCTGCGCCTACGGACAGCCCGGATCAATGGCAGTGCTGGCCATCTCCGAAAAAGGCGGTCTGTTTGCCGCGCCTGACTTTTATATGAAAAAGCTGGCGGCTCCTTCGCTGGCCAGAGGCAAAGTTGATATTAATAAGTCAGCCACCGAAAACCTGAAGATCCTCTCAGAATGCCTTGACTTGGCAATTGACGAGCTGGTGGTGGTGGTGATGAAGCGCGAGCGGCACGACGACCTGATTGCCGAGATCCGGCAGGCGGGCGCAAGAGTGCAGCTAATTACCGATGGCGACGTGGGTGCGGCAATCAACTGCGGCTTTTCCGGCACAAATATTCATGCGCTGATGGGAATTGGCGCGGCTCCCGAGGGCGTCATTTCGGCGGCAGCACTGCGCTGCTTGGGCGCTCACTTCCAGGGTCAGCTCATCTACGATCCGGCGATTGTCCGCACCAAAGAATGGGCGAACAAAACCAAGGAAGAAAACCTGGCGCGGCTCAAAGAATCTGGCATCACGGATGTGGACAAAGTCTACAACGCCGACGAGCTAGCTTCAGGCAAAAACGTCCTGTTTGCAGGTTGCGGCATTACCTCCGGCAACGTCATGGACGGCGTGCAGTTCTTCAAGGGCGGCGTGCGGACACAGACACTGGTCATTTCCAGCCAGTCAAATACCGCTCGCTTTGTTGACACAATCCACCTGGTAGACGACAAACCGAAGTATATTTCGCTACGTTAACCCCCCAAGCTAAGACCCATGAGTAGAAGCTAAGAAAAATTAAGCTTTCCAGAGACGCTGATCTTCAGCGTCTCTTTTGGTTTAAAGCAGGCTTATAGTAGGCAGCTAACCATTCACAAAAATTTACGCCCTCAAGTTGCTCAATGGCTTCCGCAGATCTTCAGCCGGGGACAGAGAGTTGGTAGACTTTTGTTTGAATTAATCAATACATTAGAAAGTAGCTGCGGCGTTCATTGACTGAGTTTAAGGCTAATTTTCAATTAGGCCGCGTCGCCTCAGCTAGCAGATTTAAATGCTTTGGGAGAAAGGATGAATATTATCGTCGTCGGTTTGAGTCACAAGACGGCTCCAGTAGAAGTGCGGGAAAAGCTCAGCATCCCCACGCCCCAAATGGAAGCCGCGATTGCCCACCTGTGCAGCTTTCCACATGTCGAAGAGGCTACCATCCTCAGCACCTGCAATCGGCTGGAAGTTTACGTGGTGGTGCGTGAAACCGACCAGGGCGTGCGCGAAGTGACACAGTTTTTGGCCGACTACGCCAAGCTGCCGCTCTATCAGCTCCGCCCCTACCTGTTTATTTTGCTGCACCAAGATGCCGTAATGCACCTGATGCGCGTCTCGGCAGGGCTAGACAGCCTAGTGCTAGGCGAAGGCCAAATTCTGTCGCAGGTGAAGCATACGCATAAAATCGGCCAGCAGTACAGCGGCATCAAACGCATCCTCAACCACCTGTTTAAGCAGGCGATTACCGCAGGCAAGCGCGTCCGCACCGAAACCAGCATTGGCACGGGCGCGGTTTCAATTAGCTCAGCGGCGGTGGAGCTGGCGCATCTCAAAACCAGCAGTTTGGCGGGATCTCGGATTGTGCTGCTGGGCGCGGGCAAAATGGCGCGGCTGGTCGTGCAGCATTTACTCTCCAAAGGCGCAACCCAAATCTGCGTCGTCAACCGCTCGATGGAAGGGGCGCGTGAGCTGGCGCAGCAGTTCAAAGAGGTGGAGCTGCGGCTCTGCACAATGTCCGAGATGATGACAGTGATTCTAGAGTCGGATCTAGTGTTTACGGCGACTGCTGCCACCGAGCCGCTGCTAGATCGCGCTAAGCTAGAAGCCGTGCTAGAGGCACACCATTCGCTTCAGCTCTTTGACATTGCCGTGCCGCGCAACGTGCATTCTGACGTGAACGAATTGCCTAACGTGCAGGTGTTCAACGTCGATGACTTAAAGGCAGTCGTAGCGCAAAACCAGGAGAGCCGCCGCCAAATGGCCCTGGAAGCCGAGGTCATTCTTGATCAGGAAGTGGAAGCCTTTGAGGTCTGGTGGCGCTCATTGGAAACAGTCTCGACGATTAGCGATCTGCGGGATAAGGTAGAGGCGATTCGGGAACAAGAGCTGGAAAAAGCCCTGTCCCGGCTCGGCTCTGAGTTTGGCGAAAAGCACCAGGAAATCGTCGAAGCTCTGACGCGCGGTATCGTCAATAAGATTCTGCATGAGCCAATGGTGCAACTCCGCGCCCAGCAAGATATCGAAGCGCGACGGCACGCTATGCAGACATTGCGGACGCTGTTTAATCTAGAAGCTGCCTCGAATGAGCAGTACAGCTAGCCGCAGTTCCGAGGCCATCCCAAAAATATGAGCCAGGATTCAGTCTGAGTTCAGACAAAAGCTCCTGGCTCTTAGGGTTTGGCATTTTATGCAGAGTCGCGACTATAAAAATTTAGCCTGGGTGGCCGATAGCCACACGAACCGTTGCCTCTATCGCGAAGTCGGCACTCTGTAGCAGACCGGCTTCGGATATTTGTCGAAGCATTGCCACCGCCGATTGTGTTGACCATGATAGCCGCCGTGATGGCCATGATGACCACCGCGATAGCCACCGCGAGAGTGAGCTTCGGCAGCTCCAGCCGCCATCGTGCTCAATGCGATCAGCGCCAGCGCAATCGAAAATCCGGTTTGACGAGACATGGTGTTTCTCCTTGAGAGATAGATGAGAGAGCGATTTGAATGGGTTAGGCTGCTCTCTCAGGACTCTTTCAATCTAGGCGCTCTGCTGAGTCGGGTCGATAACGGTAAGTTGAGGAAAGTTATGGAGCTAGTTATGGTGCTAGCTGGATACGGCAGCTCATGTGGCTAGCCCCGAATTTTCTCTGGAAGCCGCTCAATTTGTCATCTCAATGTCATTTCTCAACCACAAGATTGACAAACCCGGTTGATATCTTGAATTCACAGGTGAATGAATGCTGCGAGAGGGAGAGTCTGCACAATGCTTCTGGTCAAAAAACCAGTAGCTAGGCAACGATTCCTCTTTTTTGTTTTCAAGTTTCTTTAGCAGATCCAAGCTGTCCAGGCGCAGGTGGAAACCGCTCAGCAGCAAATCGAAGCTGAACGGCAGCAGACTGAAAGGCTAGCCGCTAAGCTGCGCGAACTCGGCATTAGATCCAGCAGCGTTGTAGCTGATTTGAGCTAGCGGATTTGCAGACTATCCCAGCGTCACATCCAGCAACATCATCAGCACAAAGCCCACCATTAGTCCTAGCGTGCCTGCCTTCTCGTAGCCTAAGCGGTTCGACTCAGGAATAATTTCGTCGCTAATCACAAACAGCATTGCCCCTGCCGCGAAGCCCATCGCCACGGGCAGAATTGCGCCTGAAATTGCCACCGTCGCTGCGCCAACTAAGCCGCCTACAGGTTCCACCAGCCCGGTCAGCAGGCTAATCAGAATCGCCTCGCGCTTGCTGTAGCTCTCGGCAACCAACGACAGCGCCACCACCAGCCCTTCAGGAATATTTTGCAGACCGATCCCAATCGCCAGCGCCGTGCCGTTGGCCGTGTCGCCGCCACTAAACCCCACGCCAACCGCCAGCCCTTCGGGAAAGTTGTGGATCGTAATCGCAATGATAAACAGCCAGATCCGCTTCAGATTGCTGGCGCTGCTGCCTTCGCGGCCTTTGAAGAAATGCTCATGCGGAAAATATTGGTTGCTGAACCAGAGAAAACCTGTGCCTAGGCCCATGCCTAGCGTCACGGCAAAGGCAGCATCAAGATTGCTGCCACCTGCGGCTTCAGCGGCCTCCAGCCCCGGAATAATCAGCGAAAACGAGGTCGCCGCCAGCATCACGCCTGCCCCAAAGCCCAGCATCACGCCCTGCGTATTGCGGCTAATCTGACGAACGAACAGCACTGGCAAAGCGCCCATGCCCGTCGCCAATCCTGCCAAACCACTGCCCGCTAAACCCAGCCAAAGATGTGATTCTGCCATAGAAACCTGCTAGTTCTGCCCATATTCTCGCCCGCGCCATTGGGTTGGCCTGCGGCTAGAGGAAAGCCAGATCCGGTAGACAGCCAGCGGATCGGCCAGCGGCGACAGCCAAAACGACCAGCTCGCCTTAGCTTGGCTGAAGTCATAGGAGGGCGCAATCGCCCAGCAGAGGGCAAACCGGATCAGCAGCAGGCCAAGATTCAGTCCTAGCAAGAGCTGTATCGGCAGAGTTGCCCATCCTAAAATTAGGCAGATCGCGCTGAGCAACGTCAGCAAGAGCGGCAATCCCTGTACGGCAATCAAAAACGCTAGATCACCCCATTTCTGCTGCACCGAGGCAGCATCTTTAAGATCGAGCGAACGCCCCCACTCGTGCCAAGTTTCCAGCGCTCCTTCGTACATCCGCACCTTCAGCAGCTTTGCACCGTCTAGGAACCCGACTTTCGCACCCAGCTGAGCCGCGTTGCGAGCCAGCGTCACGTCATCGCAAAATGAGCTACGAGCGCTGCTGTAGCCTGCGAGCTGCACCATCAGCGAACGACGGCAGAGGAAGCACTGACCGTTGGCCATGACGCGCTCAGCTCCGTCGGCAGCGCTGCCCGTGGCTCCAAATCGGTAGACCAGCGTCATCAGCAAAGCGGGCTGGAGCCAGAATTCGCCGAGGGCTTTGAGGATAAACTGCGGCGACAGCGAAATCAGGTCGTAGCCCTGCTGTTCGGCGGTGGCAATCAGGCTGGCGATCAGTCCGGGCTGCGGCTGAGTATCAGCATCAACTCCTAAAATCCAGTCGCTCTGCTGCGAGCTCTGCAAAAATCCGCTGTGCAGCGCCCAAGGGCGACCGATCCAATCCGGCGGCAGCGGATCGTCGGTGATGACCCGAAACCGGGGATCGCGCTTCCCAGCCGCTTCGACGAGAGCAGGCGTGCCGTCCTGAGAGCGACTATCCACGACAATCACCTCGCGCAGCTCATAGCTTTGTTGCCCCAAACCCAGCAGGCAAGGCGCAATCCGGGCGGCTTCGTTCAGGGTTGGCACCACTACGCTGACTTTACCCAGCCAGTCTGGAACGGGCTGAAGCGGCTGAAGCGGCGGGTGGCGGCGGGGAGCCTGGAGCAGACGCGCTAGCAAAATTGCTACAGCTGGCAGCTGAGTAGCCAGCAACAGCAGCGCCAGACCGCTGACCCACGCCATCAAGCCGCCATCCGCTCAATTGACTCATCGGAAGTTTCGATGGCCGGAACCGCATGCAGCAGAGTCGGTTCAACCTGTGCCCAGCGCCAGCAGAGCACTGCCGGAGCCACGCCCAGCAGCAGACCCAGTCCCAGCGGAATCCAGAAGCCAGCGCCAATACTCATCACGGCGGCAAAGGTGAAGTTGCCTAGATAGACCGCTAACGGCAGGTTCAGCTGAGCAGGTTTGAGCGAGAGGACGGGCTGCCCCCAGACTGGCTTGCTCCAAAGCAGCGCCGCCACGCTCATGAACACCACTCCAGTTCCCAACCAACCGACAAAGTTTTGATAGGGCATCCCAAAGAAGGCTCCCGGCTGATGCCAGTACCAAAACGGCATCGCGGTTTGGCTCATGGCCGGATCTAGCACAAAGTCCCAGGAAGTGAGCAGCAGCGATCCCAGAAAGATGGCCGCGATTTGCCCTAGCCAGCCCAAACTCTGCCCACGTCGCGCCGCCAGAACGCTGAGTCCCGCCTGCGCCAAGAGATAAGAACTTAAGCCCAGGTAGAACCAGGACAGCGGAATTGTGAACGGCACCAGCCCCGCGATTTTGTAGCCTAAGCCGCTCAGGTAGCTGTAGTCTCCAAACGGAATTCCGGTGCTGGTGCCCAGCAGCTCGCTACCCAGCGACAGCCCAACTGCTGGAAGCATAAAGGCCAGCCAGCGGCCTAACCCCAGGGTTCTGTAGGCGTAGATGGCGACCGCCGCCGTGCCCAGCAAAATATAGACTACGCCGCCCCCGGCCATGCTCCAGCGAAACAGCGTCTGGCCTGCCGGAATTAAAGACAAAATTTCTGGATGCGGCATTACCCAAAGTAAGCCTGCCAGCCCAAACGCCATCGAGACGAGGTGGCCAATTAAACAAATGCGCTCAACTTTCACTAGCTGCATGACAGACTCCAAAGCCAACCCTAAAAAACGTTGCGAAAACCCGGCCGAACCCGACCTGCGACTCGAATTCTATTGTTACAAAATATTACTAGAGATTCTAAGATTTGTAAATCTTGTTGGACGAGCGGCTCAAATCCGGCTTTCTACGCCTCAGCCAGTAGGTGTCTAAGTTGCCATAGCCTTTGACGAGCAATGTCCCGCGCGGCTCTAGCCAGTAATTTTGGCACAGTTCGGCATAAACAGCCGGAGAAACCTGAATCTGACCGGCCACTCCCTGCGTTTGCAGGCGGCTCGCCAAGTTGACCGTTTCTCCCCAAAGATCATAAGTTAATTTTTTTTTGCCAATCACGCCTGCAACAACCGGGCCGCTGTGAATGCCGATCCGCAGCTGAAACGGCTCGCCCAGATCAGACTTGAACTGCTGCACCACCTGCTGCATAGCCAGCGCCATCTCTGCTACCGCCTCCAGGTGATTGGGGCGCAGCTTGGGCAGTCCACCTGCCACCATATATTCATCGCCAATTGTTTTAATTTTTTCTAGCTCAAACTGCTCGGCTAGCTGATCAAAGGCTGAGAAAATCTGGTTGAGTAGCCGCACCAGCTCGCTAGGCGGCACGCGAGTCGAAAAGGCTGTGAAGTTGACCAGATCTGCAAACAGTACCGTCACGTTGGCAAAGCTGTCGGCAATCGTATCGGGCTTGCGCTTCAGCTGCTGTGCAATCGACTGCGGCAAAATGCTAGCGAGTAGCTGCTCTGACTCTAAGCGATGATGGCGCAGCTCAGCCTCAGCCTGACGACGCTCGGTGACATCCTGCACGGTGCCCTCATAGTGCAACTGGCCATCTGAGGCTTTGACGGCTCTAATTGTCTCGGCAATCCAGATTTTGCTGCCGTCTTTGCGGTAGATCTGGGACTCGCAGGTAGAAATTTCCCCGTAGCGGTTGAGATAAACGTCGATTTCGGCGCGACGACCCGGACGCACATACAGGTTGCGCCGCACATCTACCGCAGCCGTTAGCTCTTCCACCGAGTCATAGCCATAGAGCCGAGCCAGAGCCGGATTAGCGCTGAGATAGCGACCGTCCGGACTGAGCTGAAAAATTCCCTCCAGGCAGTTTTCAAAAATATTGCGATATTTTTCTTCGGTGCGCTGCCGCTGGTCAATTTCGTATTGCAGCCGCTGATTCTGAACTTGCAGCTCCTGACGCAGCCGCCGGATCGTCAGATGTGTCTCAATCCGCACCAGCACTTCGGCCAGCTGAAACGGCTTAGTCACGTAGTCTACGCCGCCTGCTGCAAACGCCTTCAGCTTATCTTCGACTTGTTCTAGGGCACTGAGAAAAATAATTGGGATTTCGCGGGTTTGGGCATCCGCCTTCAGCTGGCGACAGACGCTATAGCCATCCAGGCTGGGCATACAGATATCCAGCAAGATCAGATCCGGGCAGCTAGTCAGCGCTAGCGTCAGCGCATCTTGACCATTGCTGGCTGTCAGCACGCCATAGCCTTTGTAGTTCAGCAGCCGCGACAGCAGCGCCAGATTGTCAGGCGCATCATCCACGACCAAAATCCGGCTTTGAGTCTGATCAAGCTGCTGAGTCTGGATCGGGCTATCCATTGCATTTCTTGCGGCTGCATTCCTGGCAGAATGTTTAGAGAGCAATCAGGATCTCTGTCTATCACTTCTTCCTCATTGTGAATCCAAGTTCCGAATCTAGCTTTAAGATTTGCGGGTAAATCTTGGGAGCGCTTCCGACCTGGAATCGTAGCAGTCTGAGATACTAGCACTAACTATTTTGTGAGAAGGACGATGGGGATGGGATTGAGCTTAGGAACAGCACTAATCGCACTAGCTGGACTGATTGGGCTGGTGGTGTTGGGGATTGAGCTGCAATATCGGCGGCGCATCGGCAACAAGTTTGACGTGACGGCCACCGACTGGCAGATTTCCACCGACGACCCGACGCATTACGCTCTGGTGGGCAATTTGGCGCTGGTCAACCAGACCGAACGCCGCGAGATTTTTGTGCCAGAGCTGAGCGCTGAAGTCACCCTGCTCTCCAAAGGCAGCTTAGAGGGCATCACACATCAGGTACAGATTAGCCCTCGCCACTATGACGCGCCCGCCCGTCCTGATGGCTACTGGTTTGCCTATATCGTCAAGCAAAAGCCGACGCAGGCCGAACTCCGCCTGGATCTGCATGGCGCAGACCTGAGCGAACTCCAGTCTGCCTGGATTCGGATTCACTACATTACCTACGGGCCGCAGGGGCGGCTGCCGCGCGTCCGGCATCTGGTGCTGCCGCTGAAGTTCCCCAACCCCAATGAGCCACATCAATGGCGCTCAACCGACCAGTCCAGCATTCTGCCCATCCGCACCCATCTACTCAGCCAGATTGACGCACCGGTTGAGGTTGTGAAGCGCTATGTGCTGCCGCATTCTCAGCCCGGAGACGTGGTGACGATTGGCGAAACTCCGGTGGCCTTGATGCAGGGGCGCTTCCGGCATCCTGCCGAGATCCGTCCGGGCTGGGTGGCAAGCCGCATCTGCTGGTTTTTGCTGCCCACCTCTAGTCTGGCGACCGCCTGCGGGATGCAAAGCCTGGTGGATCAGGTGGGGGCTTGGCGGGTGTTTTCGGCGTTTATTTTGGGAGCGCTGGCCAAAAAGCTGCTCAATCAGCCAGGCATGTTTTACGTATTGGCAGGCGAGCAGGCCAGACTCATCGACGACGTGACGGGCACGCTGCCGCCCTACGACCAGTTTGTGGTGCTGGGGCCTGACAAGCCGCAGCAGGTGGTTGACCAGATTCAGCGCGAAACTGGCCTAGCAGCAGCCATTGTCGACGTGAATGATTTAAAAGCAGTTAAGATATTGGCAGTGAGTCCCGGTGTTTCTATTGCGTTTCTAGAGCAGGCGTTGATTTCTAATCCTGCTGGCAACGCCGACGAGCAAACTCCGCTGGTGTTGATCCGTCCGGCGTGAGCTGCTGTTTTTCTCAATCCTGTTTTTCCAGAACACGCCCGTTCTCTCACCTTGTACCCGCCATGGCTACCGTTCCCCCTCCCGCTATCAATATTCGTCCCGTCCAGTACCGCGATCTGGAAGATGTGGTGCGGCTGACGGCAGCAGAGGCAGGGGTGACTGAAGGCGGAGACGAAAGCGTTAATTTGGTGGATTTGGGGCAGCAAGTTCGGCAGTTTCGGCGCTGGTACGGCGTGCTGAAATGCGTCAACTGGTTTCCCAATCCGCTCCGCAACTTTTTTCGCGCCTACGTGGCTGAGCAAGACAACAGCCTGCGCGGACTCATTCAGGTCGCGCCCTTCAACCGGACGCGCAGCACTTGGCGGGTCGATCGGGTCTTGGTCGATCAAGGGCAGGCCGAGCGAACGCTGCCCAGCGACGTAGGTTCTCAGCTCTTGCGGCACTGCTTCCAGGCAATTTGGGAAGCCCGCACTTGGCTGGTCGAAGTCAACGTCAACGACAAGTCAACGCTGGCGCTCTACCGTCAAAATGGCTTCCAAACGCTGGCTCACCTAACCTATTGGACAATTGCCCCCGCAGTCTTGCAGGAAATGGCTGAGCGCGAGCCAGATCTGCCTAACCTCCTGCCGGTGAGCAATGCCGACGCAAATTTGCTCTATCAGCTTGACACCCAGGCCATGCCCTCGTTTGTGCGTCAGGTTTACGATCGCCATCTGGCTGACTTTAAAACCGGATTTTTGCAGGCGATGAGCGGCGGACTAGGGCGCTGGCTGCATAAAACCGAAACCGTCAGCGGCTATGTGTTCGAGTCACAGCGCAAGGCAGCCATTGGCTACTTCCAGATTCAGCTCTGCCGCGAGCCGGGTGAGATGCATCTGGCACAGCTTACGGTGCATCCGGCCTATACCTGGCTTTACCCGGAGCTACTGGCACAAATGGCGCGGCTCACCAAAGACTGCCCTGCACCGCTTCAGATCGCCTCAGCTGACTACCAGCCAGAGCGCGAGGAGTTCCTAGAGCAGATTGGTGCGAGCCGCGCGGAACATACGCTGATGATGTCGCGCTCGGTCTGGCACAAGATCCGGGAGTCCAAGTTTTCGCTAGAGGCGCTTCAGCTCACCGACGTGCTGCAAACGCTTCAGCCCAGCCGCAAGCCCGTGCCGGGACGCTTTTCGTTTATCAAGCCTGTGATTCAGCCCGTCACACCGCCCAGCGCCGACAGTCAGCCGCAGCGGTCTGATGCCTCAGAAGATCCGACCAGCTAGCGAGTTTAGATGAGCCAACGGATTTCGGCTCTGGGGCTAGATTTAGGGCGCAAGCGGATTGGCATTGCGGGCTGTGACGGTACGGGCATCATCGCGACCGGACTGACTACGCTAACGCGCGGTTCATTTGAGCAGGATGTCACGGCCTTTCGCCAAATTGTGGCTGAGCGGCAGGTGCAGGTTTTAGTCGTGGGTTTACCCTACACGATGGCGGGCGAAATTGGCGCTCAGGCTAAGCAAGTCCAGAAATACGCCAGACGGCTAGCGGAGGCACTGAGCCTGCCCGTGGAATATGTTGATGAACGCCTCACCTCAGTGGCGGCCGAAGAGCTGATCCAGGGCGAAAATCGCGTTCCTTCGCACAACAAGGCATTGATTGATCGCAAGGCTGCCGCCATTATTTTGCAGCAGTGGCTGGATGAACGAGGCTAGACCAGTGCCGGACTTGATTTGTCCGGCATCTCCCGCAAAAACTGCTCTAAAGATCCCATCCTGCGGGATACTTGGGGAGTGGATCAGCCAGGACTGCACCACATGACCCCGTGATGCACAACATATGACGAGGAAGAATTCTGGGATGGACGAAGCCGCAATGGACGATAACACTCCCACACTCAGCCTGACTGACGAAGAAGGCCGTTCGCTGCTCTGCTATATTGAGCGCGAGCTAACGGTGAAGGGCACGCAATATGTCCTGCTGCTGCCGGTGGATTCCCCAATCGAAATCTTTGCCTGGGCGGCAGATGAAGAAGATGACGAAGAGGAAATGCTGATTGATATCGACGAAGAAGAGCTAGAAGAAGTCTTCTCGACCGCTCGCGCTGTGCTGGCTGAGCAGGATTTGATCTTGCAGCATACAGCGCTAACGCTGACCGCCAGTGGCGAAATTCCCGAAGTCGTGGAAGACGACATCATCACCCTAGATGTCGAAACCGACAGCGAACCCAACTATGAGCAGTTTCAGCAGCTAGCCGCTTTTTACTACGAAGAGCAAGAATACGTGATCTGCTGCCCGCTTGACCCGTTACTATTTTTTGCTCAGCTCGACGCAAACGGCCTACCTGAGCTGGTTTCCTTAGAAAAGCTGCAAACTCTGCTTGAGCTGGAAGAATTCAAAGATCTGCGTTCTCAGCTAGAGCTGCAATCCCAGCTTTTTGAAGATGTTGAGTAGCGTGGTGTAAAATCTACGGCTGAAGGGATCATCTAGATTTAATCCTGAGCCTAGCGCTGATGAAAACACTGTCTCGACTCTCCAAAGGATTTTTCTATCTGCTGCTGCTGCCTGCGGTGCTGGTCGTCTGCGGCTGGCAGGGCTGGTCTTGGTGGAGCTGGGCAAATGCGCCTGCTGCTAGCGCCGCAAGTGCCGCCCCCAGCGCCGACTCAGCCAGTGCCAACCCAATTCGCATCCAAATCCCGGAAGGCGCGACCGCTGAGCAGATTGGTCAAGATTTAGCAACGGCAGGCGTGATTCGCTCTCTGACGGCATGGAACCTCTGGACAAAGCTGCAAACGCTTCAGAACCGCGAAGGCAGCTTTCAGGCCGGAACCTACGAGCTATCGCCTGCTGAGCCGATGGAAAACATTGCCAACCAGATCTGGCAGGGCAAGGTGATGCAGAGCAGCTTCACGATTCCCGAAGGCTGGTCGGTACAGCAGATGGCCGAATATTTTGCCGGACAGGGCTATTTCACTGAAGAGGCATTCAAGGAAGCCGCCAAGCAGATCCCGCGTGACCAGCACCCCTGGCTGCCCGAAGCCATCTCTACGCTCGAAGGCTTTCTGTATCCTGACACCTACAAGTTTGCGGGCAAGCTCACGCCAGAACTAGCGATTTCCCAGATGCTCGACCGCTTTCAGGAAGTCGCGCTGCCGGTTTACGAGCAGGGTAAAGCGACCAGCCCCTACAGTCTGCTGGAATGGGCGACCCTCTCCAGCATCGTCGAGAAAGAGGCGGTGGTCAGCGATGAGCGACCGCAAATTGCCAGCGTCTTTGCCAAACGGCTGCGCCAGGGAATGCCGCTCGGCTCAGACCCTACCGTGGAATATGTGCTGGGGATTCGCCAAACGCCGGATCAGCCGCTGACCTGGGCGCAGGTCGATACGCCTTCGCCCTACAACACCTACAAAAATCCGGGATTGCCGCCGGGGCCAATCGCCAGTCCGGGAGTGGCGAGCCTTACGGCCTCTCTCAATCCGGGCGAGACTGAATATCTTTACTTCGTGGCTCGCTATGATGGTACACATGTCTTCAGCAAAACCCTAGCCGAACATGAGGCTGCCCAAAACAGCATTCACGACGGTCGGGAAGCAGCTCAGCCGTCGACTAGTCCGTAGACCGCCTAGTCGATAGACGCAAGCTTGTGAATCACAAAAGTCAAGAATTTGTCAAAACTGGCGAACCTTGGCGCTGGGCTGGGGACTATTAGGAGTAGCCTCAACTGCTGTTGTTTCCTTCATCACCTACACTATGTCCTGGGGTAAACTCCTACAACCTGATCTGTTCCTGGGCAGCTCAATTCTTGATCTGACCCCCGAAATGCTGCGCCAGCAAAACCTGAAGGGGCTGGTGCTAGATGTCGATGAGACGCTGGTGCCGATCAGCATGGCCGAAACCTCGCCTGAACTCCATCAGTGGTTGCAGCGCCTCGATCGCTCCATGCAGGTCTGGCTGGTGAGCAACAACATTAGCCAAGCTCGGATTAGCCGGATTGCCAAAACGCTGGAGCGCCCCTATATTTTGGGTGCTCGCAAGCCTTCTCGCCGCAAGCTAAGGCAGGCGGTGGAGGCCATGGGTCTGCCCGTCGAGCAGGTGGCAATGGTCGGAGATCGCCTGTTTACAGACGTGCTAGCGGGCAATCGGCTGGGGATGTACACCATTTTGGTTGAGCCAATGGTCAATCCGGCCAAGCTCAAGCAGCGCAATCTGCTGCGCGATTTGGAAGTTTGGCTGTCGCAGATTCTGGGCGTGACGCTGGTGCAGGGCTTGCCCCCGCAGATGCAGCCGATTCAGCAACAAAGCGTTACTGATCCTGACAAAACTTGAGCAAACCTTGAGTCGCGCAACAATTCTGAAGAAAAGCTTAAGCGATCCCCGATTTTGTGATGCCTCTGCTACATTTTGATCAGATAAAACGAGGTCAGTCAATTTAAAGACCTTGAACTACGAATCGCTGTAGATACGTTTGCAACAGCGCCAGCTTTCACAGATAGAAAGCTGGCGCTTTGCATTGCGGGACAGCCTATTGCGCTACCGCAGAGCTTACAATGGGGTCGCTCCGCCGCATGACGATTCGGGTAGCTATGGCTCAGACTGTTGTAATCAAAATTGGCACATCCAGCCTCACCCAGTCTGATACAGGCTATCTGGCACTGCCGACGATTGCTCAGCTGGTAGATACTTTGAGCAGTCTGCGTCGCCAGGGGAATTCGGTGATTTTGGTATCGTCGGGCGCAGTGGGCGTGGGCTGTATGCGACTAGGGCTGAGCGAGCGTCCGCGCAGTATGGCCATGAAGCAGGCGGTGGCGGCGGTGGGGCAAGGACGGCTGATGAGGGTTTACGACGATCTGTTTACGGCGCTCCAGCAGCCAATCGCGCAGGTCTTGCTGACGCGCAGTGATCTGGTGCAGCGCAGCCGCTATGTGAACGCACACCGCACCTTCCGGCAGCTCTTGAAGCTGGGCGTGATCCCGATTGTGAACGAGAACGACACGCTGGCCATCGATGAACTCAAGTTTGGCGACAACGACACGCTCTCGGCGCTGGTGGCAAGTTTGATAGAGGCCGACTGGCTGTTTCTGCTCACCGATGTGGACAGGCTCTATTCAGCTGATCCCCGCTCAGATCCCAACGCGCAGCCAATTCCGCTGATTCAGCAAATGGACGAGCTAGAGGCGCTAAACGTGCAGGTCGGGAATCAGGGCACGAGCTGGGGCACAGGCGGCATGGTGACCAAGATTGCCGCAGCACGGATCGCGACGGCGGCTGGCGTGCGGACGGTGATTACCGAAGGCCGAGCACCGCAAAACATTCAAAAAATTATGCAGGGCGAGTCGCTGGGGACGGTGTTTGAGCCGCAGCTTCAGCCGTTTAATGCCCGCAAACGCTGGATCGCGCATGGGCAGGTGACATCAGGTCGACTCTATCTGGATGCGGGAGCTGTGCAGGCGATCCGGCAGGCGGGCAAGTCGCTGCTGGCGGCAGGCATTATCGAGGTGAAGGGCGAGTTCCAGAGCCGGGATGCCGTGCAGCTTTGTGACAAGCTGGGGCAGGAGGTAGCGCGGGGAATTGTCAACTATAGCAGCGCTGAGCTGCAAAAGATTCGTGGTGCCCGCTCTGAACAAATTGTCAGCATCCTGGGCTACGGGGGCGAAGAAACAGTCGTGCATCGCGATAACCTGGCACTCAGTCAATGAGATCAAACCGATGAAAGCCATGCCCAAACTGAAATCTCAGGGACTAAAACTGCTGGTGGCACTTGTGATGACGCTGCTCGTCTGGGTCATGCCCGTGAGCGCGGCTGAGCTGCCCGTGACTGCGGCTCCGGCTGAGCCAAGCTTGGGGCGCAGTTTGGATGCTGACGATATTTCTGCTGAGAAGATCAATCAGTTTGTGCGAGCTTATCTACAAGTCCTGGCCTTAATTGAAGGCCGCGAGGCTGAGCTTCAGGGCGCTGAAATGGAGCCAGAGTCGCAGCAGATTCAGCGGGAAATCGAGGCGCAGGCGATTGGTTTAATTCAGGCTGAAAAGCTGACGCTTCAGGAATATCTTCAGCTATTGAGCTTGACCAATATTGACGCTGAGTTTGGCGAGCGGGTGGCGGCTCAACTGCAAGAATCTGTGCAGCAGTGAATCAACACAGCGGCGTGATTTAAATCTGCATAGGTTACAGCAACCTAATTGCTGCAACCTATGCATCTAACTGATACGCCGTATATTTAAGCACATGAAACTTAAAAACGGCGAAAACTTCATCACAGCTTGATAGATCACCTATCAACTGTTCAACAATAACGTCAGGAAACAGCGGTAGAAGTGATGTAGATGACTACACTGCCCCAGTCAAGGTTGACCCGTGAAGTTGACTTTTTCTAGCCCCGTTGGCGCTTGCGCCGCATAGGTGGCCATTGGCAGTTGCTAGATGTTGCCAGTCGGGTCGTTAAGCCGCGAAACTTTCGGCCAGCAGCGCCTGTCCTGGTATTAAAGCCATAGCCCTGGGCAATCTAGCAGTAATTCTATTGAATGCCCCCTTGTTATCTGGAGCCATCGAGACGCATATGCCAGCCACTCCTTTCTATGCTGATCCCGAATTTGACGAGTCACAGAATGCCGACTTGGGCGCTGATCTAGACGCGAATCTGGATGCTGATCTAGAGACAAATCTCGGTGCTGACCTAGATAAAACTGTCGAAGGTCTAGAGCTAGAGTATTCTGACAGCCCCAGCAGCGCTGCTTCTGGACGACGCACCACCGATTTGGTCAGGCTCTATCTTCAGGAAATTGGCCGAGTGCGGCTGCTAGGGCGTGATGAGGAAGTCTCCGAAGCCCAAAATGTGCAGCGCCATATGCGGCTGGTTGAACTCCGCAACGAGGCGGCCACAACTCACTCCGAAATTGGCAAATATGTGGCGCTGATTGAAACCCACGACCGCTTAGCCTCGACGCTTGGTCATCGACCTTCGCGGGAGCGCTGGGCGAAAGAGGCGGGCATGGATGTGTCTGAGCTGCGTCCGGTGCAGGCTATGGGTAAGCGCTACTGGGCTGAGCTGGCCGAAATGACCGTGGCTGAGCTAGAGCAAATTATTGTCGAAGGCACGAAAGCCAAAGACCATATGATCAGGGCGAACCTGCGGCTAGTGGTGTCGGTGGCTAAAAAGTACCAGAACCGGGGTTTGGAGCTACTGGACTTGATCCAGGAAGGCACGCTGGGCTTGGAGCGCGCGGTGGAGAAGTTTGATCCGACTAAAGGCTATCGCTTTAGCACCTATGCCTACTGGTGGATTCGTCAGGGGATTACGCGAGCGATTGCCACTCAGAGCCGCGCCATCCGACTCCCCGTGCATATCACCGAGAAGCTGAACAAAATCAAGAAGGCGCAGCGCAAAATCTCGCAGGAGAAAGGCCGCACCGCCACGATGGAGGATATTGCTGCCGAGCTGGATATGACGGCGGCTGGCGTGCGGGAAGTACTGCTGCGTGTGCCGCGTGCCGTCTCGCTGGAAACCAAAGTCGGCAAAGAGCGCGACACGGAGCTGGGCGACCTGCTGGAAACGCAGGATATCTCCCCCGAAGAAACGATGATGCGCGAAGCTTTGCAGCGCGATCTGCAAAAGCTGCTGACTGACCTAACCAGCCGGGAGCGCGATGTAATCCAGATGCGGTTTGGCTTGGGCGATGGTCAACCTTACTCGCTGGCTGAAATTGGGCGGGCACTCGATCTCTCGCGGGAGCGAGTGCGCCAGATTGAGGCCAAGGCGCTGCAAAAGCTAAGACAGCCGAAGCGCCGCAACCAGGTGCGCGACTATCTGGAGTCTCTGTCTTAGTCGTTCAAGTCACGCAGCAACAACTGCTAGACGGGGGTGAAATCACCTCCGTTTTTTCATGTTGAGGCGAGTCTAAATAGAGGCGCTTAGGCGGGCAGAACGGCGATACATTCAATCTCTACCTGCACGTCTTTGGGCAGGCGTGACACCTGAACGCAGGAGCGAGCCGGAGCCGTTTCTTCGCCAAAATGCTGGGCGTAGATGGCGTTGACGGCGGCAAAGTCGTTCATGTCGGTGAGAAACACGGTGGTTTTAACCACATGCTGCAACGTCGCGCCTGCTGACTGAAGCACGGCTGTGAGGTTGGCGATCACCTGCTCGGTCTGCTGCACCACGTCGCCATCGCCAACGATACTGCCCGTTGCTGGGTCGAGCGCCACCTGTCCAGAGAGAAACAGCATCCGTCCAGTGGCGGCGACTGCCTGACTGTAGGGGCCAACGGGCGCTGGAGCCTGCTCAGTGCGAATAATTTGATGTGCCATAGCCTTGCGTATGAAATCTTCTGAATTTTACCTTGCTCAAGTCGCCTGATCGCGAGACTAAAGTCGCGGAGCTAATCGCGGCCTGAGTCCGTAGTTGCGGTATTGCCGATAGTCTGTGAGGATCTGGCCGTGGTCGAAGCAGAGACTGGGCGGCAGTTCCCAGAGGTCAAATACGCGAATCGCTTTGGCATCGTCTTGAGCGCGGGGTTCGCCGATGGCAGTCGCCAAAAACACGACGCTGAGCGTATGCTGGCGCGGATCGCGGTTGGGGTCAGAGTAAACCTGGAACTGCTCAATTAGCGTGACTTGCAGGCTGGTTTCCTCTTCGGCTTCGCGCTTAGCCGCCGTTTCGACTGATTCGCCATAGTCCACAAAGCCGCCGGGAATTGCCCAGCCGTGTGGCGGGTTCTGCCGTTCAATTAAGACAATTGGGCGATGTGGTCGGTCGATTAGCTCAATGATGATATCGACAGTCGGGGTAGGGTTGCGGTAGGTTGTCACAGGATGGGTCAAAAATTCGGGTTCTTACAAGCATCATGCAGCCTTTTACGACGACTCTGCGCGTGCGGCACTACGAAATGGACGCTCAAGGGCATGTGAACAACGCTGTCTACCAGCATTATCTAGAGCAGGCGGCGATTGAACACTGTGAGTCGCTGGGGTTTCCGCCCGCTCGCTACCAGGAGTTTGGCGGTACATTTGTGATGCGGCGCGTGACGATTGACTATCTGCGTCCGGCGTTTGCAGGCGAAGATCTGGCTTTGACCACCTGGCTGCAAGAGATGCGCGGCACCCGCTCGACTCGGCACTACGAAATTCGCAAGGCGGGCGAGACGGATTTGCTGGTCACTGCCGAAGCGCTCTGGGTCTGGGTAGATTTAGCTTCGATGCGTCCAAAGGCAATTCCCAAGCCGATTCTAGAAGTGTTTGGTCAGCTACTTCCAGCGGAGGCACTATGACGCGACAGTTTATTTCCGAAGGCGAGGGCTTGCCGCGATGGACATCGCCGATTAGCCATGCAGTCGTAGTCAATAACATCTGCTACATCAGCGGTCAGCTTGCGGTCAACGAGGCGGGACAGTACATGCCGGGTACAGCTCGTGAAGAAGCCGAACGCAGCTTTGCCAACTTTTTTGCAGCGGTGGCGGCGGCAGGTTTCGCTAGATCAGACGTGGTGTTTGTGGATATTGCTTTTATCGACTTGGCCGATGTAACTGAAGTGAATGCTCTATTTGGCGAATATTTCCCGGCAGGTCAGCGTCCGGCACGCACAATCTATCAGGCGGCGGCACTGCCGTTTGGTGGCAAAGTAAAGATAATGGGTGTGGCAATCAAGGAGACAGCATGACTTCTGTGACTCAAGCTTGGCGACATGACTCGATGATTACCAACGGGCTGCGGCTGCATTACGTGACGCAGGGCGAAGGCTCGCTGATGCTAATGCTGCATGGCTTTCCAGAGTTTTGGTATTCCTGGAAGCACCAGATCCCCGAATTTGCCCAAGACCACAAAGTTGTGGCGGTCGATCTGCGCGGCTACAACGAGAGCGACAAGCCTGCCGAGCTAGAAGCCTACCGGATGCGAGAGCTGCTCCAAGACGTGCGCGGCATGATTCTGGGGCTGGGCTACGAGCGCTGTACGCTGGTGGGGCATGACTGGGGCGGGGCGATTGCCTGGACGTTTGCCGACAGCTACCCAGAGCTGGTTGAGCGGCTGATCGTGCTGAATTTCCCGCATCCGGCTAAGTTTCTGGCCGGACTGAAAACGCCGCAACAGCAGCTCCGAAGCTGGTACATTCTGTTTTTTCAACTGCCCTGGCTGCCCGAATTTGTATTGCAAGCCAACAATTATCAGCTGATTGGCGAGCTGTTTAACAGCATGGCATCCAACGAAATAGCCTTTCCGCCAGCCGATATCGAAGCTTACAAACAGGCAGCAGCTAAGCCAGGAGCGCTCACCGCCATGCTCAACTACTACCGCGCTAACATCATGCAGCCCGCCTGGAACCGCGACTGGCGCATTTTGCCAATGCCCGTTCTGATTATCTGGGGCGAGGCCGATCAGGCGTTGGGTAAAGAGCTGACCTACGGCACCGAGCTGTATGCGACCAACTTGACGGTGCGCTATTTGCCGGAGGCGAGCCACTGGGTGCAGCAAGAACAGCCGCAGCGCGTCAATCACTACATGCGCGAGTTTTTGCAGAGCGCGACGGCAAGCTAGTCAGGCGCTCAGGCTGGAAAATTGCCGCTTTAGTTTGCCGCTTTAGTTACAGTAAAGCCAGACGCAATTGAGAGAGCAGCACATGTATGTCTTAATTGGCGGCGCGGGATTAATTGGTCTTAACCTGGCGCAAAAGCTAGTCGATCTGGGTCATACGGTTGCCGTGATTGACATCAATCCTGCGGCCTGCTGCTACGCGCGGGAGCAGATGGGCGTAATGGCCTTTGAAGGCAGCGCTGTCAGCACCGACATCTTGCTTCAGGCTGGAATTCGCAAGGCAGATGCGCTGGCAGCAGTTTTGCACAACGATGCGCTGAATCTGGCGATGGTGGCGTTAGCCAAGCACTATGGCGTACCGCGGATTTTGGTGCGGATGCGACACCGCGACTTTGCTGAGCCTTATCGTATGGTAGGGGCAACTTCGGTGATTAGCACGATTGATCTAGCCGTATCCACAATGGTGAACGCTATCGAGTATCCGCAGATTGAGTCTGTGATGCATTTTGAGCAGGATCAAATCGAGGTGCTGAAGTTACCCATCTCTGCTGCCTCACAGATTGCCAACCGCAGCCTAGCGCAGATTGCTCAAGATCCCTGCTTTCCGACAGGGGCGCTGATTATCGGCTATCAGGCGCATCCTCATGAAGATCTGGTGATCCCTAACGGCAGCACCATACTAGAAGCGGGTTCTACGGTTTTGATGGTGACAAAACCAGGAGCAATGCATCAGGTGATTGATTTTATGCAGGGCTGTAATTCGGCGCTTTAGCGAGCTTTAGGAATCAGCAACGAGAATTTTTGAGCTATGAGGGTTTAGAACCCGGAGAACTCTCGGCTTTTGGTGGATCAGTCGCCTTCTGCCGTTTTTTAGCTGATCTTTCCTCCTGACCTTCTGCATCCGTAGATCTACGCGGTCGAGGCAGCTGAATTAAAGATTGCGTGGCTCTGCACCGAGTCAGACTGCCCCATCGATCGCTCCGGGCAGTCTGACTGTAGACCTGTGATTCTGTATGCCCCTCAAGCCGCCTCTATAGCAGCCCCTCGACTTCGCTGTCCTCACGCAATCCTGAACGATCTATGCCACGCTCTTCTCAGCCAACCGCGCTTTTAATTATCGATGCTGCTAGGCCGACCTGGACAGCTGCCGTACCGTGTCTACCTAAAGGACATGCACCCAAACTAGAGCGACTAGAACTTGCAGCCGAACAAGACGGCATTCTGCAAGTTACCGCAGCCTTGAGCAACCGGACTGGCCTCAAGAGTCTGCATATCGCTGCGTCTGGACAGGCGGGTAGCCTTCAGCTTGGCACAGCCCAACTGACGCTGTTTAATCTTGACCGCTACGGCTGGGAGTTGCAGCAGTGGGGCGAGTCGCTGATGACTGGCGCTCAGATCGTCTTGCATGAGGGCACGGCAGGCTCCACTTCCCAGTTTTCGAGCGCTTTTCTCAGCCGCTTGCAGCTGCTGACTGGAGCCAAAATCACGGTAGCGAAGCTGGAGCCGCAGCAGTCGGTTGGATTTTAGCTGTCAGCAGAGACTATCAGCACAAGCTAATCTGCCCCCAGTACGCTCACCAACAGCGCCTTTTGAGCATGCAAGCGGTTTTCGGCCTCGTCCCAGACGCGCGACTGTTTCCCTTCTAGCACCGACTCAGTAATTTCTTCGCCCCGGTGTGCGGGCAGGCAGTGCAGCACAATCGCGTTGGGGTCAGCGAGGCTCAGCAGCTGATCGTTAATTTGATAGGGCTGAAACAGCGGCGTGCGGCTTTCAGCCTCTGATTCTTGTCCCATGCTCGCCCAAACGTCGGTGTAGAGCACCTGCGCTCCTTTGGCCGCCAGCGCTGGATCGGCGGTGATCAGCACTTCGGTTTTCTCGGCGGCGATTGCCTGGGTCTTTTCGATAATGCTCGCATCGGGCGCATAGCCATCTGGGCAGGCAATCCGCACATGCATTCCAGCCAGCGCGCAGCCCAGCAAAATTGAGTTGGCCATGTTGTTGCCATCGCCAACATAGGTGAGCGTCAGCCCCGCCAGCGTCCCAAACTCCTCCTGCACGGTCTGCAAATCGGCCAGCACCTGACAGGGATGCTCCAAATCAGTCAGCGCGTTGATTACGGGAATTTTAGCGAAATGCGCGAATGTCTCTAGCTCGCTCTGCTCAAAGGTGCGAATCGCCAGCACGTCGAGATAGCGATCGAGCACGCGAGCCGTATCTACCGTCGGTTCGCCCCGCCCCACCTGTGTCACGCCAGCGTTGAGGTCGAGTACCTGTCCGCCCAGGTGACACATTGCCACCGAAAAGCTGACCCTGGTTCGGGTCGAAGCCTTACTGAACACCAGCCCTAGCACCTTGTTTTTGCAGGTTGGCTGCGCCTTACCTGATTTTAGGTCTGCGGCAAGTGCCAGCAGCTCCTGGAGTTCGGCAGGGTTGAGGTCTGCCATGCTGAGCAGATCTCGACCTTTGAGGGATGCTACGCTCATCGCTGGATAGGGGGTGAACAATCTTAAAACCCTAGCAGATCTTGGATCGTTCTCGAAGTTCAGCAGCAGCAGTTTACCGCTTTTTTAAGCCAGGTCTACTCTTGCAGGAATCGTTCAAAGGAATAGAGAATCGGTAGAACAGTACAGGGTGACGACAAGTTAGTCGAGTTTGAGAATGCAAAAATATACAACATAAGGTAGATGCTTAGATCAACATTTGAAGAGAATCTAGTATCGAAGAGAGTTGATCGAAGCGCGATTAGCAACTCGATTAGCAACTCGATCAGCGACTATAGCGCTGGACTATAAACTTAGCGCAGCGGCTCTATAATTAAGCAACAGCAGCAACAGCAAAAAGCGGCAATAGCAAATAAGCGCATTCGGTGAACCCATGAGTCAGCCCAGCCTAGAGCAAATTTCAAGTCAGCTTGACAGCGAAAACTCAAAAGATCGGATGCTAGCGCTGGCATCCCTGCGAAATATTCCGGCTGAGGAAGCCGTGCCGCTGATTAAAAAAGTTTTAAAAGACGAAAACCTGCAAATTCGCTCCATGGCGGTCTTCGCACTGGGCATCAAGCCAACTGCTGACTGCTATCCAATCTTGGTCAATCTGCTGGAGAGCGATCCTGACTACGGCATTCGAGCCGATGCAGCAGGTGCGCTGGGCTACCTCGAAGATCCGCGCGCCTTTGAGCCACTCTCCCGGGCCTTCTATGAAGATACGGACTGGCTGGTGCGGTTTAGTGCGGCAGTCTCTCTGGGCAACCTCAAAGATCCGCGTGCCCACGACTTGCTGATTCAGGCGCTAGACAGCGAAGAAGTGGTGCTGCATCAGGCGGCAATTTCGGCACTGGGCGAAATCAAAGATCTCAGCGCCGTGGATTCGATTCTGCGATTTGCTCAGGCTGAAGACTGGCTGGTGCGCCAAAGGCTGGCCGAAGCCTTGGGCAATCTGCCCAGCCCTAAGAGCATCTCTGCCCTGCAATACCTCGAAAAAGATGGCCATCCCAATGTAGCAGCAGCGGCCAGCATCGCGCTGAAGCGGCTGACTGAGCAAGGGCATGAATTTTGAGCCAGAATAGCGAGCCGAAATCTAGAGCGAATGGCGCTCCGACTCATCGGCGAGGTTAAACTGCTCCAGCAGCAGGTCAGCATTTTCGGGGGTTAGCATGTTGTGCAGCGCCGTGATTTCGTTCACCAGCGCTAAGACGCGAGCTGTGCCCTCTTGCAGCTCTTGCAGATGCTGGTGGGTTTCGTGACTGGCTTCACGATTATTGGCTTCACGATTGGCTTCACGAGCCGTCTTTTGCTTTAGCGCCTGTGCCGCACGGCTAATCTTGGCCAGATGCGGCTTCACGCCCTGCGCAAGCTGATTGAACAGCTGATCTTTGGCCTTGAGCAATTGCAGTTCAGGGCTGGCTGGCTGGCTAAGCGAGTCGGTAGCCATGTCTGTCTCCGGATAGTCAAGCTGCTCGGCCTGTTTCTGGAGCTGAACGGCAATGGCCTTGCGGAGCTGCTCGCTGGTAATCGGCTTGCTGAGGTAGTCGTCAGCACCCAGATCCAGGCTTTGCTGAAACCCGGCTTCGGTTGCCGTGACGGTGAGAAAAATAAACGGAATCGAGGCAGTTTGGGTTTCCTCTTGCAGGGTTGTTAGCACATCGTAGCCGTCTAGTTCTGGCATCAAAATGTCGCAGATAATCAGATCGGGTAAATGCGACTGCGCCAGCTGGATGCCCAGCCTGCCATTTTCAGCCACCAAGGTATCAAAGCCCTCCGCCTCCAGGAAATTGATGATATTGGTGCGGGTGGCGCGTTCATCTTCAATTACTAAAATCTTGGTCATCGCCAACTGACTCTCTGGATACCGAATTCTCTAGATTTTCTCTGGAATACGTGCAGTCTCAATCATAGTTTGCCCGATCACAGCCCTGATTACAGCCCTGATTACAGCCCTGATTACAGCCTAACTAGAGCCGTAGCGCGCGCGGTTGGGAAATGCCGTAGCCTTGAGCAAAATCTACGCCTAGCTCCAGCAGCTTTGCCAAGATCACCTCGTTCTCGACAAATTCCGCAATCGTGCGAATCCCGATCACATGCCCAATTCGGTTGATGCAGTCCACCATAGCGCTGTCAATCGGATCGCTAACAATATCTTTGACAAAATTGCCGTCGATTTTGAGGTAGTCTACCGGCAGATTTTTCAGATAGGCAAACGAACTCATGCCGCTGCCAAAATCATCGAGCGCAAAGTAGCAGCCCAGCGCCTTCAGCTCATTGATTAGCTGCGCAGCGCGGCTGAGGTTCGTGATAGCGGCGGTTTCGGTAATCTCAAAGCAGATGGTCTGGGGGGAGACTTGGTGCAGCTCCAGCTGCTCTTTCAAAAACGGCAAAAACTGCTCATCGTTGATGCTGGCTCCTGACAGGTTGATGGTGTAGAGGTGCGGCGTCACTGGCGGCAGATGCTCCTGGACGTGACGGCTGTAGCTGGCAAAGAAAGTGCGAATTACCCAGCGGTCGAGGGCGGGCATCAGGCCATAGCGCTCGGCTGCTGGAATGAAGGCCATCGGCGGCACGAGTTCCCCGGTTTCGGAGATCATCCGCAGCAGGATTTCGGAATGCCCCATCATCGGCATGGCAGGCGGCGAGGGCAGCGTCGGATCAACAATTGGCACAATCGCCTGGTGGTAGAGACAGAGGCGGTTCTCATCCAGCGCTTTGAGAATCCGCGTCACCCACTGCCGCTCGCCCCGCTGCTGAGCCAACTCGCGGTCATCGGCCTGGTAGACATGAATCCGGTCGCGTCCGCTGTCTTTAGCGGCATAGCAGGCTGAGTCCGCCGCGCTGAGGACGCTGTTGAGATCGCCGCTATCGCTGGTGATCGCCACTAGCCCAATGCTGGCTCGAATCGCAAAGGTCTTGTCCTCCCAGACAAACGGAAAGTCGCGAATCGTTTCCTGAATGTTGTTGGCAACATGTTTAGCGGCCTCCAACGGGCACTGGTGCAAAATCACCCCAAACTCATCGCCGCCCAGCCGCGCCAGCAAATCAGAAGCCCGCACCAGGTTTTGCAGTCGTGCCGCCAGCTGTCGCAGCAGCTCATCGCCCGCCATATGGCCGCAGGTGTCGTTCACCACCTTGAACTGATCGAGATCGAGATAGCAGAGCATATGCTGCTGCCCAGGCTCTTGAGCGCTGGCAATCGCTTCGGTAAGCCGCTGTTCAAAGCCGCGTCGGTTCACCAATCCGGTCAGCGAGTCATGGCCAGCCTGCCAGGCAAGCTTCCGCGCCAAAAAGTGATGCTGCGTCACGTCGCGAAACACAATCACCGTGCCAATCATCCGGCTCTCGCGGTCGCAGATTGGGGCGGCGGAGTTGTCGATGGCATATTCGGTGCCGTCTCTGGCCACGAGCAGCGTTGGGTAGGCCAGCCCCATCACCCGTCCAGAGCTTCTGACCCGCTCAATCAGATTTTCTCCGGGCTGACGAGTGGTTTCATTCAGGGTTTTGAAGACTTCGGCCAGCGGCATTCCTTTGGCCTGCGTGGCTCGCCAGCCCGTGATCTGCTCGGCCATAGGATTGAGGTATTCGATCAGCCCTGCCGCGTCGGTGGTGATCACAGCATCACCAATCGACTCCAGCGTGATCTGAGCCAGCTCTTTTTCTTGGAACAGCGCCTGCTCCATCTGCTTGCGCTCCGTAATATCCTGCCAGGAGCCGATTGTCTCAATCGGGTTGCCAGTTTCGTCGCGAATCAGCTTGCGCTGGTCTTGGATCCAGCAATAGTGACCCGCCTGATGCAAAAACCGATATTCAAACAGCCGCTGCCCTTGCTCGTTCAAACGCGATAGCTCGGCTAGCACCTGCTGCAGATCGTCGGGGTGAACGCACTGCTGCCAGAACCAGGAATTTTCTAAAAACTGCTGTGGCTCATAGCCCAGCTTAAAAATACTCTCGCTCACGAAGGTGATGCCGTAGTCGCCACTCGGCTGGCTGCTGTAAATCACGATTGGGCTGAAGGCCAGCAGTCGCCGCAGTCGTCGCTTCGTTTCGAGCAAAACCTGCTCAGCCCGCACCCGCCTACTAATCTGCTGCCGTAGCTCTGCGTTAGCCCGAATCAGATCGACCATCCGGCCTTCTCCGACCTGCTTGGATTTGCTTCGATATAAATTACTACTAAGTAAATCCGTGTTTTCAGGGACTTGGATAGTCATATAAACCGACAGAAAAAAGAGGGATGCAGTATGAACACCTCATATAACCTCCTCTCAGGCTAACGAAGCTGTCACAACTTTTCGTAAAATTAACAGAGTTTGTCAAAAAACCTTGTTGCAAATCGCACAGTCAGAGCGATTTATCGAGTCTCAGTTCGGTCTATGGGGACTATGGTTTGCTAAGAGCTTGCGGCGGTGGCGATTCCGACTTGATCTAGCGCTGATCATCCACGGTTCGGAAACATCACAAGAAGACACTGTAAGAAATTATACTAGACTCGGCTTCAGCTTGGGCTAAGCTGACCTAACCCTAACGCTATCTTGAGCGCGATTGGGGATGAGAAACAATAGCCTGCCGAAAACCCAGCACAACCAGCACGTTAGCCAGCGTCAGAAATACCTCTGCACCGCCATGCAGCAAATCTACATCCGCCAGCGACTTGCCGTAAGCCGACTGAGCATAGAGACCGGCTGGGATGGTCACACCCACAAACAGCAGCGTCATATAGAAACCAATCAGCGCTAGCCGTGGCGTTTGGCCAGAGTGAGTTAGAAACCAGAGAAAGCCCAAGTAGGGAAACAGCGACATTGCAAACAGGCTCTCTTTGGCAAACAGCAGGGCAGGGAGATCTGTGGCAATTAAATTAAGTAAGGAGAAAATCGGCAGGTTGGGCATATGTGACAATCCTTCAGGTTGACGAAGCAAGCTTGAGCAAAAAGCGAGGTTAAACAAAACGGCTACCGACTCAGACTGACACTATGATCAATTGCTGCATGAGTAGCTGAATCAACCGCTAGTACAGCTGAAGTACAGCTGATTATGACTGAGACGAACGCCAGATCCACCAAGCCGCGCCCCAGAGCGCGATGTTACCCACCAGCGTCATCAACGCCTGCACCGTGACCAGCCACTCTAGCGAAGCCGGATTGTTGAACAGATGCCAGGTGCAGGCACACATCGCGCTCACCAGTGCCGGGAGCATCGCCAGCGACAGTATTCGCCAGGCCGGATTGCGGCTCACTTCGCTATACGTCCAGATCAGCCAGATAGCAACTCCCCATTCGATCACACTAGAGACATGAATAATCCAGGTTGGAATTGAAAGCGCTTGCATGGGTATTAAAGTCTCACGAACTCGGGCGCTGCCCAGAGGAGATATTGAGAGAGATATACAGCCTATGGGCCCTTAGTGTCCAGCATCGGCTGGGGAAACGCAAGTAGGACAAGACTCTGCCATAGTCGCAGCTATCTGGTGGGATGATGAGGAAACCCTCATAAATCAGAATAATCAGGAACCGCAATGCGAGCAGTTTTATGTGGCTACTATGGCAAAGGCAACGGCGGCGATGAAGCGCTCTTGGCAACGCTGCTGCAAATGCTGCCGCCCCAGGTCACGCCACTCGTGCTCTCCGGCAACCCCAGCGAAACCGCCACTCGCTACGGGGTCGAAGCCTGTGACCGCATGGCGCTACCGTCTGTCCTGCAAGCCCTACGCCATTCAGATGCCTTTATCTGGGGCGGCGGTAGTCTGATGCAGGACGTGACCGGAGCCGCCAGTCCGCTCTACTACGGCGGTCTGATGCTGGCCGCACAGCAGCTCGGACTCAAAACAATTGCCTGGGCGCAGGGCGTGGGGCCGCTCAGCCGCAGCTGGACGAAAACACTGGCGCGACGCGCCTTTGCCGGATGCAGCGCCATTAGCCTCAGAGATGTGGGTTCTGCCAAACTGCTCTCAGGCTGGGGAATCCCCTTGACGCTTGCCCCCGATCCGGTCTGGGCTTTGGCCGGAGAGCCTGTACCGGGACTCTGGAATTTGCCCGCGCCCAGAGTTGCTGTTGCGCTACGCGGCCACCCGCAGCTCACGCCAGAGCGCCTAGAGCGTTTGATCAGCGCCTTGGTCAGCTTTCAAACCGCAACCCAGACTTACCTATTGCTGATCCCGTTTCAGCCCGCCCAAGATCTGGCGATTGCCGCCGCAATTCAGGCGCAGATCCCCCAGGCTAGCCAAATCCTGTCGCTCAGTGATCCCCAGCAGCTCAGAGGCTTGTTTCAGGGCGTTGAAATGACGATTGCCATGCGGCTGCACGCGCTGATTATGGCGGCGGCGGCGGGCTGTCGCTGCTTTGCAATTAGCTATGACCCCAAAGTCAGCCAGCTGATGCAGGATTTCGATCTGCCCGGTCTAGAACTGCCGGAAATTCCGCTCGACTCGGCTCAGCTCTCGCAGATCTGGCTGGAGCAATATGCCAATGGCGACCCGCTCTCTGCGCCTCAGATTTCTGCTGTTATCGATCGAGCTCGCCTGCACCAAGATTTTCTCCAATCGGTATTAATTGGTTAATCTCTCTAAATTCTCTTTAGAGAGTTTTATACAATTAACGTAAAGCTCAACGCGATTGCAATTTGATGCCGACTTGATAATCTATGTTACCAAGTTAGTTGTTCCAGACAGCCCGGAGAGAGCTCTCCAAGCAGTGTCAGGCAGCGCAGCAGCAGAAATGGTTAGAGGGATAGTTGAGATTTCTTGATCAATCTGGGCATCTGCGAGTCTGGTGATATCATCGATCAGCTGCGGAACCCGCCCGTTTCAGTGACCCCGTTTCCGAGACCTGAGTTTCCAAGACCTATTTGTACGCCCTTGAGTAAAAGCTATGAGTGAAGCCAACGTCCCTTTCAATCCACAGGATCCGTCTTCCGCATCGGCAGATTCAGACTGGCCAGCGGAATCCACAGCCTTGAAAGGGGGTGGCTTTACGCCCGACCCAATAGTCAACCAAGTCTCTGAGTCAAAAGCTGAACTAGCAGCTGATTTGGCAGCTGATCTGGCAGACACCGCAGACGTTTTCGATATCAGCCAGATTTTTGATGCCAGCGAACTGGAAGACCTGACCTTTGAAGCCCCTCAAGCGGCCAACCGTTCGTCGATTACAACCTGGTTGCAGGAGCCAATTAATGAGCCTCAATCGGTAGCAGATCTCTCAGAATCCGCTGAAGCAGGGCTTACCGAAACGCCGAATTTAGCCGAGCTAGTCAACCTGATTCAGGAGCTAAACCAGTGCAACGGCCTGCTGATGGCTCGGGTTTCACAGCTTGAAGATGCCTTAGAGCATAGCCAAACCGCGCTGCAAGATGAAGTGGGTCGGGCACAAGGCGACAGTGAACAAGACTGGGCGGCTGTCCAAGAGCAGGTGACGAATCTGTTCAACCAGCTGGAGTTTGCTCACCAGACCAATCAGCGTCAGCAGATTTTGATTGAAACGGTCACCGGACAGCTTGAAAGCAGCCAGGAGCGGGTAGCTGAGCTAGAGCGAGAGGCGGCCTTGGTGCAGCAGCGTTACAACGAACAGAGCCAGCTTTTAGCCAAGTCGGAGCAGACCAGCCGAGATTTACAGTCGCGGCTTCAGCGTCAGCAGCGCTACACGCTGCAATTTAAGGCGGCTTTAGAAAAGAGCCTGGAGGTGCCCACGCCTCAATACGATCTGGGACTCATCCCAGAGCCAGCCGTAATCGAAACGGCTTCAGAAGTGCTGTTTTTGCCCAAGGCTAAGCAAATTCAGCCCTGGTCAGCTCAAGGCCATGCCTCTCAAGCGCAGCCGCTGAGCAAATTGCCCTGGATGAAGTTCCAGAACCAGCCAATTGCGGCAGGCCTGGCAGCCGGCTCGCTTAGACACCCAGAGCCAGAGCCAGATCATCCAGAGCACAACACCCTAGAGAGAACTACAGAAGCAGCTGAGCTAGTCTTGCAACCCAAGCGTCCTGCTGCCGCTCAACTTGATCTGCCCTCGTTTGGTTCACCGCTGTCGCTCACGCCTGATCAGCTCTCTGGCCTATCTGACTTGGCTGATGCTGAGCCTGATCCAGCCTTGAAACAGCAGCTCGATGCAGCCGTCAAACCGCTGGCTGACCTGCTGGCGGAGGCGCTGCTCAACGAAGCTCAGACTCAGCCGGAAGCTGCGGTTCAGCCCGGTCAGTCGTCTGCTACTTGGCCTGCCTCAGCCTCAGCCGCAGATCTAGCCGCCGCTGAACCTGCGGCTGAACCTACGACAGCAGATGAGAAGTCTGCCGATCAGCTGCTGGCGGCAGTGATGGCTGATGCGGAAGATGCGCTCTGGCAAGATCTGGCGCGCTTGATTGATGTCTCAGCTGAGGATGTGGTGAAGGCGAGTCTCTCTGGTGATTTGGCGGCCTTTGAAACGCTTGACTTTACGACGCTACAAGCCATCAACGAGCCGCAGACTGGTGATCTATCAGAGCGCAGCTTAGCTCCTAGCTTGGCCTCTGATGATCTGCCGCCTGTCCCGACAAACTCAACAAGTCTGAGCGCTCCGATTGCGCCTGCCGCTCCGGTCAGCGCTGCGCCGTTGCTGCGTCGCCTCAGCCAGACTCAGACGGCTAATCTTGCCGAGCGAGCCGAGCAGCCTGACCTCGATGAAGCCGAAGTCGCTAGCCTGACCACCTCTAGCTGGCCTTCGCCCGTGGTCTATCCGCTGCGTCCTGTGAAGAAGCGGCAGTCTCTGGCTATGGTCGATCTGCCCAGCTTTCCCAAAGTGAATCAGCAGGTCAATCAGCCTAGCTAGCTCGCCAAGCATGAGCCTAACCAAACATTGGCTCTCCAAAGTCTTGCGTCCAGTAGTAGCGGTAGTTGGTGCTGCCCAGATCGTTATCTAAGAAGTAGAAGCCTACCCCCATCTCTGTGATGCTGCTGCTTAACAGATTGGCGCGGTGGCCGGGGCTCTCCATCCAAGCCTGAACGACTGCCTCTGGAGTCGCAAATCCAGCTGCAATATTTTCGGTGGCGATGAATGCGTCGTAGCCAGTTGCCACAATGCGGGCTTCTGGGCTGCGCCCATCGAGTCCGTTGTGAGCGAAGTAGTCGTTGAGCGCCATGTCTTGGCTGTGGGCTTCAGCTGAGGCTGTGAGCTGGGCGTTGAGGCGAAGTGGTTTGACTCCAGCTGCTCGCCGCTCTTGGTTGACCAGCGTCAAAACCTGATGAGACAGACTGACAGATGCGGCAGTTGGAGCGGATGAGGTCGATGAGTCTCGTGCAGGTTCAGCCAGCGCGATATTGAGCTGATAGCGAGTTTTACCCTGCTGGCGGTCAACCCGGACATAGTAGGTGCCGGAGTTTAGCGTTTGGGTAATGGATTCATTGTTTCGTCCCTTGCTACTTGAACGCTCAATCACTCTACCGCTGTGGTTCACCAGCGATAGATCAGCGTTGGCTTTGAGCTTGGACAACTCCAGATTGAGGCTGCTGCGCTGGGCGAGCTGTAGCTTGTAGGACTGGGTTGGCGTTGTTGCACCTAAAGCACCTCGGTAGCGGTCTGTCCCAGACTGCGAGTTGAGGTTGACGGTACGCACCGCCCGCGAAGTTGTAGAACGCATAGCCTAGCTCAATCAATTCGGCAGGCTTAGTCTGGCCAGGATACGGGGAGAAACGTTCGGTAGATCTGTCTAAATTCAGACACAAAATTCATTTAAGTACGTATTAACACTAAAAAGCTTGAAAAATGCGAAGCAATGCTGAAGCGCTTTAGCCAGGGAAAAATCAGCTTTAGAAGAACTAATTCGCTCAGAATGTGAAATATTTCTTAAAAAGGCTGTGAAAGTTAATGTAATTTTTAATACTCATAGCTTTAGAGCCGAGTCAGGCTGATTTTGGGAGAGGGTGGAGTTAATGGCAGCGAGACAATAAAAAAAGCCCCCCTTGCGGGAGGCAGCTGTCAATTAACTGGGGTGAGAAAGGGGATACATTGGCCGGGACTAGCCGAGGATGCTCCAGGGTTCGTTGCCGTTGGCCGTATCACCGTTGTTGGCGACGAAGTAGACGAGCGATCCTACAGCCGTCAAGTCTCTAGGCACAGAACCTGTGGCTCCAGTCAGGATGTCGTAGCTCGTGAAGGTCGTTGTCGTTGCTGCACCTGTACCGGTCAGCGTAATCTTCCGCAGCTCCGAGCCAATCGCAGCATTGGTGCCTGCGAAGAAGAAGCTGTCTCCCACCACTGCAAACGGCGTTGTGTCTCCAGTTTCGGCAATGTTGGTGACAAACGGCGTGTTGGGATCGCCATCAAACAGCGGACGACCGTTGGTTGAGTTGAGCGTAGAGAGCTTGTATGCTCCCGTGCTGTCTGCCATCCAGAGGCTGAGACTGTCAGGCGTGCTAGAACTGCTCGTGCCGTCGCTCGCCAAGAAGACCAAGCGGCCATTGACGTTGGTCAGCTTTGTGGGGGTTGAGCCAGTTACCCCAGGGTTGATATCACTGACTAGCACAGGATTCGTGCCGCTGGGCGCTGCTGCCGTATCAATCCGGTACAGCTCTTGGCCAGAGCCTGCTTCAGCCGAGAAGAAGAGCTGCTGAGTCTGGCTCACGTAGGTGAGCTGCGAAGCCAGCGCATCACCTGTACCGTTTAGGTTGAAGACCGTAAGCTTGGAGCCATCAAAAGCCCCAATGCCCCCCTCGTCAAAGAACTCGTTAATCCGCACGACTTCTTCATCACCCAAGCCCACATCTGCAACCAGATAGAGCGTGGAGGTGCCGCCATTCGTTACCTCTAAAAGCTCAGAGGGATTAGAGCCCGCGCCGCTGGCGTTGAGCAGCATTTTGCCCGTGCTGGTGACGTTGCCTGTGCCGTCAAGTAGCACCCGGAACAGCTGGTTTTCATTCTCAGCGTCCTGTCCGCCAAAGTAGAGCGAGTTATCCCCCACTTCGGTCAGCGTATTGGCAGTGAACTGCTTAACCTGCTTCACGATGCCTGTTGCTTCTGCTGCCACTGAGCTGGTCACAAGCTGAAGGTCATTGATCCCAGACTTGAGGCTGTAGAGCTTCTGAGTCGTACCACCGCCTCCGGTCGAAGAAATATTCGTGTAGAAGAACAGGTTGCTGCCGACCGCAGTTAGTCCGGTAGGGTTGGAGCTGAGTTCACCCGGGTTCAGATCTTGGACGATCTTGGTGCCTGCTTTCGTGCCGTCGCTCGTCCACAGCTCGGTGCCCAATTCAGTTTTGGCAGTGAAGTAGAGCTGACTACCGACTGCCGTAAACTGCTGCAAATTCGCGTCTTGGGCAAAGTCTGCGAGGCGGATGGTGCTGTTGAGCGTCCCGCCACTCGACAGCCAGAGCGACACCTGCTGGCCACCTTGGGCGCTGAGCGTGTCGGCAGTAAAGTAAGACAGATTGCCTGCTGCTGTGAAGTTCCCCGCGTTCGAGCTGCTGCCGCCTTGAATAATGTCGCGGACGATGCTGGGCTGGTTGTCGCGCGCCGAGAAGCTAATCTTCAGGTTGTAGGCCGAACCGTCTGTGGTGCCAGTTTTGGGACGAATCCGCACGTTGTAGGTCGTGTTGGGTGCAAGCGTGCCGCTAAACACCTCTGAGGCGAAGCCAGAGCTGTTCGACGTTGATCCAGTCTCTGGAGTCTGGGTAGCCGGGTCATATAGGTCAATATCCAAGTCACCAAACAGTCCAGTGGCAAGGCTGTTAGCTCCGCCAGAGAGCGGCCCTGTCAGGTCAAACCGAGCAAAGCCGCGTGAGCTGCCAGTGGTGAAGCTGAAGAAATCTGTTTGGGACAGACCGCCTGCCACCACGTAGTTGGAGCGGTTGAGGCTGGAGCCGAGCGCGCCAAGGCTAGTGACTTGGGCATCGGGAGCTGTATCTGTGAGCAGTACGGCATTCAGGCCAAAATTGGTGGCAGTCGCTGCATTGTCTGAGCCGCGCAGCACCCGTAAAACGTAGTTACCTGCCGCCAAGTTGGGCAGAATCACTCGCTCTGAGGCTGTACCGCTAGCTGTGAGGCTCTTGAGAACCGTCGCGTTATCTGCCGCCAAAATCTGTAAGTCAGCGTTGGCGTTCAGACCCGACAAATTGAACTGATAGTCGCCAGCAGCGCCAATGGTAGCTAAGTAGCGTTTCTCAGCAGTGCCCACCTCAAGCTGACCTGTGGTGCTGTTGCTAGCAGGGAGAGGTGTAACGGGAATGGGGACAGGGCCAGGAGTCGGCGTGGGGCCAGGAATCGGCGTGGGGCCAGGAATCGGTGTGGGGCCAGGAATCGGTGTGGGGCCAGGAGTCGGTGTGGGATTAGGGACGGCGATTGGCGTAGTCGTTAAGTCAGCCGTGAAGTTGGTGCCGCTACCAGATTTTCGGAAGAAGCGCAGCAGCACCTCACCGCTTTCAACGGTCGTGCTGACGCTCTCATTGCTGTTGCCGCCGTTTGTACCCGCCGCGATCCGCTGAAGGTTGGCGTTCTTCTGCTTCGATTTCAGGCTGCGGAAATCGATTTTGCCAATTTGCTTGACGACTTGGTTGAAAGGCTTTTTGTAGGTATAAACTTCAACATTGACGTTATTGCGCTTGGCAATTTTCGTGACGTTGATGTCGAGATTACTACTCTGGCTAACATTCAGCCGAAATAAATCCTCAAAATCATTTCTAGGCAGCTTGCCCCGTATTCGCAGCGAGCCGTCGATTGTACTTTGTTTCAGCCCTTTGAGCTGATTGTTCTTATCTGCGTCTCTGGCCATCCTGCATTACCCCATAGTTTTGACATGCGTAGTATGCCCTGATGTCGCATTGAATCAGTCATTCCCAGTCCGGTAAATGATTGCGCTAAAAGATGCAAATTTGATTTATTTTTTCCGTATTTCCACTGGCAGCTTAGCAAATATAGCTGCATCTTCCGTCTCAAGTCAGAACCTTAACCTAGCCAGAATCTATCTTTTGACAGCCACTTATTCAGCGCTACGTTTCCTATCCTGTTTAGGAGATAGCTAAATAAAGCACAGCTCTATCGACCGCTGACGATTGGCTACATCTCCATCATCCATGCTGCTTGACATGTCTGTAGTTTTTAGTCTATGGAGCGTTTTGCTACACGAGGTCGGCAGTGTAGTTTTGCACTTAGCGTTTCGCACTTAGCTTTGTACAGCAGACTCATTTCGCACAGCAAGCAGCCTAGCGAGCATCACACAGGAAATTTTAATTCTTGAAAGATTATATCTACAGATGGCTCAAACAGAGGGCTTGGCTTAGAACTTCTCATCAGTCCCCCATCAGTTGCCGAGAAATGAGGCTTTCGAGCCAGTCTGTTGAATGGCTGTTGAATGGTTGATTGGGCTGCTGCTAAATCCCCGTAAGATTTCCTCTTCTCAAATATTTGAACATCGTTTGAGCTATGTCATTTCAGATCCTAACTCGGGGGCAACTTGAGCGAACCCTCTCTCAAAATATTCAGGCGCTCTACCGGAATTTGCTAGGGCATCAAACGGGCAAAGTTACCTGTCAGCTTGTTGATGAAAAGCTGACGATTGTGATTGAGAACTCTGCGACTCAGCCTGAGAAGCTGCTGGCCAATGAAGGTCAGGTTTCTCTAGCTGAGCAACTCTGTACCTGTCTCAACAGCGCTATTCGTCCTCAAATTAAGCTGCTGATTGAGCAAGTGCTGAGCGTCAACGTGCTCGATCTTTTGGGTGAGGCTACGCTGGTCACAGACCGGACTGGCCTGATTGCAATTCTAGATGCCATCCCTAAAATGCGGATCTCGGCTGAGAGTCAAAGGATGCCCAAGCAAAAGCTGTCTCAGTCAGAGCCAAGCAGTGAGCCGAGTCATGAGCTAACTTAGACTCATCGCCTCAAACCAATCCGAAGCGAATCGATCTAGCTGGCTTTCCAGTTTGGTATTCCCCAGCGCTGCACCAGAATTTCTAAATCTTCGAGCAGATAGGGCTTGCCGAGATAGTCAGAAAAGCCTGCTGCCAATAGCTGTTCTCGATCTCCGAAGATGGCAAGACCAGTCGTAGCAATAATGGGAACGTTGCTAAGGTTTCGCTGTTGTCGCAGCAGTGTCACTAGCTCAGCTCCATGCATGTCAGGCAAAAGTAGATCGAGCAGGATTAGACTGGGCTGGTGCAGCTTAACAAATTCTAATGCTGCCTCTGCCGTCGCTTTGCCCACAAATTTGCAGCTAAACGACTCTAGAACACAGCTCAACAGAAATAAGCTATCCTCTTGGTCATCTATTGCTAGCACCAGCGGCGACGAGACGCCAGCTTGCAGTTGACTCAGGTTATTGAGCCTAGATTGAGAAGTGATCATGTGCTTCAGAACTCCAAAGTCAGCTTGCTCAGGTCTGCAATCCAAGCAATGAGAGCATTTGCTGGGTCGTTAGTAGACCCTAAGAACGGCTCACACTGGTCTTCGTCATTGACGCGATCTTAGGTAAATAAAATTTTAGACAAACAGGCAATAGGATTATCGTGAAGCAGACCGCAGAGTAGTTCACGAGTTTTACTAGCAGCTTCCCAGACTCCTGACCCTTCAGCTTCTACCTGATGGCATTGAGCAGGCTGATTGAGTAGACAGGTACAACTCACTCAGATCCTACTCAACTAAATCCTATCAGGTCAGAAATATTTGCTTAATGCATATTAAATAACTCAACAGTAAATTTAATGAAATCTACAGATTCTGTCAACTGCTGGCAGACTGCTGGGCAGTAGCTATCCCTAAAGACCAGCATCAGGTCTGAATCTTAAGCCTTGTGGGTTGAAAAGGCAGCGGCTCTACAGTAATTTTGTTGAGAGTCAACATATCCTAAAGTTGTGTTCTAGAGTCAAATCACAGAGTCGCAGATCGACCAGGCAAATCGACTAGTAAATATCTTGAGTCCCCAAAACAGCTAAGCCTGTGGGGGATTTAGGAGCGCAGGTAGCGTAGGGAGAAACAGGTGAGCACTTTGGACATAGTACAGCAAGAGCAGCTTAGGGCAATTGGCACCTATCTCAACCAGGTTCGCCAGGAACAGGCGCGTTCGCTGGAAGAGATTGCAGCCAAAACATATATTCCGCTGCGGTTGCTCAAGGCAATTGAGTCTGGGCAGGAGCAGCCCCTGCCTGAGCCAGTGTTTGTGCAGGGCTTCATCCGCCGCTATGCCGACTTGCTAGGTCTCGATGGCGTAGAGCTAGCGCAGAAATTTCCGGTGCAGGTGACACCATTGCCCACAACCCCGCTTCCGAGTCCTGAATCTAGGTCGCGACCGCTGGCTGAGCCAAGCCGCTTGAGTCCATCCCTGGAGGATCAAGAGCTGCCCAGGCGGTCTCACTCGCCCGGTTCAGCCTCTTACCTGCCGTATATTGCGGCGGCGGCGCTGCTGGCTCTCGGAGGCATTGGGCTGGCGGTCGTGCGCGCCATTTCCTCGCGGCCTGCCAACCGCCCTGACTCAGCGCTGGTCTTACCCGAACAGCCGTCTCCGCCGCGCAGCTCGGTCAGCCTGCCCTCAGCTTCGCCGCTACCTGCGGTTACGCCCTCGATCTCGCCTGCTGCGGCGCTGCCTTCCATCTCGCCCTCACGTTCACCTTCAGTTTCACCTTCAGCTTCGCCCAGACTCTCGCCCAGTCCACGCCTCAGCCCGTCTGCTGTGGCTGACCCCAATGCTGCCGTCAGCGTCGAGATGCAGCTCACGGACAGGGCCTGGGTGCAGGTAACAGTCGATGGAGTTGTAAAGGCAGAGGCTGTATTACCCAAAGGCACACGCCAATCTTGGTCAGGCAGGCAGCAGATTACAATTGTTTCGGGCAATGCGGGCGCGGTTTCGGTGGCGGCAAACGGCGGCACAGCAAAGGTGATGGGTGTGCCCGGTGCTGTGACTGAGCTGACGGTGAAGCCAGAATAATCAAGCCAAAATAATCAAGCCAGAATAGCGCCATCAGCCGTTGCCTTTTTGGTTGGGCGCAAACAGCCCTGTGCCGCGCATTAAATCTAGAAAAGCAAAGACAGCAGGCGGCTGCAAAATATTGGACACGATAGCCGCCCCAATAATTCGCTCTAGCGGCACAGGCAGCGAGCGCACTTGAATTTCATTAGGAATCGGCAGAGCTGCCAATCGGGGCAAAATTGCTGCGCCTAGCCCCTGCGCCACCATGCTGACAATCGTGGAGTCTTCTTTAATTTCGTAGGCGACCTGCGGCGACTGCCCCCACTGCGCCCAGTGATTCAGCACTACGACCGTACATTCGGCGTAGTTATAGAGAATAAACGAGTAGTTGGCCAGCATATCCCAGGTAAGCTGCGTCGGAATTGGCTGCAGGATGGGTGAAGCCGGCAGCAACACCACAAATTCGTCGCGGGCAATCTCCCAGGTATCAAACTCATCGCTGGCACGGGGCAGCGCAATCAGCCCAATATCAACCCGCCCTTCACGTAGCGCCTGCTCAATTTCAACGGGTTCATCTTCGGTAATGGCTACCTCAATATCTGGGAAGCGCTGCCGGAATTGAGCCAGCAAAGGTGGCAGCAGATGAGTCGCGGCACTGCGAAACGAGGCAATCCGTACCCGTCCGCCCTGCAAGCCTTTGGCAAGATTCACCTCATGGTCGATTCGCTCGCGCAGCTCCAGCATGGTTTCGGCGTGATGCAGCACTCGTTCGCCCACGCGCGTCGGATGCGCCCCAAATCGGCCTCTGGTCAGCAACGAAACGCCTAGCTCAGCTTCGAGTGCCGCCACCGCTCGACTGACGGCAGACTGCGAAATATCTAACTTGAGAGCGGCGGTCGAAAAACTGCCACAGGCTACGATCGTCCGTAAAATTCGCAGATGCTCTAGGTTCATTGGATGCATCCATCCGGTTACTGCATAGCGGTGAGTCGATATCGCTTTTGATCCCGATTACTGGGAACGTTAGCCTGTAATCAGCAAATTAAGTTTTGCAAGATCTTAAGTTATTCACTGTTTTTTGAACTGTCTCACCGCTGACAGCCTTAGCGTTATGTTTCAACTGATACCGTACGAAAAGTTTCGTGATACGCCCAGCGTTCGGTTTTTTGACATCACGATCGCCAATTCTAACGCTCGCGATCTGGTGTTTCACGATGGCGCTGCCACCAGTCCCAACAATGGCTCGGAAGGCTGCTGGCAGTTTTATATGCATGCTCACCAAGAAGACAACCTGCTGGCGCTCAGCGGTGGCCGCACGTTTTATCTGGTCAATCTTAGCTGGAAGCAGCCGTTTCATATGGTGCGCTTGCAGGCGAACGGCGATATTCTGCGGATTCCCCCCGGCACGTTCCACCGCTCTGTCTCTGATCCCGACGGTTCGCTGGTGTTGAATCAGGCGGTTCGGGCAGCGGGAGCCAATCTGGAAACCGAATTTCGGGTCTACAACAGCGCTGAAATTCCGCTGCTGCTGAAAGCGACCTCGCAGTCTGCACCGCCGCCGCGTCGTCATGGGTTTGAGCAGTTCCAGCTGAGAGTGGCTTAGGTCTAACCCGCAGGTTTCGGCTGGAGTAAACTTGGGCTGCGGTAGACTTGGGCTGCGGTAGACTTGGGCGATAAACTTAAAAAGCTGCTCAGCTCAAGATCGCCATGCCCAGACTCGCGCCCTACGGCTCTTGGAAATCGCCAATCACCTCAGATCTGATTGTGGCGGGCAGTATTCGGCTCGGTGAGATCAAGCTGGATGGCGCTGATGTCTATTGGAGCGAAGGCCGACCCACTGAAGGCGGACGCACGGTGCTGGTACGCTGGGCGGTTGGACAGGAAACCGACATGGTGCTGGCTCCGTTCAACGTGCGGACGCGGGTGCATGAGTATGGTGGTGGCGCTTATCAGGTGGCCGCAGGCCAAATCTATTTCTCTAACTTCACTGATCAGCGGCTCTATCGGCAGACGGCTCAGGTTTCCAGTCCAGATCACAGCCCAGATCAATTTCCAGACCAAAGCCCAGAAGCGCTGACTCCCGAAGGCTGTCGCTATGCAGATATCGCAGTTGATCAGGATCGAAACAGGTTGATCTGCATTCGGGAAGATCACGGTGCTTATCAGCAGCCAGGGCAGCAGCTAGCACCGTCGGAGCCGGTGAATACGATTGTGGCCGTCAGTCTTGCTGATCTAAACGCAGGTGAAGTTCTGGTATCCGGTCAAGATTTTTACGCTGCCCCCCGCCTCAGTCCAGACGGCAAGTTTCTCTGCTGGCTGAGCTGGAATCACCCCAACATGCCCTGGGATGGCACCGAACTCTGGGTGGCCTCAGTCGATGCGGCAGGCAAGCTAGGCGAACCGCAGAAAATTGCAGGCGGCCTCAGCGAATCGATCTTTCAGCCTGAATGGTCGCCCAATGGCCAGCTCTACTTCATCAGCGACCGCACCAACTGGTGGAATCTCTACCGCTGGAGCGCCGAAGCTGGACAAATCGAGCCACTCTGCCCTAAAGCTGCCGAATTTGGGCTGCCGCTCTGGGTGTTTGACATGACGACCTATGGCTTCGAGTCAGCCCACAGCTTAATCTGCACCTATGTCGAAGCTGGAGTCCAGCATCTAGCTCGCCTCAACACCACCACGCTGGAACTTGCCGAAATCGCCACGCCGTTTTCAGCGATCAGCGGACTGAAGGTGGCAGCAGGGCGGGCGGTTTTTATTGGCGGGATGCCAACCAGCCCCAGCGCTCTGGTGCGGCTCGATCTGCAAACTGGCGAAATTGAGACGCTGCGCTACTCCAGCAGGCTAGAAATTGATCCAGGCTACATTTCCGCTCCAGCCGCGATTGAGTTTCCTACCGCCGACGGTTTGATGGCTTACGGCTTTTACTACGCTCCCCAAAACCAGGACTACAGCGCTCCAGAGAGCGAAACGCCACCGCTGCTGGTCAAAAGTCATGGCGGCCCCACGGCGGCAACCTCAGCTTCGTTTAATCCCAGTATTCAGTATTGGACGAGTCGCGGCATTGCCATCCTGGACGTGAACTACGGCGGCAGCACGGGCTATGGCCGCGACTACCGCGAACGTCTGAAGGGGCGCTGGGGCATTGTGGACGTGGACGACTGCGTAAATGGCGCAAAATATTTGGTGGCGCAAGGCTTGGCCGATCCAGATCGGCTCTGCATTGATGGCGGCAGTGCGGGCGGCTACACGACGCTGGCGGCGCTCACCTTTCGAGACACGTTTAAGGCAGGAGCTAGCTACTACGGCGTGAGTGATTTGGAAGCCTTGGCGCGAGATACGCACAAGTTTGAGTCACGCTATCTGGACGGGCTGATTGGCAAATATCCAGAGGCGCAGGCAATTTACCAGCAGCGCTCGCCGATTGCTGCCGCGAGCCAGTTGGATTGTCCGCTGATTTTTTTCCAGGGCGACGAGGACAAGATCGTGCCGCCGAACCAAGCCGAGATGATGGTCGATATTTTGCGGCAAAAGGGGCTGCCGGTAGCCTATATTCTGTTTGAAGGCGAGCAGCACGGCTTCCGCAAAGCCGAAAATATTAAGCGGGCATTAGACAGCGAACTCTACTTCTACGCCAGAGTGTTTGGCTTTGAACTCGCCGATGCCTTGCCGCCCGTCGTGATCGAAAACTTGCCCTGAGCTATTACTAGAGCCAGTCCACCCAGCTACTGAGGTTCACGAAACGCCCATGCCAGCCGCTGTCTGCCTGCAAAACGTCCACAAAGTCTACAACGATGTCTCGGTTGTCGATAATCTGTCGCTGCGAATCGAACCGGGCGAAATCTTTGGTCTGCTAGGCCCTAACGGAGCCGGAAAGTCAACCACCATTCGGATGCTGACGACGCTGACTCGCCCCACGCAGGGCGATATTGTCGTGGCGGGCTATGACGTGGTGCGCCAGCCGTTTGGCGTGAAGCAGCAAATTGGCGTGGTGTTGCAGCAGACCAGCGTAGACGCGGATTTGACCGTCTGGGAAAACATGGAGTATCACGGGCGGATGCACCATGTTCCGGCCTCGCGGCGTCAGGCTGAAATCGACCGCTGCCTGGACTATGTGGATCTGAGCGAGCGCAAGGCCGATCTAGCCAAAACGCTCTCTGGCGGCATGAAGCGGCGCTTGCAGATTGCCAGAGCTTTGCTGCACCAGCCGCAGATCTTGTTTTTGGATGAACCCACCGTAGGGCTGGATCCGCAGACGCGGCGGCGGCTCTGGGAAATTATCAAAAGCCTCAACCAGCAGGGCATGACGATTTTGCTGACGACGCACTATATGGATGAAGTTGAGTATCTTTGCAACCGCATCGGCATTCTGGACGGCGGCAAGCTGATTGCGCTGGGTAGCTTTGAAGAACTGCGGCGGCAGCATGGCGAAGGGCTGGTGATGCGGCAAAACGGCGAGCGCTGGGACTACCAGTTTTTCCCGACGATGGAAGTTGCCAAAGACTATCTAGAGCAGCAGCCCGACAAAACTGGCATGATGCTACGCCCTTCCAACCTCGAAGATATTTTTGTCGAGCTCACGGGCCGCAACCTGGATTAGGCGAGATGGTGCGGCGGCTCAAACAGGCCAGACTCGGTGCAAATCGCCTGCAACGGCCAGTCCCAGGCTTCAGTCGGCAGCTCCGGCAGCAGTGCAAACTCGAAAACAACTCCAACGGTCGGAATCTTGCGCCAGTCTGGCTGACTCAGCAGCCGATCGTAGAAGCCGCCGCCATACCCCAAGCGATAGCCGCTGCGGTCACAGGCCACGGCTGGTACTAAGATTAAATCCACCTCAGCAGCTGTAATTTGGGGCGCATCTGGACGCGGTTCTAAAAGGCCGTAGCGACCAGCCTGCAAGGGAAATTCAGGGTTCCAGAGATGCCAGGATAGAGATTTTTCGACGCAGCGCGGTAGTCCCCAGCGAGCCGCGTTTGCGTTCAGCAGCTTGCTCAAGTCTGGCTCTTGGCGCAGGCTGGAGTAAGCCAAAATCGTCCGCGCCTGATTCAGCCAGCCTGACTGCTGGAGCTGAGCACAGATCTGCTGGCTTTTCTGCTGCCAGACTGCGGGTGACATCGCTTGACGAGTCTGGAGCAGCGACTTGCGAAGCTGAGCTTTGGGGCTAGATGGGTCTATTTTCTGCATGTTGCCTATGGCTGAGCGTTGGGCATTCTCGACGATTCGGCCTACAATCGAAAAGATAAAGCCGCCTGCGAACTATTCTTTGAAGCCGATCAGGCTGATTATCTCGTGCAACGATATGCAATTAAAACCGGGAGATACCGCCCCCGATTTCTGCCTGCCTGATACAAACGGAAACTTAGTCAAGCTGACTGACTTTCAAGGCAAGCGCGTTGTGCTCTATTTCTATCCGCGCGACAACACGCCGGGATGCACTAAAGAAGCCTGTGGCTTTCGAGATCTGTTTGAGCAGTTTCAGGCGCAAGACATAATGGTGCTGGGGGTCAGCACCGACGATGCCAGATCTCACAGCAAGTTTAGCCAGAAGTTTGACCTGCCGTTTTTGCTGCTCTCTGATGCGGATGGACAGGTCGCGACGCTGTATGAAAGCTATGGGCTGAAAAAGTTCATGGGCAAAGAGTACATGGGCATCAGCCGCAATACGTTCGTGATTGATCCAGTCGGCAAAATCGAAAAAATCTATCTCAAAGTCAAGCCCGAAGCTCATGCCGCCACTATCTTGAGCGATTTAAGCAGGATTTAAGCAGACTAGATTAAACCCCTTGAATTGAGCATCGCCCTTCCTTAACAGTTGCCGCTCAGCCGATATGACCCAAAATTTAGACTCAGTTCCCCGTGATCAGCCCCATCCGCTCTCCCAGATCTGGCGACTGCTGCAAACCGCAGTCGGCCTGGTCTTTCGCCACCCGATCACTGGCACCAGCATCATCCCCATCCTGCCCGACGGACGGATTGTGCTAGTGCAGCGGCGCGACAACGGCCGCTGGAGCCTCCCCGGCGGCATCGTGGACTGGGGCGAAGATATCCCTAGCTCCACGAAGCGCGAGCTAGCTGAAGAAACGGGCTTGGATCTGGTCAAAATTAATCGCCTAGTCGGGGTTTACTCTGATCCAGAACGCGATCCTCGCTTTCACTCAATTTGCATTCTGGTGGAGGCCAGCGTAGAGGGCGAAATGCAGGTGCAGGACACCCTAGAGATCTCCAACATTCGCGCCTTTACTCGCCAGGAAATCCCGCAGGGCGAGCTGTCCCACGATCACGACCGCCAGCTTCAGGACTATTTCAGCGGCATGACGGTTCTGGCCTAGCTTTAAGGCTTGCAGCGATCGCAGTGGCCGCAGCGAAATCCTGCGCTAAATCCAAAGGCGCTCAGCAGGCTGTCCCAGCGACAGGTGCGGCTGTGCAGATAGCGCTGCATTTGCTTGGCGGCAGTAGATTCAGCCACGGGAACTTTGGCGTTGGGCGCAATTTGATAGTGAAACGGGTCGAGCCAAGTCAACTGCCCAGCGCTATGCAGCAGCGCCAGCGCCATCTCAGCCTGCCGAAACTGCCGCGACACTGCAACTACCTCGCCTGTCGCCGGAATCTGCCGAATCAGCGCCTGAGCGGTTTGCTGCTGTTTCCGCATTTGGGACTGGAAGAACTGCTGCCGCTGATTGTCTTCGGAATCTAGCCAGCCCGTCGGTTCGCTGACCAGCGCTAGCGCTTTGGCAGGTTGGCCGTCTCGTCCGGCACGCCCCACTTCCTGCACATACTCTGAAAGTAGCAGCGGCAGGTGAAAATGCATCACCCAGCGCACGTCCGGCTTATTGATCCCCATGCCAAATGCTGAGGTGCAGATCACGCAGGGCAGGCTGCCGCTCAGCCAGTCAGCCTCAAGCTGACGACGTGCTTCCGGGCTGAGTCCGGCGTGATAGGCGGCAGTTTTGTAGCCCTGCTGCGTTAGCCATGCGGCCAATTCTTCACTAGCCGCGCGGGTGCGGACATAGACCAATCCTGTGCCGGAATGCTGCTGAATAAACTGCCAGAGCTGTTGTTTACGGCCTCTAGACGACCAGGCAATCTGCGCCCCCAGATGCAGATTCGGGCGATAGGGGCTGTGCAGAAACACCTGCGGCGACTCCAGCCCCAACACCTGCTGAATGATGCGCTGAGCCTGCGGATCAGCCGTGGCGGTAAAGGCGGCAATCGCGATTTGGCTACCCGCTGGCTTTTGTGCCAGCAAGGCCGGACGCACCGCCCCCAAGCGACGATAGGCCGGACGAAAGCTATCGCCCCACTGCACCAAGCAATGCGCCTCGTCCAAAATCAGGCCGTTGATCACCAGTTCAGGCCGACAGAGGCGCTCCCAAACCGCGCGGCTCAGCAACGTTTCGGGTGAGAGATAGAGCAGACGCAGCTTCTGGGTTTCTAGTAGCCACAGTGTTTTGCGGGTCTGCTGACTCGACAGCTCGCTATGCAGCAACGCCACGGGCAGCCGTCGCTGCTGGAGTTCCTGCACCTGGTTTTCCATCAGCGCTACCAATGGCGAAACCACCAGCGTCAGGCCAGTTTCTAGCAAAGCCGGCAGCTGAAAGCAAATCGACTTGCCGCCGCCCGTTGGCATTACTACCAGCGTATCTTGCCGAGCCAGCAAGGCCTGCACAATCTCGCCCTGCGGTGGACGAAAGCTGGAATATCCCCAGACCTGCTGGAGCTTGGCCGCAATCTTTTGAATTGCTGGCTGAATAATGGGTTGAGTCGCGGGCATCTTGGCACCTCATGATTCTAATTTCAGGATGCCCAGCGAACCCAGCGCGAATCCGCCTCAGCAATCCGCCTCAGCAATCCGCTTCACCCATCAGCCTCGCTAGCCAGAATCTCCGCAAACCAGGCTTCCACCCGCTCACCCATCGCCTGCATCGAAAACCGCGCCTCAGCCTGCTGCCGACAGATGCGCCGATCGATCTGATCAAGTTTGCCAATGGCCGCCACCAGCTCATCAACGCTATCCGGCTCAACTAGCCAGCCTGTTTTCCCGGACTCGACGATTTCAGCAGGGCCACCTCGCTGATAGGCCAGCACCGGAACACCACAGGCCAGCGCCTCAATCGCCACATTGCCAAAGGCTTCAATCCATTTGGGAGTCATTACCAGCGCCCGCGCCTGCCTTAAGCCTTGCTGAAGCTGCTGAGTCGAGCGAAAGCCCTGATAGCGAAAGCCGCCCTCTGGGAAGCGCTGGCAAATTGCCTGCCAGTAAGACTGATCTGGCATGGCACCCCAGATTTTTAAGAGCAAGCCGCTAGCCTGCGCTGCTGCAATCGCGTCTTCGATCCCTTTTTCGGGGGCAATTCGACCCACCCAGGCCAGATAAGGTTCAGCTGCGACTTCGTAGACTGGCTGGTAGAGTGACAGATCCAGGCCGTTCCCCAGCGGACGGCAGCGATCGCCAAAGCTAAATGTCTCGGCCTGCGCTCGGCTGTGGACACCGATGGTTTTTGGAAAGCGATCCAAAGTTTGCTCAATGATTTGATCCATCGCGTCTGTGAGTGAACCCATGCTGACCAGATGCGCCACCGGACGCTGCAAAAATCCGCTCAGGTAAAACGGCAGCCAGTCGTAGGCAAAATTCAGCAACAGATCAAATTCCGGCTCCATCTGCCGCGCCTGATCCCACATAGCCGCTAGCACTGCATCTTTGGGCAGCAGAATCGGCGACTCCCGCCCCTGCGTCTGTGCCGTTGGCTGGAGCGTTCCATCGACCGGAATCACCGGAATCTGTGCGGCTGCACCCGTGAGCCGTGAACCGGCTGGAGCCAAGACCTGCACCTGATAGCCCCGTTGCCACATGGCCTCGGCCAGATTTTGCAAGGTTAGCTCCACGCCGCCCCCCAGCCCTGACCCCAGCGCTCCCACAGGCGTTGAGATTAGCAGCAGTTTCAGCGACGATTGAGCAGCAGACTGAAGCATCATAGACCAGCGACCTGAAAGGATTTAAGAGCAGCAGAAGTTTTGAGAGCGTTACAATCAGAACGGATCAGACTATTTTTTACGCCATTCATAAAGCAGCGATAGGGACTGTCTAAATTTAGGGCAGAATATTGAGCTATGGATGCAAGAAAATAGCTAGCGTCCTGAATTGATGAACTTGATTTGATAGAGAGCGTTATCTCTAAGCTGTTGAGCAAGTGGAAAGTGAGCCAATGTCTGTCGAAAACCTACCCGATCCCGAAACATCAACCCCGGAAACATCAATCCCAGAAGCATCGGCCAATCATGCCGCTGACAGCGCTGCTGAGCCAAATGCAGAATTCGCGTTTGACCCAGAAGCCGAGCCGTTCACTCTAGATCCTGAGCCGGATGCCCAAGTGCTAGATGCCCAGGTAACCGATGCGCCCGACATCCCGCTGAGTCAGCCCGACCTAGGCTCATCTCAGGTAATCAGCGCTCTGACGCAAGATATAGAAGATCTCAAGGTGCAGCTAGAAGACCGCACCAGCCAATATATGCGGATCGCGGCTGACTTTGAGAACTTCCGTAAGCGTACTCAAAAAGAGAAAGAAGAGCTAGAGGAGAAAGTGAAATGCAGCACCATTAAAGAGCTGCTGTCGGTGGTCGATAACTTTGAGCGCGCCCGCTCGCAGATCAAGCCGCAAGACGATGGCGAGATGAATATTCACAAAAGCTATCAGAGCGTCTACAAACAGCTCGTTGACTCGCTAAAGCGGATTGGGGTATCGCCAATGCGCTCCGAAGGCAAAGAGTTCGATCCGAACCTGCATGAAGCCGTGATGCGCGAACCTACTGCCGATCAACCTGAAGGTACGGTGTTGGAAGAGCTAGTGCGCGGCTATGTGCTGGGCGAGCGCGTCTTGCGCCACGCGATGGTAAAGGTCGCTGCTCCGCCCGAAGCGGCTGAAGACTAAGGCTTGGGTTTAGATGGGTTAGGTCAATCCTGTGTTGAGTTAATCCCGGACTGCATCTGCATAAATCACGAGATTTCTACCAAAGCTCATGAACATTTCGCCTGTACTTGATCATAAATTGATCATATTCCCGAAAAATTGCGGAATACTGGGCTGAAGATGAGTGCTAAAGCCGAAAAAGCCGAATCGAACGCAAGCAATCTCTGTATTTATCTCGATTGCATTCATCTCAACTGCATCGAATTTGCACCGAAGCAATGCAGCTATTCACTGAACACATGTCGTGAGCGCGAGTTATGGGAAAAGTTATTGGCATCGACCTAGGCACTACAAATAGCTGCGTCGCCGTTCTGGAAGGCGGCAAGCCAGTTGTAATCTCCAACTCGGAAGGCGGACGCACCACGCCCAGCATCGTCGGGTTTGGCAAAACAGGCGGGCGGCTGATTGGGCAGTTGGCTAAGCGTCAGGCCGTCACCAACGCCGAAAATACCGTCTTCAGCATCAAGCGGTTCATTGGCCGTCGTTGGCATGACACCGAAGACGAGCGGGGTCGAGTCACCTACGTTTGCGTCCATGGCAAAGACGATACGGTGGATGTGCAAATTCGGGGAAAAAGCTACACCACCCAAGAAATCTCGGCAATGATCTTGCAAAAAATGAAGCAGGATGCCGAAAACTATCTGGGTGAAACTGTCTCTCAAGCCGTGATCACGGTTCCCGCCTATTTCACCGACGCGCAGCGCCAAGCTACCAAAGACGCAGGCACGATTGCCGGACTCGAAGTGCTCCGCATTATCAACGAGCCAACAGCTGCTGCGCTCTCTTACGGACTCGAAAAGCAGGATCAAGACCAGACCGTGCTGGTGTTTGACCTCGGTGGCGGCACGTTTGACGTTTCGGTGCTGCAACTCGGCGACGGCGTATTTGAAGTCAAGGCCACCTCCGGCAACAACCAGCTTGGCGGCGACGACTTCGACAATCTGCTGGTGCGCTGGATGATGGACAACTTCCGCGAGCAGGAGGGCATTGATCTGTCCACTGACAAAATGGCGCTTCAGCGGCTGCGCGAGGCGGCTGAAAAAGCCAAGATTGAGCTATCCAGTATGCTCAACACCACCGTCAACCTGCCTTTTATCACCGCTGACGATACGGGTCCTAAGCATCTGGAAATGGAGCTGACTCGCGCTAAATTTGACGAGCTGACTAAGGCGTTGGTGCAGGCCACGATTGACCCTGTGACGCAGGCGCTCAAAGATTGCGACCTGACCCCCGACCAGATCGACCGGATTATTTTGGTCGGCGGCTCGACTCGCGTTCCGGCAGTTCAAGAAGCGATTTCCAGCTACTTTGACGGCAAAACGCCCGACCGCTCGGTCAACCCAGATGAGGCTGTGGCGCTGGGTGCCGCAATTCAGGCAGGCGTATTGGGCGGCGAAGTCAAAGATTTGCTGCTGCTTGACGTGACGCCGCTGTCGCTAGGAATTGAAACTCTGGGCGAAGTTTTCACCAAAATTATTGACCGCAACACCACCATTCCCACTAGCAAGTCGCAGGTATTTTCTACCGCCACGGACGCTCAAGCTTCGGTGGAGATTCACGTGCTGCAAGGCGAGCGAGCGATGGTGCGCGATAACAAGAGCCTAGGCAAATTCCAGCTCACCGGCATTCCGCCTGCGCCTAGAGGCGTGCCTCAAATTGAAGTCGCCTTTGAAATTGACGCGAACGGCATTCTGCGCGTGGCGGCTCGCGACAAAGGCACAGGCCGCGAGCAAAGCATCAGCATTACCAGCACGGGCGGCCTCAGCGACGCAGAAGTTGAGCGGATGCGGCAAGAGGCTGAGCTATATGCCGAAGATGATGAACAGCGCAAACAGCTGGTGGCGCTCCGCAACCAGGCCGACACGTTGCTCTACAGCTACGAAACCACCCTGCGCGACAACGCTGAGTTTATTACTGACGAAATGCGCGCTCAGGCTACCCAAAAAGTCGCTGAACTGCGGGGGGCATTAGCCGACCGCAGCAGCTCAATTGACGTGATCCAATCTCGGATTGACGGTCTCCAGCAGACCCTGCTTGCCATCGGCGAGGCTGTCTATTTAAAGGCACAGCAGCCCACAGCAGCCCATCAGACTGAAGACTATCAAGATCCGACAGAGGCTGCGCCCTGGCAGAACGCTCAAGTCTCGCCTGACTCCAATCCGTTTGAAGAATACAGCGAAGAAGAGTTTGCAGAGGACGAAACCATCACCGCCGACTATGAGGCCGTAGACTAGGAGGCCGCAGACTAGGAGGCCTTAAACGCGAGTGCCCTGAACTCGCGAGAGCCATCTGCTGCTGCGTCCCAATCACCGGTTTCTCAGCCCCCCGTTCCAGCAGGATTCGTTTAGGATGGAGTGAAGCAAAGCCGCGAATCAGGCGCGAATCAGGTATGATAGCCCTCAGCGACTTACTGCACTTTTATTATCCCCATTCTTAATTCTTATTTGAACTAGCGCTCTATGGCAGGTGATTACTACGAAATCTTAGGCGTTTCGCGGGATGCTGACAAGGAGGAAATTAAGCGAGCTTATCGCAAGCAGGCTCGCAAATATCACCCTGACGTGAACAAAGAGCCGAGTGCCGAAGATCGATTCAAAGAAATCAATCGCGCCTATGAAGTTCTCTCTGATCCAGAGGTGAAGGCTCGCTACGACCGATTTGGCGAAGCCGGGGTCGGGACTGCCGCCAGCTCTGGATTCGAGGATATGGGCGACATGGGCGGCTTTGCCGATATTTTTGAGAGCTTTTTCAGTGGTTTCTCGACCGGGATGGGTGGCCAGCAGGGCGGCGGGCGGCGGCGGGCAGGCCCGACGCGCGGTGAAGACCTGCGGCTGGATCTGAAGCTAGACTTCCGCGAGGCGGTATTCGGCGGCAAAAAAGAAATCAAAATCAGCCATCTCGAAACCTGCACCGTCTGTAGAGGCAGTGGCGCGAAGCCGGGAACTCAGCCCCGCGTCTGCCCAACTTGCAGTGGAGCTGGCCAGGTACGCCGCGCTACCCGCACCCCGTTTGGCAGCTTCACGCAGGTTTCAGCCTGCCCGACCTGTAACGGCAGCGGGCAGGTGATTGAAGATAAGTGCGAGTCCTGCGGTGGTGCAGGTCAAAAGCAGGAAGCTAAGAAGCTAGAGATTGCGATCCCGGCTGGGGTAGACAATGGCACAAGGCTGCGGGTTTCGAGCGAGGGTGATGCGGGTCAACGCGGCGGTCCGGCTGGCGATCTCTATGTCTATCTGTTTGTGAATGAGGATACCAAGTTTAGACGAGATGGCATCAACATTCTTTCAGAGGTGAAAATTAGCTATCTACAGGCAATTCTAGGCGACAAAATTGAAGTAGAAACCGTTGATGGCTCAGTCGAGGTGACGATTGCGCCCGGGACTCAGCCGAATACCGTGATCACCTTAGAGCATCGCGGTGTGCCGCGCTTAGGAAATTCGGCTAGCCGAGGCGATCATCTGCTGACGGTGCAGATCGAGATCCCAGGCAAAGTCAACACCGAAGAGCGGGAGCTACTCGATAAGCTGGTCAAAATCCGCGGTGAGCGGCTCAGCAAGAGCGGTGGGATTGAAGGATTTTTAGGCAACTTGTTCAAAGGGTAGGTTCAAGGGGTAGATTCAAAGGCTAGTCTTGCATGACCCAAATTTCATCGCCTGATGCTCAGCTCGATTTGCGCGGCACGCCCTGCCCGCTCAACTTCGTGCGAGCCAAGCTGCGCCTCGAAAAAATGCTGCCCGGTTCGCTGCTGGAAGTCTGGCTCGATCCGGGTGAGCCGATTGAGCAGGTGCCCGACAGTTTGCGGATGTCGGGCTACAGCATTGAGCAACTTGAAGATCGCTCGGAGTTTTTTGCTTTGCAGGTGCGCTGTCCAATGTCAGGAAGCTGAGTATGTCTGAGCCAAAGCCCTCAGCGCTCCCCGAAGCTCTAGCTGACGATCAGCTCAAGTCGCTCACGGGAACAGTTTTGGCAGCTCAGGCCAACTACTATTGGGTGAAGCTGAACCAGCAGGCAGAGCCGCTGCTTTGCACAAGCCGCGCTCGCCTGAAAAAATTTGGTCAGCAGGTGATGGTGGGAGATCGCGTCCGGGTCGAAGAACCCGATTGGATAGAGCAACGCGGCGCTGTGGCCGAGGTGTTTGTGCGTCGCAGCCAGATCGAGCGGCCACCCATTGCCAATGTCGATCAGATCTTGCTAGTCTTTGCGCTCTCAGAGCCGACCCTAGATTCAACTCAGCTGAGTCGGTTTCTTGTCAAAGCTGAATCGACTGGCATTTCAACCCAGCTTTGCCTCAACAAAAGCGATCTTGCTTCAGAGGCCGAACAGCGGCATTGGACGACTCGGCTGAGGCAGTGGGGCTATGACCCAATTCTGCTCAGCTTGTGGCAAGACGAAGGCTCTGGCCAGCTCTACAATCTACTGGATCAAAAAATTACTGTCCTGTCTGGGCCTTCTGGAGTCGGCAAATCGAGCCTGATCAATCGGCTGATTCCCCAGGTGAAGCTGCGGACTGGCCTGGTTTCGGGCAAGCTGGGGCGCGGGCGACATACCACTCGGCATGTTGAGCTGTTTGAGCTGCCTACTGGCGGACTGCTGGCGGACACCCCCGGCTTTAACCAACCTGATTTGATCTGCCGGCCTGCTCAGCTCGCCGACTATTTCCCGGAGATTCGGCAGCGGCGCACAGCAGGAGCCTGTCAGTTTAATAACTGTCTGCACCGTGATGAACCTAACTGCATGGTGCGCGGCGACTGGGAGCGCTACCCGCTCTATCTGACTTTCCTCGCAGAGGTTGTGGCGCATCAGCGAGACATCGATCAGCGCGGTGACGGCGAAGCTATGACCAAAGCCAAAAGTAAGTCAGCCGGAGTTGTCAAGGACGAACCGAGACTGGCTGCGGCCTATCGTCAGGTGTCTCGCAAAACTGAAAAGCAGCTGCTGCGTCAACTCTATTCCGACGAACAGTGCGACGAGCAGTACGACGAACAGTAACCTGATCCAGAGTGACGGCTAGGCAGGAGTCAACATCATTTGGTAGAGCGAATAGCGAAATGCGGCATCTGTGTATTTGGCTTTAAGACTATTCCAACCCAGCAGGGCAGTCTGCCGCTGATTTTGAATCACCTGAAGCAGATCGGGCGAACGCTTGGGATCGAGATCCAGCAGCCCCAGTAGGACATGAGCATCCTGTACCGCGCCTAAATCTGACTGTAACTGCTTTAGCTCACTCACCCAGCCCTGAAAGTCAGCGCCATAGAAATCAGCAAAAAACTCGGCCTGATAGCGGGCATGCTTGCAGGTTTTGCGGAGCTCATGCAGCGTCTCTTCGTCCTCAGGCTCAGCCCACCAGCCCGGATGCAGCAGCAACTCTGAAAGCAGGGGCGACAGCAAATCGGGTAGGGCTGCTGCCAAAGATATCTGAGCCAGCGGTTGGTAAAGGGGCTGCGCCAACCAGTCTTTGTAAGCGGCCTTCAGGTCACAGTATTTAGCATCGGCTAACGTTTGCTCAACCCGCTTAAAAGCTTTCTTGCGCCGAGCTTGCAGACGTTCGATGGCCTGGTCAGTAGCAGGATGTTCGGCGGCTGAAATGAGTGGGCGATACTGTTCACGGAGGGCCTCAATCTGCACGTCTAGATCGCGCAGGCTGCCTAGAGTTTTAGCCAATGCCTGAATTCGCTTGGCCTGAGCCGATTTGGGCAGCTTGACAACAGGCTCAAACACTTGCAGAGCAGTCCGCAGGCGGCGGCTATTGACGCGCATCTGATGCAGATATTCTGGGTCAGCATCTTCTAAAACCCCAGCCTCCTGCTTGACCAAACGGTGATACTGCTTAGTAATCAGCGTCAGCGCATAGTCGCCTAGCGTCAGCGATGCCGCCATCGCTGAGGGAACTGGCTGCACCTCTACCCGCTGCTCTGCCTGCGCTTCTGGCTTTTGAGCGGCTTGCTTTGCAGGCGTTTTCTGAGACGCTTTAACCGCAGATTTTGCCATCAGTCAATCTCCCATCTAGCGAATGCTAGAAAATGCTGTGAGAACAGTTTCGTCAACAGCTTTTGTATTCTAAGATTCTAGAAAATTTGAAGACTATCTGCCTCAAACTTGAGGCGTAAGCGGCAGCAGTTGCCCAAATATAGTCTTAGGCAAGCTTTGGGCGAGCTTTAGGGAAGCACTGTTTCAGGGATCTGAACATCCGGCAGAGTCGGCGACTGAATCTGACTAGCTGCTTCAGGCGCTGAGAGAAAGTTCAGCGTTGGGGCGGACAGTGCTGGAGCAGCCAGGTTGGGCGCAGCGAAGGCAGGAGCGGCCAAGTCAGGGACATCAAACTGGGGCGCACTGCCCTGGAAGCCGATGAAAGCCGGAGCCACCAATGCGGGTGCTGCGAGCGCCGGAGCCGCCAGGTTAGGGCGGGAAAGCTGGGGAGCCGTAAGCGTTGGCCCTACAAACGGGCTGTCTGGGAAGGTCGGCGTTTCTAGATTGACAGTGCCTAGATTAGTTTCGGGGAAAACAGCGGTCGGGATCTGAGGCGATACGACATTGGTGACTTCTGGCACTTCGGGGACGGCAACGGTGGATGGATCAGGAATGGGCTGAAACAGCTGATCGGTATTGACAATGGGCACGACGACATCTGGCACAGTCGGGACTGGCACTTCAGTTGTGGTCTGAGCCATGGCCGCAGTCTGGCTGACCAACACTGATCCTAGAATTGATCCCAGCAGAGCCATCTCAACACAGACAGCCTCCAGATAGACGAACCGATTAATCCAGCGCATAGCTTCAGCCTGAGAAATTCTCTAGCCGTAATTATATGTCCAGAATTCGATTTGAGATGCAGCTTGGGCTGAACTTAGAGTTGAACTCGGGCTTGAACTTAGGCTAAGGCTAGCTAAGTTGGCATCTGCCAAATCCGAATCGTCTTATCTGAGCTGCCGCTGAGCAAAAGCTTGCCGTCCGGACTGAGCGCAAGGGAGTTGACTGTATCGCTATGCTCGCTCCAAGTCATCAGGACTTTACCTGCGGCCAGATCCCAGAACTTGATGGTGTTGTCTGAGCTGCCGCTGACGAGGATTCTACCGTTGGCGGTAAGAGCGAGGGCATTGACATCGCGGATATGGTCACTCAGGGTGCGGATTAGCTCGCCAGTTTGCACATTCCAGAGGCGGATAGTTTTATCTTTGCTGGCCGTAATCAGAGTCTGGCCGTCGGGCGTGAAGAGAATGGCATGAACCGGGTTGATATGACCGATGAAAGTCTGGAGATATTCGCCGGTTCTCAGGCTCCAGAGCTTGGTTTTGTTGTCTAGGCCACCGCTAGCCAAAAACTTGCCGTCTGGACTGATCGCCACGGTTTTGATCATGCCAGCCACTTCGGCCAGGGTTTTGAGCAAAGCACCTGTATTGGTGCTCCAGAGCCGGATGGTGCGATCTTCGCCGCCGCTGACCAACAGCTTGCCGTCTGGGCTAATTGCCACCGCATTGACATCGCGGCTGTGCCCAGTGAGAGCGCCCAGCAGTGACCCGTTCAGGAAGCTCCAAACCCGCACCGTATAGTCATCGCTGCCGCTAACTAGCGTTCTGCCATCCGGGCTAATGGCGATCGTATTCACGCCCCGGTTATGTCCGGTCATCGTCAATAGCGGCTCGCCCGTATGCAGATTCCAGACACGAATTGTGTCATCTAGGCTGCTGCTGGCAAACGTGGGTGCATTGGGGCTAGGCACAACGCAGGTCACCCAAGACGAGTGCCCTGTCAGAACTTGCAGGCAGCGTGAGCCGCGCGGCGTTCCAGATGTCCTAGCAGGCGCGCTATCTGAAGCGGGTCGAGCGACAGGGGGACGGGAAGCAGGGGGACGCGAGGGCGGGCTAGAAGTTGGGGGTCTGGAATTGGGGGGTCTGGAATTGGGGGGCGCAGATCGAGATCGAGGGTCAGAGGCGGGCGGCGGGGCGGGCGGAGCGGGCGGTGAGATAGTTGGACGTGTCGCGGGCAGAAACGAGTCAGCGTTTAAGTCTCGCATCACCTCATCGGCTGACTGGTAGCGCTCGTTGACGAGATCTTTGAGTAGATAGTCGAGGATATGCGCCAGCTGATCGCTGACCGTGGTGCCTTTTTTTTGCTGCAAATATTCGCGCCAGAACCACTGGCCGTTTAGCGGATCATAAAGGCTGTCCGGGCGTGCCTCGGTCATCAGATGCAGGCAGGTTGCGCCCAAGCTGTAGAGGTCGCTAGCTGGGTAGGCTTTGCCGCCGCGAAACTGCTCCATCGGCGCGTAGCCCTCAGTACCGATGCGGGTGCCCGCCTCACCCGGCGTTTCTTCGCTCAGCTGTTTAGCCACGCCAAAGTCAATCAGCATCAGCCGATCGTCCGACTGCCGCCGCAGAATATTCATCGGCGTAATATCGCGGTGGATCACCTGATGCCGATGCACAAACCGCAAAATCGGCAGCACGTCAGCAAACACATCTCGGATCTGACGTTCATTGAAAGCCCCATGCTGCTTCATTTCTTGCAGCAGGCTTTGCCCTTCAATAAATTGCTGCACCAGGTAGAGATAGCCCTCTTGCTCAAAATAGGCCAGCAGCGCCGGGATTTGGGCATGTTCGCCCAGCTCATGCAGCCGCACGGCCTCTTGATTGAACAGCTGCACCGCTTTTTCCAGCGATTTTGTCCCCTGCACCTGTGGCGAAAACTGCTTAATCACGCATTCAGAGTTGAGTCGGTCTGCATCGAGCGCTAGATAGGTGCGACCAAAGCCGCCCTGTCCTAAAAGCTGAGTAGCCTGATATCGCCCTCTCAGCAGCGTCAATGCCGTACCGCAGTTTTGACAAACCTTCGCATCATCAGGATTGACGGGTTTCTGGCACTGCGGATTAAGGCAACAGATCATGGCAGGTAGCGCCTTGGGGCGATGTTAATTTGAGTTAAACTGGCGGTCTAGGCGAAGTATTTTTAATATAGGGGGAAGCATTCCTAGTGGCGATAGACAGAGATAGAAAGCAGACGGAAAGCAGCAGGGAATTAGCTCAATCTAGCTAGATTAACCGTATATCTAACCACTTTATCCCCAACAAACCTTATCCCTAAACAAACTATGTCTCCAACAAACTGTCTTCCTAAATAAACTGTGTTGAACTGTGTCCCTAATAAAAATATATCTTCAACAATAAGCTTTCCTGATGGATGTCTAATCTCAGCCTAGCTCAAATGGTAAACGGGATTAGCTTTAGAGAAGCCGCAAGTCAGAGCTGTTTTTTCAGTGCAAGTCGCGGTTAGAGCAGCAGTCCAACTCTACCTTTCCGGCTGTGACAGTTAGAAAAAACACCTCTATTATCCTTTTAATTACTGATCCAACTTAATCTAAAGCTGAAATTCTAAAGCTAAAATACAGGGTACTAAAGCCAGTGACCCTCCTTGCATCACCTGAAAAATAGCCTGCGACCCTTATGCTTACTTCATGCTCGGCGGTTGGCTTGACGCTGAGTGAGGGAATGCATCAGTTCAGCTTGGCTATGGCTTGGCTAGGACTTGTTAGGTATGTCAGGCTACTCAGCGCCTCAGACCAGGAGCAACCTACGTGCGTGAGTTTAGATATTCCGTGGCTTCAGACCCAGCTGCACCCGCTGACAAAAGCTACCAATTCCTCAGCTTCCAGCTCACGCCGACTCTGCAAGCGCTGATTTTGACCGCAGAGCTAGGCGAGGTACTTAGCCTGGAAGCTAGCCAAATAGTGCCCATTTTTGACCAGCCTAAGGCCGTCATGGGCATCTGCAACCATCGGGGTGAAGTGTTATGGATTGTTGACTTAGCGGCGCTCTTAGGGCTAGAAACGCTGTTCGCCCAAAACTGCCGTCAGCACCTGAGCGTCATGGTGATTCACCGGATGCAGTCGCATGTCGGCATGGCAGTGCAGCAGGTGGGGCAGCTGATTTTCTGTGCGGCCAGCAAAATTCAGCCGCTGCCGCTGTCGGCGATTGATCTGACGCCCAAGCTGGCGTTTTGCCTCAAGGGACTGTACCAAAACTCCGATCAGAAGACCTTACTGGTGCTGGACGGAGCGAAAATTCTCGATCTATTAAAAGCAGACTAGAGGCAGGTATCCGTGACTGAAACTTTCTCCGACCCGTTTCCCAATCAGTCTTATCCCAATCAATTTGAAGCTGCGCCAGTTCTAGAGGTCAAGAGCAGCTTTAGCAATCTCCCCAGATTTGACAGCAGCCTTGATATCCAGCTCAATGGCAATGCTAGCCCGATCGAGCTGCCCTTAGATCATGCTGCTGAGCCGCCGCTCGCGACAGTCCCAGCAGCCTCAACAGCAGCCCCAGCAGCCTCAGCAGCCCCAGCGCCTGAACTCGCTACCGTACTACCAACATCCCCCAAGTCACCCCACGGGTGGCAGGATTGGGGCTTGAAGCAGCAGGTGGCCATTATGGCGGTCGGATTTAGTGTGTTGCCGCTTCTGCTAGTTGGCGGGGCAAACTATCTGTTTCCTAGTTCTGGGACGCTGCTGTTTGGCGGCATGTTGAGCGCGGTGGCAGCAGTGGCGGTAGCCAACCTCCTGAGCCAGCGCTTGCTGCGGCCAATCGAGAACGCCAATGCCGCGATGACGCGATTGGGCAGGCTGGTGCCACTTGGCTCAGAGGGCAATGAACTGTTGCAGCTGGAAGACCGCCTGAAGCAGCTCTCTAGCCAAATGCAGGTAATGCGGCAGGCTCAGCAGCGGCAGGCTCAGCAGCGGCAGCTATTTAGCAGTTTGTCAGCGCGCACCCGGCAGTCGCCCAAGCTGGAGATCCTATATGAAACGGTGGTGCAGGGGGCGCGGCAGTATCTGGGCGCTGACCGGGTAGTGGTCTACCGCTTCAACCCCGACTGGAGCGGCACGATGGTGGCCGAATCGATTGCCGACGGACTGCCTGCCGTGCTCAACGAGACAATTGGCGATCCCTGCTTTCGGCAGAAGTATGTCAGCCAATATCAAAATGGCCGGATGCGAGCCATCAACGACATCTACCAGGAGCCGGGGATGACGGACTGCTATGTGCGGCTGCTGGAGCAATATCGCGTCCGAGCCAATCTGGTCGTGCCAATCCGCCAAGACGAGCAGCTCTGGGGCTTGCTGATTGCTCATCAGTGTCTTGCGGCGCGCATCTGGACGCAGGCTGACATTGATTTCATGTCGCAGCTCGCCGCCGAAACCGAAGACAGCCTTGACTTTATCACTGCCGCTCAGCAGCAGGAAGCTGCCACCCAGCGCGCCTGGTTTTTTGGCGAGATCTCCTTCCGGGCACGGCAGTCGCATGATCTGAACGATCTGCTGCGGCTGGCAGCTCAGGGAACCCGACAGATTCTCAGCGCTGACCGGGTGTTGGTCTACCGATTTGACGCAGACTGGAGCGGCACAATGGTGGCCGAGTCAGTGCTGGCGGAATATCCCAGAGTGCTGGACGAAAAAATTGACGATCCCTGCTTCCGGGGGCGCTATGTCGAGCTATATAAAGCTGGACGGGTGCGGGCAATCAGCAATATTCGTCAGGAACCCGGCCTCACCGACTGCCATATTCGGACGCTGGAGAAATATAGTGTCAAGGCCAATCTGGTCGCGCCGCTGCGTCAAAACAACGAGCTAGTTGGGCTACTGATTGCCCATCAGTGCAGCAGCCCGCGCAACTGGCAAAAGTCGGAGATCGACTTCTTCGCGCAGGCAGCCACCCAAATTGAATATGCGATGGATCATCTCAGCTTTCTGGAGAAAAGTCAGGCCAGCGCTACCAGAGCCAGACTGTTTGGCGATATTGCCTTCCGGGCGCGCCAGTCGCTTAGCCGTGAGGATATCCTCAAAACCGTGACTCAGGGCGGGCTGCGAACCCTGAAAACCGATCGGGTGATGGTCTATCAGTTTGATGCCAACTGGGGCGGTACGATGGTGGCCGAATCCGTGATGCCCGGTTTTCCGCGCGTCTTAGAGGCCAAAATTGACGATCCCTGCTTCCGGGGGCGCTATGTTGAGCTGTATCGCAACGGACGAGTCCGGGCAATCAACGATATCTATCAAGAGCCGGGGCTGTCGGACTGCCATATCCGGACGCTGGAGCAATATGACGTGAAGGCCAATCTGGTCGCGCCCATCCGCAAAGACAACCAGCTCTGGGGGCTGCTGATTGCCCATCATTGCTCTAAGGCACGTGTTTGGCAAAAACCAGAGCTAGACTTTTTCTCGGAGCTGGCCACCCAGATGGAATATGCACTCGACCACATCAGCTTTATTGAGAAGCTGGATCAAGCCCGACAGCAGGCTGAGCTAGCTTCGCAGGAGCAGCGCCACCAGAAAGAGGCAATCCAGGGGCAGCTTGAAGCCCTGCTGAGCGACATGGGCGAAGCGTTCCAGGGCAATTTGACTGTGCGCGCCCGCAGCCTAGACGGCGAGATTGGCACGGTGGCGCAGTTCCTCAACGCTACGATTGAAAACTTGCAGCGCCTGGTTTGGCAGGTACAGTCCTCTGCCGAAGCCGTCTCCCAAACCGCTCAGAGTAGTGAAGCTGAGATCAGCACGCTCTCGACCGGGGCAAGGCGGCAGGCTGAGTCAATTACGCTGGCGCTGGGGCAGATTCAGGCGATGGCCGACTCGATGCAGAGCGTAGCCGCGAATGCCCAAGCCGCCCAGCACAAAGTCCAGCAGGCCGACCAGACGCTGCATGATGGCGATGCAGCGATGAACCGTACCGTAGACGGCATCCTGGCGATCCAAGAAACCGTGGGCGAAACGGCACAGAAGGTGAAGCGCTTGGGCGAAGCCTCGCAGAAAATTTCGCGCGTCGTCAGCCTGATCCGCGATTTGGCCAACCAGACGCATGTGCTGGCGCTGAATGCCTCGATTGAGGCAAACGGGCCGCTCAGCGAAGGTCAAGGCTTTGTGGTGGTGGCCGAAGAAGTCCGGTCGCTGGCCGAACGTTCTAGCGCCGCCACCCGCGAGATTGAGCAGATCGTTGAAGAGATCCAGTCGGAGACCAATCAGGTGGTGACGGCAATGGAGGCGGGCTTGGAACAGGTGGTTTCCGGGACTGAGCTGGTAGAAACGACGCGCCAAAAGCTGACTTCGATTGCCACAGTCAGCGGTGAAATCCGGCAGCTCGTCGAAGAAATTGCTCAGTCGGCCAACGCCCAAACCAAAGCTTCAGCCTCGGTCTCTAGCACGGTACAGGACGTGGAGGCGATTGCTCGCAGCACTTCTGAGCAGTCGCTGCATGTCTCGGCTTCGTTCAAAAAGCTCTTGGGCGTGGCGGAGACGTTGCAGGAGAGCGTCACGCAGTTCAAGGTGCAATAGCCAAAGGTGCAGTGAGCTAAAAGCGAGGCCGCGACATGGTATCTGATTTTCGTCCGCATGAGTCCTATCAGTTCTTTTTGCAAGAAGTGCCGGAGCTGCTGCAAACCCTGGAGGCAGGGCTGCTGGACTTGCAGCAAGACCATAGCCCCACCAAAATGCACAGCCTGATGCGAGCCGCGCATTCGATTAAAGGCGGCGCGGCCTGCGTTGGGCTGAGCCAGATTCAAACCTTGGCACACAGCCTAGAAACCGTGCTCAAAACCTGCTCGCGTGCCTCGCTCAGCGTGGATCTGGAGCTAGAAAGTCTGATGTTGCAAGCTTTCGACTGCCTCAAAACGCCCCTGATGGAAGAGATTCATATGGGCAGCAGCGATGATATTGCCCAGGCGGCGGTAACCAATCCGATTTGGCGAGAGCTGGAGGTAAAGCTCTCGCCCCGGCAGAGCAGCAATTTCCTATTCGCTGTCGATATTGAGAAAGGGTTGCAGCGGCTAGAGACGATTCTGGCTCAGCCTGCCGATGCCGATATTTTGATTGCCCTCAAAGCGCAGCTCCAGATTTTTAGGGGGTTAGGCGAACTGGCTCAGCTCCCTAATTTCGTCGCTAGCAGCGAGCGTAGCCTCACGGCACTCCAGCAGACTCCAGATCAGCCGCGAACCATTGGCGAATCGGCGCTGGCAGAGCTGCGTTCTCTCTATGCCGCCCAGCTTGATCCCCAGCTTGATCCCCAAATCCCCGTGGCAGATGAGCTAGACTCTGCCGTTGCGGAATGGTGGGATGAATACCAGGCTAGCCAGTATCAGGCCAATCAGTATCAGGCCAATCAGTATCAGGCCAATCAGTATCAGGCCAGCGAAAGCTTGATAGGCAATACTCCAGAGCCAATCGATGCGGGACTAGTCTCTTCACTGACCCAGGCGCTGCTGCCTGCTGCTCAACGCTCGCTGAATGTGCGGTCGGACGGGACAAGGCTAGAGCTGCTCAGTAACTTAGTCAGCGAGCTGGCCACCCAGGACAACCGCTTTCGCTCTCAGCATGAGCAGCAGGTCGAGACGATTGAATCGATGGCGCAGTGCTTTAATCGCGTTCGACAGCTTACCGTCAGTCTCAACCGCTGGTCGCAGCAGTGGTCGCCGCCGCTAGTGCCGCTGACCCCATCGCTCAGCCCGCTGCCTACCTCCCAGCCGCCAGCCAGATCCATTAGCACCAAGCGACTGCGTCGCCTCAGCAGCCGCAGCCGCAGCCAGGAATACCTGCAAACCACCGCTCAGGCTGTGGTGGAAGAGATGGCGCAGCTGGGCGAGGCCATTCAAGATCTGCTGCTGCTCGACCAGCGGATGCAGCACCTTGATAAGCAAAAGCAAAAAACGCTGAAGCAGGTGCAGAACAATCTGTTTCAGGCGCAGATGCTGCCCGTCAGCGAGCTGTTCAATCAGTTTCCGCGGATGGTGCGCGATCTGGCAATTGCTGAGGGCAAGCAGGTGACGCTCGACCTGCGCGGCAGCCAGACGTTGGTGGACAAAGCAATTTTAGAAAAGCTCTACGATCCGCTGGTGCATCTGCTGCGGAACGCCTTTGACCACGGCATTGAGTCACCCGAACTGCGGCAGGCGATTGGCAAACCGGCTCAGGGCAAGATCACAATCCAGGCTTGGCATCGCGGTAACCAAACCTATTTAGAAGTGCAGGACGACGGCCAGGGCATTGACCCCGAGCAGATCCGGGCGGCGGTCGTTGAGCAAGGACTCATGCCGACTGCTGAGGCCGAAACGCTCTCGCCGCAAAGGCTCTACGACTATCTGTTCTCGCCAGGATTTTCAACCGCGAGAGAAGTCAGCAGCCTGTCGGGGCGAGGCATGGGACTCTATGCGGTGCAGTTTCAGGTGAATGCGCTCAAGGGCGTGGTGACGCTGGATTCTAAGCTGGGACGCGGCACAACCTTCACGCTGCGACTGCCGCTGACCCTAATGATTACTAAGCTGCTGGTCTTCAGCATTCAGGGCAATTTGCTGGCGATTCCGGTAGATATGCTGGAGGCGATCACGGTGGCTGCCCAGCAGCAGCTTCAGGCGGATCAAGATCAGCAGTTTTATCGCTGGCAGGGGCGATTTGTGCCGATCTATCCAGAAGCGCTGCTGCTGAGCTACAACTATCCCCGCGCCATGGAGGCGCTGGAGAACCAGGAGATGACCAGCCAGCGTGAATCCTGGCAGAAGCCGACGAAATTTCCGCTGCTGCTGATCTCACATGGCGAAGAGGTGATTGCACTGAAGGTGGAGCAGATTGTGCTGGAGCAAGATCTGATGATCAAGCCGTTTAACGATGCAGTGGCTCCGCCCATTGGACTCGCGGGCTGCACGATTTTAGCCGATGGCCGCTTGGCTCCAGTGCTGGACGGTCCAGCCCTAATCGAAAAATGGCTGCAATTTTCCCAGGGCGAATCCATCTGCTCCATCTCGGCTCCGCCTCCCGAAAAGCTGTCTACCACCAGCATTCCAACGGTGCTGGTGGTGGATGACTCGCTGACGATTCGCCACGCGCTGTCCACGACGCTGGCCAAGGCGGGTTACCCGGTGCTCCAGGCTAAAGACGGCTGGGAGGCAATTGCCCAGCTGCGGCTGCGCTCCAGCATTGCAGCGGTAATTTGCGATATTGAAATGCCGCGCATGAACGGTCTGGAGTTTCTGAGCCGCTGTCGTCAGCAGGGAATGACATGCCCGGTGATTATGCTCACCTACCGCAGTAGCGAAAAGTACCGCCAGATGGCTCAGCAGCTGGGAGCATCCGCCTATCTGACCAAACCCTATCTCGACAAAGAGCTGCTGCGGACGCTAGAGAGCTGTCTGGCTCTAGATTCTGGTTCTAGATAAAGCTGAGCTGACCCAGATCGCTATCTAGCTCGACGGGGACACCCACTGGCAAAGCGGCATTCACGCCCTCATGTCCAAACGGTAAATCAGAAATAATCGGGAGTCCCAGGTCACCCAAGCGGTCGCGCAGCACTTCTGCCACCGTGAAGCTGGGAATATTGGGCGTAGGTTCGCACTGGCTAAAGCGTCCGGTGACGACGCCTTTGACTCCCCGAAATGCACCCAGCATCCGCCACTGGGTCAGCATTCGATCGATCCGGTAGGGTGCTTCAGAGACATCTTCAAAGGCCAAAATCGTGTCGGTGAGATCGGGCTGAGCTGCCGTACCGAGCAGATGCGTCGCCACAGTCAGATTCGCAGGCAGCAAGATGCCGCTGGCTTTGCCGCCGCCCCAGCCTGTTCCCTGCAAAGGCTTTAGGCTGCGGCCTTCGAGACAGTCAAACAGCCGCTGCACTGACCAATCCGGCTCAGCATGGATGGTGGTGAGCAATGGTGCATGTAGCCCGGCTATTCCCTCACCAGCCAGCCCCCAGAGCAGGCTAGTAATATCCGAAAAGCCAATCAGCCATTTAGGTTGAACGCCGGTTTCAGGGGGCCACTGCCAGTCTTCCAAGAGCCGCGCCCCACCGTAGCCACCTCTAAGACAAAGCAGTGCCTTGCAGTCTGGGTCTTGCAGGGCGGCTGTGAGCTGTGCTCGCCGCGCCTGATCTGTACCCGCTAGATAGCCCCAGCGATCGTCGTAGCCCGCTCCCAACTGGAGCCGATAGCCGCGTGATTGCCAGATCTGCGTGCCTTTTTCGAGGGCATCGCGTTCACGCAGCGCGCCGCTGGGTGCAATCACCGAAATTAGAGCGCCGGGACGCAACGGCGGCGGCATCTGGCACTGCATCAAATCACTTCAGCCCGCAGCTTGGCCAGCGGCAGGTAGAACATTTTACGCCAGCTTGGCACGTAAGCTCGCTGATTAAACACGTCGTACTGATTTTTTTCGATCACTTCTAAGATGCCGCGATAGAGCATCAGCGCCGCCCAAACTGGGAAGCGAGCATCAGAACTCAGGAGGCTGACGCCCTGCTCAGCTTCTGTAAAAAATTGACGCGCTCTGGCAATCTGAAACTGCATCAGGTCACGCCAGCGCTCGTCGATGACGCCATTGAGCAAATCTTTTTCGCTGTACTGGAAGCGCTCTAGGTCTTCCAGCGGCAGATAGATGCGTCCGCGCCGCGCATCTTCGCCGACATCTCGCAAAATATTGGTGAGCTGGTTGGCAATGCCCAGCGCCACGGCTTTCGGCTCGGGCTGTTTGGACTCCTGCGCTTTTGCCCAAGGCGTGCGCTGGTTGCTGGTATCCACGCCCATTACGGGAGTTGTCATCAGCCCGACTGTGCCTGCGACGCGATAGCAGTAGAGCTGAAGCTCTTCAAAGGTTTCGTAGCGACTGCGGTAGAGATCCATCCGCTGTCCGGCGATCATGTCGCGGAATGGCTGAATGCTGATCGGAAAACGCTCTAGGCTATCGACCAGCGCCACGTCCATGTCATCCAGTGGCCGTCCAGCAAACAGCGATTCGAGCTGTTGCTCCCACTCGTCCAGCGTAGCGTTGGTGGTTTGCTCCGAGCGCGGTCCATCCACCAGCTCATCGGTTCGACGGCACCAGACGTAGATTGCCCAGACTGCCCGACGCTTTTCTGGCGGCATCAGCAGGGTGCCGAGGTAAAACGTCTTGGAATATTCTGCCGTGATTTGGCGGCAGAGTTCGTAGGCAGTTTCTAAAGGAACCAATGTCGTCACAGGAGGGGATTCAGGCAATTGCAGCATCAGATCGCAAGCTGAGGGTTGACTAAAAACTTGAGAGTTTGAATTTTAGAGTTTGAATTTTGAATTTTGACCCGCAAAAGAGAGCCAGTCAGGTCAACGCTAGCTGCTCAAAAGCGGTTTCAAGCCTGGACGCTCCGTCTGCTCGACGAAAATTAGCTTGGCGAAAATCAGCTTAAAACCGCAAATCTAAAATCAATCCGACAAATTGGATATCAGCTATTCTCCTACGAAGATGCAATTAAAACAGCAGTTTACTCCAGACAATTTATATTGCAGCCCTCTCTTGATGGTGTGGGCACCTCATTAGCATCTCTCAGAGCAGCGCTGATTGCTAGGCAACAGCCTGCAAATCTTGGCGCACTGACTCAGCCAGGTCAGCTTTACAGATGGCCTGAGCTGCCAGTTTACCAGAGAGCACCGCCCCCTCCATGCTTCCTAAGTATTGCTGCATGGTATAGCTGCCCGTCAAAAAGAAGTTGGCAATCGGCGTGATCTGATCCGGGCGGTAAGCCTGCCGTCCTGGCGACGCGGTGTAGACCGAGCGCGGTGTTTTGACCACCTGATATTTCCGCAGCTGCGCCGGATTTTCGCCGCTGAGATGCTCTGGAAACAGCCGCTTCAGTTCGCCCATCGTCGCCGCAATAATTTCTTCGTCAGAGCGGTTGATCCAGTCTTTGGCCGGAGCCAGCACCAGCTCTAGCATCGAGCGATCCGGATCGGCATAGTCTTTGCAGGTGACGCTCATGTCGGCATAGACGCTGAGCAGTTCCGAACGCGAGAACAAGAGCTGGTCGATTTGGGTCAGCTTGCAGTCAAACCAGAGGTGCAGATTGATGACCGGCACGCCTTCTAAGCCATCCAGCTTTTTGAAGCAGTCTAGCTCGCGCCATTCGGGCGGAGTCAGCACCTTCATGGCATCCACCGACATCGCCGAAACGTAAGCATCTGCGGTAATCGTCTCGTCGGCTGCGCCGTTCAACCCTCGCATCAAAAAGCCGCGCACCGTGCCGTCTGGGTTCAGCAAGATTTGCTTGAGCGGCTTAAGCAGATGCACCTCACCGCCGTTGGCTTGAATCGATTCGACGATCGGCTGACAGAGGCGCTCGGTGGGCGACCCGTCTAGGAAAGCAATCTTGGAGCCGTAGCGCTCCTGCAAAAACTTGTTGAGGGCGGTCAGGATAATTGTGGCTGAAACCTGATCGGGATCGATGAAAGTGAGCGCCTTGGAGGCCGCCACAAAAATATCGCTGCTCACCCGCTCGTCAATTCCCTGACGGCGCAGCCACTCAATCAGGCTATATTTGTCCATTGCTTCGACGTACTTTTGTCCCCGCACAATGGCCGGAACCAGCCCAATCGCGAACCGGATTTTCTGCTCCCAGCTCAGCATGTCGTTGTTGCGGATAATCGACATGATCACGTTGAACGGTGCCGGGATGTCAGGCACATCAAACCGCGACAGCACGCCAGGTTTCTCCGGCTGGTTAAAAATCAGCGTATGCTGCTTCCACTGCAAGCGATCTTCGATTCCGAGTTCCTTGAAAAGCTGGAGCATATTGGGATAAGCCCCAAAAAAGGCATGTAGCCCCGTTTCGTACCAGTCGCCTTCCTCGTCCTTCCAGGCTGCGACCAAGCCCCCCAATACATCTCGACTTTCTAGAACGATCGGCTCATGTCCGGCATCAGCCAAATACTTGGCACAGGCTAAGCCTGCTAATCCTGCCCCCGCGATTGCAACTCGCATGTAACGCTTCTACCTTGAGTGTGCTGCTTGACTCTCACATTATATGTTGCAATCTGTTACATTTCGACCGGGGAAAGGTCTGGATCGCTTGGAAGTATGAAAAAACGGGTGGAGCTTGGATAAACTATGGTTTGAATCAACTGAATTGAATCTCCCGCTGAATTGCCTCATGCTCAAAACTCGATTTAAATCAGCAGCTCAGCCAGTAGCTCAGCTCTTCAAACAGTATCCTTGGCTCCTACTGTCGCTGCTGGCTGGGCTACAGCTGGCTGGGGTGTTGCTAATTAGCAGATTCTCGGCTCCCGACGCGGCTAGCAACGCAGCAATGGTGAATAATGCGGCTGCTACGGGGGCAACTACGGCGGCCATCTCTGCGCCGCAGGCTGTCTCGCCGCCTGCCGCTTCAGCCCAAACAGGCGCTAAATCAGCCACCAAATCAGCCACCAAATCATTACCTGCCAAGTCCAGCCCGTCGAGCGCCGCCAGCTCAGCCGGCCCAGCTCAGGTCGCCCCTGCTCAGTCCGCTCCAGCTGCCCCCAAACTCACTGCCGAACAGCAGCGCTTAAACGAGCAGTACAAGCAGTCGTTTGCGAACGCTGCCAGCTCGGTCGATAGTCTAATTGAGATGCGCGTGGCGATTGCCGAGGGTGTGCCCACAGCCACGATCAGCGGCGCATCTGAGCTAATTGTGATGACACAAGATCGCCAGCCGCTCAACAGCATGGCTGCCGGAGTCAGCTATACGGTGCAGCCCAGCGCCAACGGCATCACGCTCAATGGCTCGGAGCTGCCTGCGGCTGTGCTAATCGAGCCAGCTAACGATGCGACCTTCAACTTGGGCGAGCGCACCTATCGCGGTAATCTGATGCTGGTCAACGATGGCGGCAAGCTTTGGGCAGTGAATTTGGTGAATCTCCGCAGCTATCTACATAGCGTCGTTGCCAGCGAAGTTTCGCCAAGCTGGCCGCAAGAGGCGCTCAAGGCGCAGTCTGTGGCTGCTCGCTCCTATGCGCTTACCTATTACTTCAAGCCGATGAGTTCGCTGTTTCACCTCGGCGCGACCGAATATTACCAGGTCTACAGCGGCATTGGTCGGGAGGCAGCAGCCACCAGTCAGGCAGTAGATGCCACGGCGGGCGAATTCGTCAGCTACCGAGGCGGCATCGTCGAATCGCTCTATGCGGCCTCAGATGATATTGTGGCCGAGGCATTTCACGGGCATGGCATGAGCCAGCTGGGAGCGCTAAGTCTGGCTGAACAGGGCTACGGCTACCAGCAGATTTTAGGCGGCTACTATCCCGGTACAGGGCTGGGCAAGTTTGTCAGCGACCAGCAGTAGGGGATCTGGCTCGGCGCATTGCCTAGGCGCATTGGGCTGATCTACAGCTAATTTGCCTTTACTTTGCCTTTACGTATAAGTAATTCAGGCCAAATTCAGCCGTTTTCATTACGAATCCCGTTCATCTAAAGGGCTGAACTGACGTTACAGCGCGGGGGTTTTCCCGTAGTATCAGAAAGAGAAGTTTGCCCAGAGGCAGTTTGACAAAGAATTGTTGAGCTGGGCATTGCATAAAAAATGACTGCCGTTTCGATTACTGAGAGGACATTCCATGCCTACGTTCAAAGTGACATTGATCAACGAAGCTGAAGGGCTAAATACCACGATCGAAGTGCCCGATGATGAGTACATTCTGGATGCGGCTGAAGAGCAAGGTATCGATCTGCCTTACTCTTGCCGTGCAGGTGCCTGCTCGACCTGTGCTGGCAAAATTCAATCTGGAACGGTTGATCAGTCCGATCAGTCTTTCCTAGACGACGATCAAATCGAGGCAGGCTATGTTCTCACCTGTGTGGCGCACCCAACCTCTGACTGCACAATCCTGACGCACCAAGAAGAAGAGCTGTATTAAGCGTCCCCTGTGATGCCATGAATCGTATGGCGCAATGAATACTGTGATTCAACACTGAGTACAAGATTGAGTAAAGGATAGAGCAGTATCAACGCTCTATCCTTCTTTGTAATTTGCTTGTAATTTGCTCTGAGGATTTGTACTCGCGGCAAGCCTGCTGCTACTGAGCCTCTGGTTCCTTGGCATCTTCCGGCTCTTTCCAGAAGGTAATAGTTGGGTTCAACGGCTGAAGCTGCGTATTGGGATAGTAGAAGCTAAGAATCTGCTCATGGGACCAGCCCAACTTACCCAGTCGATAGGCTCCAGTTTGGCTCATGCCGACACCGTGTCCTAAGCCGCCGCCCACGAAGGTAAAGCCTTTCAGAACCTTGGGGGCTGGGCTAGTCTCTGGAGCTGTCGGATTGGGACTAGGGCTAACTTGAGCCGTCAGGTCATCTGGTTTCGCGTCCTGATTGGCAGCATTCGAGCTGTCAACCTGATCGCTAGCTTGAGCACCAGCCTGAGCATCTGGCTTCGCGACGTTGGTTTTGGCCGCTGGGGTTTCGTAGACCGGATCGAGATAAAACAGCGTGCTGTTGGGCGCATAGAGCGCTCGCAAGATCTCGTCTTTTTCAAGCTGTACCAAGCCTCGGTCAGTGGTCACCTCCATTTTTTGGACTCGACCTGCTGGCGAACGTTCCACAATCCGCAGATCGTTGACCTGGGTAAAGTTGGCCAGCGGATGTTGCTTACTCTGCAAATAAGCGCGCAGATCCTTGGCAATCTCGCTCAGCGGGCTTTCAACTCGCCAGCGAAACATATCCCAGCCGTCTTCGTTAAAGCCCTGCTTTAGGCTGATAAAGCTGCGGAAGTTTGCCTCTTCTGAGAGGCTGCGCTGTGGCAGGCTCCAGATGTTCTGCACCGAATCGACCACTGCCCGCAGGTAAGGCCGATCAGGGCCGTTCCAGACATTGCTAAACGGAGCTGTTACGCCGCCTGTGGTTGAGGAGTAGAGCGCGTCGATTAGCTCGTTGCTGTAGGTCAAAACTTTGCCTTTGGTCGCCGTAATTGCCCGATCGGCCTCAGGGGTCGCGCCTCCTAGCCCCCAATAGACCTGACACTGCGTGTCGGCACAGATCTGATAGTTGTCGATCGCAAATCGGCGCAGGTTGCGGAGCGCATAGGTGCGGGCCAGCACCGCCTGCGCTTCTACGGTCGTAGGCGGTGCGCCTGAGCCAATTTCGTGGGGCACGACACCGCGCAGGTAGGTTTCGAGCGGCACCTGATTCACCAGGGTATAAGTCCCATAGGCATTGGGCTGGAGCTTGAGACTGCCAGCATAGCTGCGTGTCCCCTGCTCTTCGCGGTTAAATGTCACCTCGATGCGATTGCTGGTTGAGCCAAACTCTAGCTGATCCTGCTGGTAGCTAGTGCCGTTGATCACGACTGCCGCTTTGGGAATCTGCGTCTGCACCTGCGTGTCAATGAAAGCTGTGCGGGAACCGTTTGACTGGAGATTCTGCATGAGCAGACGGCGCAGCAGCGGCGTTTTGTAGGTGTCGCGCTTAGCCCAGACCTGCCACTGCCGGGGCTGCGCCACCTCGACTTCAATACCCTGGTTTTTCCACTGACTGGCGCTATCTTCGGCGCTCTCAAAGCTGCGGTGCGTGCTCAGGATCACCCGCTCGGTGACTTTGGGATCTGACTGCTGCTGCATCTCTAGCTTCAGCTTGACATCGCCCGTTGTGGTCAGCGTTTGAGGCTGGTCTTGCAGCTCAAATTTCACGGTCAGGCTATCTCCTGCCGTCGGTTTGAGAATGACTTCATCTTGCGGACTGCTGCCAAATCGCTGCACAACGCCCACGTCAAGCTGAGGCTCAAGCGGAATATTCTGCGCTTGGGCTGGCATTCCCAATCCGGCTAGCGCCAGCGCTGCGCCAACCCAGGGTAAGCTTAGCCCCGTCAGCAGCTGCAACCGAGCTTTGGCAGGTGGGACAGGCTCACAGTCGGCGTGACGATTGGTCTGGCGATCCAGTCTGTCAGTTTGAGCATCAGTTTGAACATCAGTTTGAGTCAGTTTCTGCACAGAAGAAGCTCCCACGGCAATACGCTAGCAACCGCCCGAATCTCGGCTAAGTCTCTATTAAACCTCCAATCACAGATGTTGAAGCTCTGATTCTTCATCAATAAGCCTGAGCAAAAGCAGTCGAACATGAAGTCGAACATCAATATGCTGGTTTACGCTGGTTTTTCGAGCCTGCTCTAATCTCACACCCAAGAGTAGGTTTAAACCATCTGTTGATAGATGATATCGTGCCTCAGCAACTTGTTCCCAGTCTGTAGAGATTGAACTTATATATAGAGTTGGACTATAGCGATTTCAAGAGGCACTCCTATGGACAAGCTACCTCATTATCCGATGGTGATTGGCAAAGCACTGGTGACGACCGGCAGCGAAGACCTGATCGAGCCAGCCACTGGCCAGCCCTTCGCCACTGTCGCACTGGGTTCAAAAGCGGATGTAGAGCAGGCCGTATCTGTGGCCAAGACAGCCCAAAGCAGCTGGGCGGCGCTCTCGTATGGCGAACGCAGCGCGGCCATGATGCTACTCGCCGACGCGCTGGAAGCCAAGAGTGAAGAACTAGCGCATCTGGAGAGCCGCAATGCGGGCAAACCAACCAAGCTGAGCCTCGGCGGCGACATTCCGTTTGCGATTGACAACCTGCGCTATTTTGCGGCGGCTGTCCGGCGGCAGGAAGGCTCGGCTGCGGGCGAATATGTCGGCGGCTATACCAGCATGACGCGCCGCGAGCCAATTGGCGTAGTAGGAGCGATTACCCCCTGGAACTATCCGTTTATGATGGCGATTTGGAAGCTGGGGCCAGCGCTAGCCGCCGGAAACGCCGTGGTGATTAAGCCCGCGCCCAACACGCCGATCACCACTATTGAACTCGCCAAAACTGCCTTAGACTGCGGCTTTCCAGCAGGCTTGATCAACGTCGTGACGGGCGGAGCAGAAGTGGGTGAGGCCATCTGCACCCACCCCGATATCCGGATGATCAGCTTTACCGGCAGCACGCGCACCGGCAAACGCATCGCCGAGCTAGCCTGTCCCATGGTAAAGCGGGTGACCCTGGAGCTGGGCGGCAAAGCGCCGTTTGTGGTGTTTGCCGATGCCGATATTGAGGCCGCAGCCAGAGGCGCAATCCCGGCAGCCTACATGAACTCTGGGCAGGACTGCACGGCGGCCACCCGCATCTATGTGCAGGATGGGGTGTTCGACCAGTTTTTGGCGCGCTTCACCGAGCTGAGCCGCAGCATTCGAGTCGGCGATCCGTTTGACGAAGCTACCGATATTGGCCCGCTCAGCAGCGAAGCGCATCGGCTGAAGGTGCATGGCATGGTGGAAGAGGCGCGGCAGCAGGGCGTGAAAGTGGTCACGGGCGGCATTTTGCCTGAAGGCGCCGGCTTTTACTACCCACCCACTGTATTAGTCGATGCCCCGCAAGCGGCTAGCTGCGTCCAAGCAGAGATCTTCGGCCCGGTGGTCGTGGTGAATCGCTTTGCAGATGAGGCAGAAGCCGTCAAGCTAGCCAACGATACGCCCTATGGTTTAGCGGGTAGCGTCTGGACGCGCAATGTCCAATGCGCCATGCGGATGGTGGCGGCGATGGATTGCGGTACGGTTTGGGTCAACGACCATCTGCCGATTGCCAGCGAGCAGCCCCACGGCGGCTTCAAGCAGAGCGGCTTTGGCAAAGATATGTCGTACTACGCGCTAGAAGAATATACTGTCGTGAAGCATGTGATGCTGGAGCTGACAGGCGAAGCAAAGAAAGCTTGGCATTCGGTCGTGTTTGATGGTTAAATCGCTCGCCTCTCGCTCAAGTCTCACTCGCCTCTGACTCTGCCGTAATCTCCTGCAGCATTTGCCAGCCTGCCTGCCAGAGATTGCTGTCCTTAAGCTGCTGAGCGTTGAGCCAAAACCGGACGCTGGGATCACAGGCGGCAATCATCTCGGCAAATATCCAGCGACCTTCGTTTTTGCGGTTGACCACCTGAAAATGCCGCCAGCCCCAGGTGGTTTGCTGCGAAGTCCATTTGGATCCAACTAGATAGGGAAACTTTTGTTTCTTGGGCATCGCGTCCTGATCATGGGTGGTTGAAGCTAAGTGGCTCAAACTGATCTCTCACCGGCTTAGCTAGCTGACTCGCCAGCCAGCCAAGCCGGATTTATTGTTGCTGTAATATTCTATTTGTAACAAAAAGTAATCATATTGAGCACCATAAAAGTGGGTTAAACAGCCACTTTTGAACTCATTTCTACTGCCGGTTCACAAATGTTCGGTTATGCTGAATTCATAACAATTTCTCCAGCAGCATCTGCATGATTTATTCAACTCAGGAGTACATCTGTAGCGGCTCATAACATGTTCGATTAGCAAGTCTAAGGAGTTTTGCTGAGCGTTTATCTTGACTTTGTAGCTTAAAAACGGGCGCAGTCTTAGACAGTTTGAATTTCAGTTCATCTCAGCAAATCATCTCAGCGAAATGTCTAAAAAAGCGTGCAACTTTTGTGAGAAAAGTTACAATCGGAGAGGCTTCAGCGAAAACCGCAGGCATTGATTCCCGTTTTGGTGCTGACTCTCGGCATTTGCTGAGGACAAGCGTTTGCCTTTGGGTTAGCTATCAGCAGACTGGTTGTAATTCTGGAAACCTACAGTTCTAGAAACCTAACTACAACTCAGTTCACAAACAGCTCAACTGCTAGCGGCTCATCTGCCCTAGCGTGACTGACTTTCAATTTGATGTAAGGAGCATGAGGAGCGCGGCATGACCCAGGCTAATGACGTACTCGAAACCCTTGAACCATCCCAGAGCAATTTGGATGCACTGTTGGTTGAAGAGGGCGATGAGCGAGATGATGTATTTGAAGGTTCGTCTGAGGATGCATCTGAGGAAGAGAGCGGCAGCAGCAAAACCACTAAAGGTGCAGCTCGCCGTCGAACCCCAGCCAAGAAGAAGCACTATACAGAAGATTCGATTCGGCTCTATTTACAGGAGATTGGCCGAATCCGGCTGCTCAGAGCCGATGAGGAAATTGAGCTAGCGCGCAAGATTGCTGATTTGCTTGAGCTTGAACGCATTCGAGACAAGCTCTGTGAACGGTTGGAGCAAAGCCCGCAGGATTTTGAACTCAACCTGGAAACCTGGGCCAATGAGGTCAATCAAACGCTGCCTAAGTTCCGGCGGCGGCTGCATGAAGGGCGACGTGCCAAAGAGAAAATGGTGCAGTCTAACTTGCGCTTAGTCGTCTCGATTGCGAAGAAGTATATGAATCGGGGTCTGTCGTTCCAGGATTTGATCCAGGAAGGCAGCTTGGGCTTGATTCGGGCGGCTGAGAAGTTTGACCACGAAAAGGGCTACAAGTTTTCGACCTATGCTACCTGGTGGATTCGTCAGGCCATCACCCGCGCTATTGCCGATCAGTCGCGCACCATCCGCCTGCCTGTGCATCTTTACGAGACGATTTCGCGGATCAAAAAAACCACGAAGCTGCTCTCTCAGGAAATGGGGCGCAAACCCACCGAGGAAGAGATTGCAACGCGGATGGAGATGACGATTGAGAAGCTGCGGTTTATCGCCAAGTCAGCTCAGCTGCCGATCTCGCTGGAAACGCCAATTGGTAAAGAAGAGGACTCTCGCCTGGGAGACTTCATTGAATCCGACGGCGAAACGCCTGAGGATCAGGTTTCTAAGAATCTACTGCGCGAAGACCTGGAAAGCGTGTTAGGAACGCTAAGCCCGCGTGAACGCGACGTGCTACGCCTGCGGTATGGTTTAGATGATGGCCGGATGAAAACGCTGGAAGAAATCGGCCAGATTTTCAACGTAACGCGAGAGCGAATTCGCCAGATTGAAGCCAAAGCGCTCCGCAAGCTGCGTCACCCGAACCGGAACAGTGTCTTGAAAGAATATATCCGCTAATATACTCCTTTCAAAAATTCGTTAGTTATTTCGTTAGTTGTAAAGCCTGCCTTAGCGCAGGCTTTTTTGTCGGCTATTCTGACTATTCTGAATTCTCACGACGCATAGGGATTCTTGGGCGTTGGAATATCGGTGAGGCTCTTAGCCTGAATCACGAGCTGCCGCCGATTGTCCAGCGTTTCGGTAATCATTTCACCCTCCACCCGAAACCATTTGTCTGGCGGGTAGGCAGTCCGATCGCCATCGGGTAATTTCACGGGTAGCCCCACCGGATAGGCATCCGCCGCGCAGCAGGTGATCACAAACCGGGCAATTCCTAAATGGCTTTCTGGCAGATTCGGCAGATGAATCGTAAAGCCTTCTACGCTCACTTTCTGTCCGGTATAGGCATCTGGCTCTGGATACACATTCAGCGTCTTGATCCAGTCAGTCAGCGAGCGACTCTCTGGCTTAATGGCCGCGCGAAACGCCTGCGGCTGCGAGCGAGTTAGCGTCAGCGTTTCGCCCACGCCTCGATTCAGCGCCATTTCGCTGGCGAACGGCTGCGGCGTAAACTGCAGCCCAAACAGCGCTGTGGCTAGTAAAATCAAGCTGCTCAATCCGGACGGAAACAGCGCCATATGCTGAAGCTGCTCGGCGGGAGGACGTGAACGGCGTAGGCTTTGCAGCAGCTTGATCGCGCCCAGCGCTAGCAGGAAAAAACCTGCCGAATAGGCTAGCCAAATATAGTTGGGATGCAGCAGCAAATTCATCTTGCCGTTCAGCCAGTATTGCACCAGCAGCCAGCCCCAGGCCAGAATCGCGGCCATGTCTAGCAGCCATTGCAGTCGGCTAAACCCTTTAAAAGGACGAAAACTTGCGTTCATAAAATTAGCTGACGTAAAAGTTGATTAACAGTGCCAAGAGAAAAGTGAGTTGGCCTGCCAGTGCAAACAGATAGAAAATTGCCCGCCCTCGAAATACCGTTAGCAGCAGCGCAATGTTTTTAAGATCGACCATGGGTCCCAGCACCAGGAAAGCCAGCAGCGATCCGGTGGTGAAGACGGCGGCAAACGACAGCGCGAAGAAAGCATCCACCGTCGAGCAGATCGACACAACAACGGCCAGAATCATCATTGCCAGAATTGAGGTGACTGGCCCCTGACCCAGACCCAGAATCACCTCACGCGGAATGGAAGTCTGCACAATTGCGGCAATCGCGGAGCCAATGACTAGAATGCCGCCTAGCTCACGCAGCTCCTGCACCACGTTGTCGAGCATCAGCCGCAGCCGTTCGGGAATCGGTCGCGCTAGGTCGGGGTTGACAACTGCTGCCCCTAGCGCGTCAAGCTGGATGGGCTGCTCAGACTGGCCTAGAAAAAACGTGCCCGACTGAAGCAGCGGCGCAAGCTCTGGTCTGCCCAATTTGGCCTGTCCTGAGCGGCGCGGCAGCAGCATGGCTCGCGCGACTGTCGGCTGAAGCATCGGGCGCAGATCGGCCTGGGTGCTGAACACGTAGCCAATGATGGTGGCAATTAGCAGCGAGCCGCCAATTCGCAGAAACACAATTTCTGGCTGATCGCGGAAGGCAATCCAGGTCGCCCAAAACACGACCGGATTCACGACTGGAGCTGCCAGCAAAAAACCGATCGCCATGGCTGAGGGTGCGCCCTGCGTGATCAGCCGTCGCGCTACGGGCACGTTGCCGCATTCGCAGACCGGAAACAGAAAGCCGATCAAGCTCCCTGCCAGCGCTGCTAAGAACGCCTGCTTGGGCACTACGGCAATCAGCTTGCGCTCATCCACAAACAGCAGCAGGGCGCTGGAGAACAGCACGCCGATGATTAAAAACGGCAGCGCCTCCACCAGCAGGCTAAAAAACAGCGTCAGCGCGTTATTGAGCTGATTCATACTTGGAGATTGTGAGGAGTTCTAGAACAAGCAAGCCTGATGGATGATTGTACTCGATCCGCGCCCGGTTCTCCTGAATCAATCTCTAGCAACTAGCTGGCGTAAACCTGCACTGCGGCCACCAGCTTCGCCGTCCAGAGCTGAGTCAACTCGTCGCTGGCGGCTTCCACCATGACGCGAATCACGGGTTCGGTGCCAGATGCCCGCACCAAAATCCGCCCCTGATTGCCCATTGCTTGCTCAGCCTGCGCGATGGCCTGCTGCAATGGATCATCCTGCTGCCAGTTGAGTCGCCGCTCCCGGTCTTCGACCCGCACGTTTTTAAGAATCTGCGGATAGGTCTGAAAGCTCTGGTCAACCAGCTCCACCAGCGAGCTGCCCGACTGCTGTACCAGAGTCGCCAGATGCAAAGCCGTCAGCAGGCCATCTCCCGAAACGCCATAGTGCGGACAGAGAATATGCCCCGACTGCTCGCCGCCCAGCTTGGCTCCCTGCTTTTGCATCTCGGCATGGACATACTGATCGCCTACCGCCGTGCGAATCAGCGAGCCGCCGAGCTGCTGCCAAGCCCGCTCAAAACCGAGGTTGGCCATGACGGTGGAGACAATCAGGCTGTCGGGCAGCTTGCCGGTTTGGCGCAATGCCTGCCCCCAGAGATAGAGAATATAGTCGCCATCTACCACTCGCCCCTGCGCGTCGATTGCCATTACCCGGTCGGCATCGCCATCAAAGGCAAAGCCCAAATCGGCTGCGTGGTTACGGACTGCGGCCTTCAGCGGCTCTAGATGCGTCGAACCACAGTTGACGTTGATCCGGTCGCCATCGGCATAGTCATGCAGACAGATCACCTCAGCTCCCATCTGCTCAAATACGCCCGGAGCAACCTGAGCCGCCGCCCCCCAAGCCAGATCCAGCACCACCTTCAGGCCATCTAGGCTGACGTTGGGCAGGAGCGGCTGATAGAGCGACTCGGCGTAGAGCTGCACCAGTTCAGGGCGACAGTAGTGCTGCCCCCAGCTTCTGGCGGGAGTTTCAGCCGATTGATCGTTCAGATGCCCGCGAATTCCGGCCTCGATTTCGGCTTGGACTGTGCTCGCCAGCTTGTTGCCTGCTGCGCCAAAAAACTTGATGCCGTTGTCTTCGGGCGGATTGTGGCTAGCCGAAATCATTACGCCACCGACAGCGTCGGTGCTGTGCGTTAAAAAAGCCACGGTGGGTGTGGGGCAGAGTCCCAGATTCCAAACTTCGAGTCCGGCGGCGGTCAATCCGGCTGAGAGCGCTGAAGCCAGCATATGGCTAGAGTTGCGCGAGTCTTGCCCCAAAATGATGGTGGGGCTGCTGGTGGGAGCTTGACGACTGAGTACCTGTCCCGCCCAATAGCCAATCTGCAAAGCCAAAGGAGCCGTCAGCAGCTCGCCCGCCTTACCGCGAATGCCGTCTGTGCCAAATAGCTTAGAGGCAGGCAGCTCAAGCGTTCCCCAGCTCGAACCCAAACCCTGAGCCATCCGACTCGAAGCATCAGAAGATAGAACCATATTGTCTTTCACTCCAAACACCACACTCACAGCGGAGGATAGCACAGTTCTCCGCATTAGGTACATTTAACTAGTGGCCTCCAATTTTGGCAACTGCGTTTGGATACATTTGCAAAACTTGAGCTAGAAATCCGGTTCAAACTCCGGACTGATCAAGCAGATTCAGCATTTCGTCTCGCGTCAGCCCCTGCTGAATATAGAGAGGTGCATCGGGATTGTAGGGAGCCTGCAAGCGATCGATGGCCAGGATCTCTGCGGTTTCGGGCAGCATCGGCACGTCAGGGTCAAACGCTGTAGGGCGCACCAGCGAGCTAGAAAAGCCTTTAAATACCGTAATTTGGTCAGCCTCACCCGCAATTTGGGCACTGATCAGCAGCACTTCCTGCGGACGCTTCAGGCTGTATTGTTCAAGCCGCTGACCAATTGATTTTGCAGCAGATGCCATGGGCTTTTCCTCAAGTTCAGTTAGATTTTGCGGTGAACAAAGTAAATGTCATCATTGAGGCAGTGATGGGTCGGAACCTGGCGAGCGCAGGATCGCCGCTGATGCTAGGCTCGTTTTGCAGGGCTTGATTTGCTTCAAGCCAGCCCTTTTGCACAGTTCAGTAGAACAGAGCTACTCTTAAGTATAATGTTGAGCAACATGGCCACTGAATGTCCACTGAGTCGGCCATCAGTCTTGCGTCCTCGATTCATCGTTCAGCTGTACTTCTGACCAACTCATTTCTGACTGATTTCCGATAGGCTATTTCTGCTACAAGACTGGAAGCTCGAAGTCTGAGCCGCTGCCGAAACCGCCTGGAACCCAGGCCAGCCAGTGGGCGATTCGGTGCGCGTGATCGTCACCATGATGCCGTACCGGGCTACGAAGACACTGTGCCCGACAGCGACACCATCTCTGAAAGATCTGCGCCGGATGACGACGCTGATTGAGCAGGAGCCGGGATGGGAATTTGAGCTGGTGGTCACGAATCCGTACTCCAAAAAATTTGTGCCAAAAGATTAAAGTAGCGCTAGTCTTATATATGCAAAATGGCTAGCTTCGGCTAGTCAGATCATCACAGTGATGTTTGAGACGCAGAGCTTTCTGGGTCTCTTTCTTGTGAGATGGCTTTGTTAGAATTTGGATCATCTCAGCGCGTCAAGCGACCCGCAGCCTGTATGAAAGTTGATTAAAAAAGCGATAGTTTGTTACCCGGTTTGTTACCCGGTGAATGTATCTTCTGCCAGTAGATGCATAACCTGACGCCATGCAGTCTCCCCTTCTAGTCCGACAGCTTCAAACACCCGCGCAAACCGTTGTCGTTGATCCCCGGATAGCTGACGCTCTAAACGTAAGCCTGATGGTGTAAGAACGAGGCGTTTGATTCGGCGATCAGTGGTGTCAAAATTAGATTCGACTAGCTCTAATTCCGTCAGCTGCCGTAATGGACTATTCAAAGACTGTTTGCTGACTCCGAGAGTGGCCAGTAACTCGTTGACGCTTAATCCTGGCTTGCGACCAATAAAATACAGAATTCGGTGATGGACACGCGAGAGTCCACGCTCGGCAAGTATGGCATCTGGCTTTGCAACAACTGCGCGAAAAGCAAAGTGCAGCGCTTCTAGAGCCTCATTAAGTTCTCTTTCCCGCTCGCTTGGCAAACTACTTAGGTCAGTCATATTGACACATTAACTGATGTCCGGTTAATTTGAATATGTCAATCTATATGACCTAATCTTGTCGTCATGCCGATCCTCAACGCAGATTTTGCATTAAGTTTTGCCCGCAGTTGGATCGAGGGCTGGAATCAACATGATGTTGATGCTGTTCTGAAACACTACGCAGATGACTTCGAGTTGGCTTCCCCTTTAATCCCCTCTATTGCTGGAGAATCTAGTGGCATTCTACATGGCAAGGCGGATGTGAGAGTTTACTGGAAGAAGGGACTAGCGCAAATCCCTGACCTTCATTTTGAGCTCAAAGAGGTGCTAACGGGTGTAGATAGCCTCACGCTCTATTACCGAGGTCATCGGGGCATGGTAGCTGAAGTGCTATGGTTTGATGGCAGTGGAAAGGTAAAGAAAGCTGCTGCTTGTTACGCCATTAGCATCACAAGGGAGGATGGGTTGTGAAGCAATCCCCAACTGCATCTAAACTGATCTCAGCATCGTTCGGTCAGACGATTTATCCAGAGCCTTATGCTGCCCTTGTCAAGGGACGACAAAAGCGCAAGCTGGGCGAGTATTTTGGGCTGACGCATTTTGGAGTTAATCTAACCCATCTTTTACCTGGCGCAGTTTCTGCTCTTGCTCACAGCCACTCAAAGCAAGAAGAATTTATCTTGGTACTGGAAGGTAGCCCGACGCTGAGATTGGATGAAGAAGAATTCATTCTACATCCCGGTGATTGCTACGGATTCAAAGCAGGCACAGGTATTGCCCATCAACTAATTAATCAATCTGAGCAAAATGTGACCTATCTTGAGATTGGCGATCGGACTGAAGGAGATCAGGTTAGATACCCAAATGATGATCTCAAAGCAACACAATTGCCGAATGGTAAATGGGCTTTAACGCACAAAGATGGTCGCTGTTTTTGATCAAACGCCCCATTCCGCCCTACAATCAGCTTGATTTCTGAGCCTGGGATCATGAAGTTTAGTGAATTGCTGCAACAGTTAGAGCTTGAGGTAGAAATTCAGGAGCAGCACAGCCTGCTGGAGCATCCGAGCTGCGATCCGGAGCTGCTGGGGTTATCCGCGATTGAAGAGGCGGCATCTGGGACGCTTAGCTACATTGAAGGCGGCAGGTTTGCCAGCCAGATCCAGACTACCGCAGCCAGCGCCGTGATTTTGCCGGTGGATGCCAAGCTGCAAAATCAGGCCAGCCAGCGCCAGATTGCCTGGATCAGCTCGCCCACCCCGAAGCTGCTGTTTGCCAAAGCGGTGCGTCAGTTCTATCAGCCGTTTCAGCCCGCACCCGGCGTTCACCCCACTGCGATTATTCACCCGACCGCGACGCTGGGCAGTGATGTCTCGATTGGTGCATACTGCGTGATTCAGGCTAACGTGACGCTGGGCGAGCGGGTCTGTCTGCATCCGCAGGTGGTGATCTATCCTGATGTGAGCATTGGCGAGCGAACGCTGCTGCATTCGGGCGCGGTGATCCATGAGCGGACGCAGATTGGCGCAGACTGCGTGATCCACAGCGGCGCAGTGATTGGCGCAGAGGGCTTTGGCTTTGTGCCTGCTGCCGAGAGCTGGGTGAAGCTGGAGCAGTCGGGTAGAGCGGTGCTGGAAGATCGGGTCGAGGTAGGCTGCAACGCCACGGTGGATCGTCCGGCAGTGGGCGAGACTCGGATCGGCGCTGGCTCTAAGCTCGATAACCTGGTGCATGTGGGACATAACTGCCAGATTAGCCCTAACTGCATTTTGGCGGCGCAGGTCGGGATGGCGGGCGGCGCTAAGGCTGGTGGCTGGGTGATTTTGGGCGGACAGACAGGCGTGGCGAACCAAACTGAGATTGGCGAGCGGGTGCAGGCGGGCGCCAAAGCAGGTCTGCATGGCAAAATTGCCCCTGGCAGCATCATGATGGGCAATCCGGCCAGCCCCTACCGCACCTTTCTCAAGGCTTCTGCCCTCTACAACCGTCTGCCGGAGCTGCACCAGTCGTTACGTCAGATGCAGCAGCAAATGGCCGAACTTCAGCAGCAGATTCAAGCCCTCGAAGCAGCGGCTCAGCCAGAAACTAACCATGAAATCTAGCCATGAAATCTAGCCATGAAATTTAGCGAACTCGTCCAGCAGCTCGGCGCAACTCAGGTTGAGCGCGGCTCTGATCCAGAAATCATTGCCGTCACGCCGATCGAAGCGACCCAGCCGCAAACCCTCAGCTACATCGAAGGCCAGAAATTTGCGGCACGCATTGCCAGCACCACCGCTAGCGCTCTGATTCTACCGCCAGATGCTGACCTGCAAGCTGCTGCGACTGCCGCCGGATTGGCCTGGATAGCGGACGCTCAGCCGCGTCGAGTTTTTGCCCAAGCCATTGCCCTGTTCTACCAGCCTGCTCGCCCCGCACCCGGCATCCACCCGACGGCGGTGATTGATCCGACGGCAAAGCTTGGCAAAGACCTGACGATTGGGGCGCATGTCGTGATTGAGGCCAACGTCCGGCTCGGCGATCAGGTCTGCATTTACGCCAACGCGGTGGTTTATCCGGAAGCGCAGATTGGCAATCGCAGCATCCTGCATGCCAACTGCACAATTCACGAACGAACCCAGATTGGCGCAGACTGCGTGATCCACAGCGGCGCGGTGATTGGCGCGGAGGGCTTTGGCTTTGTGCCCGTCCCGGAAGGCTGGCTGAAGATGCCGCAGTCGGGCTACGTGATCCTGGAAGCCGAGGTTGAGGTGGGCTGCAACTCGACGATTGACCGTCCGGCACTGGGCGATACCCGCATCGGGCGAGGCACAAAAATCGACAACTTAGTGCATATTGGCCACGGCTGTCAGGTAGGCGAGCATTGCGTCATGGCGGGGCAGGCCGGACTGTCGGGCGCGGTGCATCTGGGCAATCGGGTGATTTTGGCAGGGCAGGCGGGCATCGTCGATCACGTCAAAATGGGCGATGGGTCGATTGCTTCGGCTAAGGCGGGCGTACATAGCGATGTGGCGGCAGGTACAATCGTCACAGGCGTTCCGGCGATTCCGCATCGGCTGTTTGTGAAAGCTACCGCCGTCTTCAACCGCCTACCGGAGATGTACCAAAGCCTGCGGCAAGTTCAAAAGCAGTTGAACCAGAAATAGTTGGAACCGTACCAGTCGGATTCTTTTCTGGAGTCGATTTTAATCAGCCTGAAGGGCGGAGTTGTTGTGGTGAACAGCGATCTGTCCAGATCTGGAATCAGCAGTCTGAGGCGCTGTGGGGCTTGCAGCATCAGGAAGTGCTGGAGCAGAATTTCCTGATGCTGGACAGCCTGCCAGTCGTGCAGCTGTTCGACTGGCATTGACTTCCCATCACTTGCCTATCAATGTACCTCACTCAATGCCACTCTCTGAGTTTCTGAGTTTGGTGCTGCCGGGTAGGGCTGGCTGTGGATATGGTTTGTGTCCTGCCCCAATCTGAAGATGAGGCTGAAGACTGGAGCAGGAGATGGCTGGCGTTTTCTATCTGAGCAGGACGCTCATGAATTTGCCCTGAGCAAAGGGTGCAGGAACCAACAGCGAGAATTGCCCTCGATCAGTAATCATCTCCTTAACGTACATTTCGCTGATGATGTGGTTGACCTGCTCTCTTGTGCCAACTATCCAAATCTGCGCCTGATGGCCAAGCGACTCCGGCAGCAGTTCATTGAACTCCCTAGACATGATACAGCGGATTGCAGTTAGATAGAGGACAATAGAGCAGTGCAAAAGTAGGTCACAAATGAAGCCACTCTCCATGGATTTGCGACAGAGGATTATCAACGCCGTCGAGCAGGGCGATAGCTCTATCAGAAAAATAGCTCAACGCTTCAGTGTGAGTAAAAACTCCGTTGAGAGATTGATTATTCAAAAACGCACAGAAGGCCATCTAGCCCCTCGCCAGCAAGGCGGTGCGATGGTCAGCACTCTGATGCAATACCAAGACCAACTCATGGCAATCATCGAAAAACAAGCTGATGCCACCCTGGCCGAATACTGTGAGCTACTCTTCGATGAAACTGGTCTATGGGTCAGCCAAAGCACTATGTGTCGAACATTCCAGCGGCTAAACTTACCCCGCAAAAAAAAACGCTCCGCGCCAGCCAAGCCCAAAGCGAACGAGTCCAGCTTTTGCGACAAGAGTATTGGACTCAAGTGAAGCAGGTAGAGCTTGAAGACTTGGTCTTTATCGACGAGATGGGCGTTCTGCTGGGACTGATGAGAACTCATGCGCGTGCTATGCCTGGAGTCCGTGCTTACGACTTCAAGCCCTTTTACCGGGGCTCCAAAGTCAGCGTCATAGGTGCGATAACAGTTTCAAAGGTGCTGGCTGTGATGACGATGGATGGTTCGATGGATGCTGCTGGCTTTGAGGTCTATGTCTCAAAGTTTCTGGTACCTCAACTCTGGCCAGGTGCTGTGGTGGTGATGGACAATCTGCCTGCCCACAAAGTCGCAGCGATTGCGCCGCTGATTGAGGCAGTTGGGGCGAAGGTGTTGTACATGTCTGCTTACTCTCCGGAGTTCAACCCCATAGAGCATTGGTGGTCGCAGTTGAAGGCATTCTTGAGGCAGTTCTCGCCAACAACCTCGCAAAGGGTAGATACGTTGATTGCAACAGCGCTGGATTTAATCGATCCCAACCATTTACGGAACTGGTTTGCTCACTGCTGTTATTGTCCCCTATAAACCTGGAATCCGCTGTAT